>Ga0335077_10001034_pt1 | contig 32437 bp, 35 predicted proteins | sample Lox_Sample_31_FD_207151 | JGI IMG/M metagenome (GOLD analysis project Ga0335077, IMG submission 207151) | Soil microbial communities from Loxahatchee National Wildlife Refuge, Florida, United States - Lox_Sample_3.1 | ecosystem: Environmental > Terrestrial > Soil > Wetlands | place: USA... | reverse complement strand
TCGATTCCCCAAGGCGGCACCCAAGGCGGCTCCCCTGCGAAAGCCCAGCTCTCAAGGGTTTTTCGAATCCGGCCCTGGCTCGGATTCCGTTCGAACGCGCCCAAGTGGTGGCTCGGATGCCCCGTGGCGCTGTCCAGGCGACCTTGCGGGATGAGGGCCGGGCTGCAGCCTGGTCTTGCCGTGCCGGTGCTGCCGGTCATGACCAATGCCCCCCGTGGATCTGGCTGGAACACCTGCCGGTACAGGCGGTGGATCGCGGCGGCTGCGGCGATCCCGCCCAGGATGAAGGACGCGTTTACGCTGGTTGTGTGGCTTGTTGTGGCGGCGCCTTGGCGGCGCGCCTGGCGAGCAGGCCGGCGAGGAACATGACGATGACACCGATCCCCACGCCGCACAGCGTCCACAGCACCCGGTAGCCCTCGGCGGCATAGCTGGAGGGCTGGGGTAGGTCCAGCAAGATCAGCACTGCCGCAGCGATGGCCCCGCAGTAGATCGCGTAGTTCCAGAAGCGAATCGCTACCCCGTTGATCAAGATGACGAGCGCCACCACTTCGAGTCCGAGTGTGACCGTGAACAGCCTGAGCCCGTGTTCGCTGGCGGGTATCAGCAGCAGCAGAACGGCTGCCAGGCGCCGATCAGCGCGCCGACCAGGAGCTGCACGGCGGTGAGCGTGCTTTGCTCCAAGCTCGGCTTCATCGCGACCAGGGCCGCGATCGGCATCCAGGAGCCGTGCGACAGGTTCAGCCCGAACGCCAGCGCGGTGGTCCGGCTACGACCACAGCGCGGATCAGCGCGAACATGATCATCGGCCCGGTCAGCTTCCGCCGCGAGGTGTCACCGGGCAACTCCGGGACCGGCTGGGGCCGGTCCTGCCGCCCGCGGATCAGCCACGCGATCAACGTCACCGCGATCCACAGCGCCGACCCCCCGGCCCAGGCGAGCACCTGAGCCCAGGTGTAGCTGGTGATGTGGGAGTGATGGAAGCCGGACGCGAGCGCCAGGGCGATGATGAACCAGAGGTTGAGGAGGTAGGCCTCAACGAACCTTCGCACCCCGAACATGACAGCCAGGCCGGCCACCAATGTGACTGCAGAAGCCGCGAGCACCAGCCAGCCCCAGGGGTCCCGCCGATGCCAAACCCCAGCGCGGTCAGCGCCGCGCCTGTCAGCCCGAAGGCGGCGATGTGCGCCGAGCCGCGCCCGTAGCCGCCTCCCGGGTGACTGTCCTGTGCATGACCACCCAGAGAAGGAACCAGCCCCATGCCGAGTAGCCGCCGAGAAGAGCTACAGGCGAGTGCGGGCGATCAGGCCCTTGCCGCCTGGCTGGGCCAGCTACAGGATGCGTCCTTCAGCCGGGCCGGGGCGGTGCGCAAGGCGTACCCGCCGCAGCGGCGGATGACCGGACCACAGCTGGCCGGGTACCTGGCGCGCCGGACGTACGCGCTCGCGTCCTCCACCCGGCCCGACGGCCGTCCACACGCCGCACCGACGCTGTTCTCCATATACGCGGAGGCGTTCTGGCTCCCCACGCTCGGCAGCGCGATCCGGCTCGGCAACGTCCGGGCCCATCCGTGGCTCGCACTGTCGATCGTCGAGGGCGAGCACGACACCCACGCCGCGGTGCTTACCGAGGGCCCGGCCGAGGTGCTGGCGACCGTTCCGGAGGACGTCCGGAGCATCACCGAGCTGCGCAACCGCGGCGGCAGCCTGGACTGGGCAACGGACTGGCTGCGGATGACCCCGCAGCGGCTGTTCAGCTTCGCCGAGCTCGCCTGGCCGGGCGTGTCTCCCAGCTCATAAGCGTGTTGATCGCGGATCACTCTCGTTCCGCTGTGACTGCTGCCAACACTGCCTGAAGGGCGGAGTTGCGCGATGGGAGACAATGCCGTCTCATGCCGGGCTGGGGGCTCGCGGCGGGGCAACGCGCCACAAGCGGCCGCGGCCGCCGTGGTCGCCACGGTGATCGTCTTGACGGGGACGGCCTGCAGCACGGTGACCTCTGGTACGTCGGCGCGGGCCAAGGCGCCCGCGGTCATTGTGCTGAAACAGGGCAGATGAGGGGCGCACGAGCAGCCATGGAGCCGTCGGCCGAGATCACGGATACCTCACCCAGGCATGCATGATGGCCGCCGCCTCGGGTAGCACCGCCGGTACGCCCTCTGCCAGAGGTGATACGCAATGTGGTGGCAATACCTCATTATCGCAGCGGTAATCCTGCTCGGGATCTACGGATTCCTGACCTTCACCCGCTTCGAAACACGGTTCCTGAGCCGGCGGACCGACCGGACAGCTGCGGACCTGTACCCCAGGTACGCCGGCTCCATACGCAAACAGCGCCGGTACGCCAGACAGCACGGCGGGGAGTGGGCAGGCGATGACGGCGGCCAGCCCCGCGAGCCTGGAGACATCGAGCCACAGGAGCACGGCAAAGACCGCCTCTGACGGAGCCGCCAGCGGTTCGGATTAGCTGGTGATGTGCGTGCCCAGCCCCCAGGGCTTGACGACGAGCCTGGCTCGGGTGCCTAGCTCTTCGCGGACGTCTGCGGCCAGGTTGCCGGCCTGGCTGGCCCACCGGTCCCGGACCTGCTTGGGCTCCCAGCCGCGGTCACAGTGGTAGTGGGCGTCGAACTCCTGCTGATCGACTTCTTGCTTACCGGCCACCATCATCCGGTTGTGCTCGTGTGGGTGGTGCTGGCATGGGTGGTGGTCGTGCCCGGGATCTCCGTGCCTGCAATCGTCAAGTTGCGGCGTCGGCAGCACACGTAAACGATGCCGGCTGGCTCAGCTGCCCGGCCCACCGGCCTCATTTGCCCTTATTGCAGCGCTCAACATCGCCAGTCCTAGCGCATCGTTGAGCAACGTTCCGACAGGTCAGCGGTGTGTGAGCTGGCCTGGGCCGACTACTTGCCGGCTGTCGGCTGCGGTCCGGTCAGATGGCATACGGTTGTTACGGTTGGTCCGGCCCCCCATGGAGAAGTCCTTGTGCGACGCGTTGTCCTGACCCTGTCCGCCCTCACTGCGACCGGCCTGGTGCTGACCGCGTGCAGCGGGCGGTCCAGCCCGAGCCCGCAGGCCCACGCCCCCATCCGGCAGAAGGTCGAGGGTGGCCAGACGGTCACTCAGTACTGGCCGCTGACCGGGTTCAAGGTGCGGCCGGGCAAGACCGCCAAGCTCGACCACCCGGTCCTGGTCGCGAAGATGGACAACACCGTATCCAGCTGGCCGCAGGTCGGCCTGAGCAAGGCCGACATGGTCGTCGAGGAGCTCGTCGAGGGCGGCCTGACCCGGCTGGCGGTTTTCTACTATTCGCACCTCCCGCGCATCGCCGGACCGATCCGCTCGATGCGCGCTAGCGACATCGACGTCGTCTCGCCTGTGCACGCGTCGCTGGTGACCAGCGGCGGGGCCCCCAAGACGATCCGCCGGATCAGGGCCGCGCACATCCGGTTCTACGCCGAGGGCACCAAGGGCATGTACCGCTCGATGCAGCGGGCGGCGCCGTACAACCTGTTCGTCCACCTCAAACGGGTCGCGGTGGTCGCGAAGCGCAAGCCGGCGACCCCGCGGGACTACCTCGCCTGGGGTCCGGACAAGGACCTGCCGCAGGGGCGCAGGGTGAGGAAGATCAGTGTTCAGTTCTCCGGCGTGCACACCACGGAGTGGGTCTTCGCCCGCGGCCGGTACCACAACACGAACAGCAATGCGCCCGCCGGCGGTCAGTTCCCGGCGACCAACGTGCTGGTGTTGCGCGTGCGCGAGGGTGACGCGGGCTACCTGGATCCGGCCGGCAATCCCGTCCCGGAGACCCTGCTGACTGGCTCGGGCCATGCCCTGCTCTTTCACGACGGCCGGATGGTCGCCGTGACCTGGCACAAGGGCAAGGCGCGGGCCTCCACGATCAAGCTGACCACGAGGAAGGGTGGTCACACGCTCGAGGTCCCCGCCGGCCGCACCTGGATCGAGCTGGTCCCGGTCCATGGCGGCCACGTCACCTTCTCGAAGTAGCGGTCGCCCCACGTACCACGTCAAACGCCACAAGGTATCCAACTACCAGCGGATAGGACACCGGCGGATAACGGCGCGGCCATGACGGGACCAGCTGACATGGTTATGGTGACGATCGGGCACCACCCGGAATCGTGCCGCATCTGTGGACGGCAGGGACGGCGTCGCCGCGCGGCAGGCTGTGCCGGGCTCTGCCCGGCGCCCGCTGGCCCGGGAGCGGGATGGGGCTGCGGTGAGTCGGCCTGCGGCGTGGTGGCGGTTGGGCCTTCGTGGTGTGTACGGCCTCCCTGGGCCTGCGGACGGGCAGACCAGGGGGGACCGCCAGGGTTCTCCCTGGGGCGACGCAGCGGTGGAACTCCTTAGCGTCAACCCTGACACAACCCCGAGGGAGGGCGGCAATGAGCACCACCGACGACCGCACCAGCGGTGCGAGCGGGATGGCGGAACACCAAGCGGCGGGACTCCTGGGCGGCGACGTTCGCGAGGGCTACGCCGAGATCGGCGACGTGAGGCTGCATTACGTCGAGGCCGGCGAGGGGCCGCTGATCGTCCTGCTGCACGGCTTCCCCGAGTTCTGGTACGGCTGGCGGCTGCAGATCAAGCCGCTCGCGGCGGCGGGTTTCCGGGTCGTCGCGCCCGACATGCGCGGCTACAACCTGTCATCGCGGCCGGACGGCGTCGCCGACTACGACACCGAGAAGCTGGTCGATGACGTCCGCGGCCTCATCCACGAACGCGGCGCCCAGTCCGCGATGCTGGTCGGTCACGACTGGGGCGGCACCGCCGCCTGGTTTACCGCCATGCACCACCCCGAGGTGGTGGACCGGCTGGCCATCCTCAACGCGGCCCATCCGCGGAGGCTCTCGCAGGGACTGCACCACCCCAGCCAGCTCCGCAGGTCCTGGTACTTCTTCTTCTTCGACCTCCCGGATCTGCCCGAAGCCGTCGTGCACACCGACCACTGGCACTTCTTCCGGCACTTCCTGCGCGACGCCCACCCGGCCTACACGCCGGAGGAGACCGAACGCTACATCGAGGCGTGGTCACAGCCGGGCGCGGCAACCGGGATGATCAACTACTACCGCTCCTCGGTGCGGACCCCGCCCAAGAAGGCCGAGGAGGCACTCGGCCCCATCAGCGCACCCACGCTGGTCATCTGGGGGGAGCGCGATCGCTACCTCGGCGAAGACCTCGCCGAGCCCGAGCACGACGACGTGCCCAACCTCGACCGCGTCGAGCGCCTGCCCAACGCCTCGCACTGGGTGCATCACGACGAGGCTGAGCGCGTCAACCAGCTGCTCACCGGCTTTTTCGCCCCGGCGCGCAGCTGACCTATGGCCGCAATTCGAGATCGCCGACCCCGAGCACCTGGCCGGTGAGGTGGTGGCCCTGGTCGCTGAGCAGGTACGCGATCACGTCTGCCACCCGGTCGGGTGCGCACGGCCGGTCGGCCTCGAGCGACACCGCGTTTACGGTGATGCTGCGCTCACGCAGCTCGAGCGCGAGCGCCCGCGTGAGCACGTCGGTGGCGGCCCTGGTCGCCGCGTAGAGGCCGTGGGTCGCCAGGGACGGACCCTCCGCCGAGCTGGCCAGGTTGACCACCGCACCGCCGTTGCGAACGCGACGGGCCGCTTCCCGGTTGACGATGAAGGTGGCCCGGGTGTTGATCCGGGCCAGGGCGTCGAACTCGTCGAGGCCGGCGCCCGCCAGTGGAGCCGCGGTGATCTGGCCGCCGACGGCGTGGACGACGGCGTCGACACCGCCGAACGCCGCGATCGTCTCGGCGAAGAGCCTCTCCACGTCCAGGTCGTCAGCGACGTCGGCGCGGACGGCCACCGCGTCGCCGTTGCCGGCGAGGATCGCTTCGACGGCCGACTCGGCCGCGCGCTGGTCGTGGAGGTAGTTGACCACGACGGCGTAACCACTGGCCGCCAGCCGGCGGATCGTCGCCCGGCCAACGCCGCGGGACCCTCCGGTGACGATTGCCACGCGGCCGGCGGGCGATCCGTCGAGCGCGATATCCATGGCACGAGTCTGGATGGCATCACGCCGCCTCGAATCAGGGTGTTCACGGGCCCCGGTCACGGGCCTATCGTTACGGCATGGCCGAACCCAGGGCATCGGCTTTCCGGGGGCGTGCTCGCGAGCGGCAGGCCCTCGACGGCCTGCTGGGCCGTGTTCGTGGCGGCGAGAGCGCGGTGCTGGTCATCCGGGGTGAGGCGGGGATCGGCAAGACCGCGCTGATGCGCTACTGCGCGCGCCAGGCGTCCGGCTGCCGCCTGGTGCAGATCGTCGGCGTGGAATCCGAGATGGAGCTGCCGCTCGCCGCGCTGCACCAGCTCTGCGGGCCGATGCTGGCCGGCCTGGCCGCGCTGCCGGAGCCCCAGCAGCGCGCGTTGCGGGTGGCGTTCGGGCTGGCGGCGGGGACTGCCCCGGACCGGTTCATGGTGGGCCTGGGGGTTCTGAGCCTGCTGGCCGAGAACGCCGCCACGCGGCCGCTGGTCTGCCTGGTCGATGACGCCCAGTGGCTGGATGAAGCCTCGTGCCAGGTGCTCGGGTTCGTCGGGCGCCGGCTGCTGGCCGAACCCGTTGTCCTGTTGTTCGCGGCCCGGGAGGCGGCCGGCGAGCAGGTATTTCCTGACCTGCCGGCGCTGACGGTCGAAGGGCTCACCGACGAGGACGCGCGGGCGCTGCTGACGGCCGCGGTCCCGGGTCATCTGGACGAGCGGGTGCGCGACCGGATCGTCGCCGAGACCCGGGGGAACCCGCTGGGGCTGCTGGAGCTGGCCAGGGGGATGAGCGAAGCCGAGCTGGCCGGTGGCTTCGCCGACCCGCCCGAGGCGGGCCTGCCCGGTCATCTCCAGGGCCAGCTCCAGGACCACTACCTGCGCCAGGTGCGGGCGCTGCCGGAGCCGACCCGGCAGCTGATGCTGCTGGCGGCGGCCGACCCCACCGGGGATGCCACGCTGTTGTGGCGTGCCGCCCAGACGCTGGGGCTGGGACGTGACGCGGCGGCCGCGGCCGACGCGGAGCAACTGCTGAAGATCGGCTCCCAGGTACGGTTCCGGCACCCCCTGGTGCGGTCGGCTGCCTACACGGCGGGGTCCCCGGAGGATCGCCGCGCCGCCCACCTGAAGCTCGCCGCGGCGATGGACGTCCAGGAGGATCCCGAGCGCCGGGTGTGGCACCTGGCTGCCGGGGCCGACGGACCGGACGAGGACGTTGCCACCGCGCTCGAACAGGCGGCGGCCAGGACCCAGGCCCGCGCCGGGCTCGCGGCCGCGGCGGCCTTCCTCCGGCGGTCGGTGACCCTGACCGCCGAACCGGGACGGCGCGCCGACCGGGCCCTGGCGGCTGCCCTGGCGAACCTGCACGCCGGCGCGTTCGACACCGCGCTGGGCCTGCTGGCCCAAGCCGAGGCCGACTCGGTTGACGATCTCCAGCGTGCCCGCGTGGAGCAGCTCCGAGGACAGATCGAGTGGGCATCCGTCGCCGGGCGCGAGGCGCCCGTGCTGCTGCTGCAGGCAGCCAGGAGGCTTGAGTCACTCCATGCCGGGCTCGCCCGGGAGACCTACCTGTACGCCTGGGTGGCATCCTCCCTGGCTGGCCCTCTCGCCGGGCCCGGCGGGCTCTTACTCGAGGTTTCCCGGGCCGCACGCGCGGCCCCGCCGCCAGTGGATGCTCCGCGGCCCTGTGATCTCCTGCTCGACGGTCTGGCGACGATGGTCACCCACGGGCATGCGGCAGCAGAGCCGACCGTGCGGCGGGCGGTGGGCGCGTTCCTCGGTGATCAGGTGCCGGGGGAAGAGTGGCTACAGTGGGGGATTCTCGCCCAGATGGCGGCCATGGCCGTGTGGGACTTCGACAGCTGGCTGGTGCTGAGCACCCGGCATGTCGAGCTCGCCCGCGCGTCGGGCGCCCTCGCCCCGTTGTCCATCGCCTTGAACGGGCGCGGAAGTGTGGCCACGCACTGCGGCGACTTCGAGACAGCGACGTCGCTGGCCGCGGAAAAGGACGTCGTCAACGAGGTGACCGGGATCCGCCTGGCTTCGACCTGTGATCTGCTGCTCGCCGGATACCGGGGTCGGCCCGCGGAAGCGGTACCGCTCTTCTCGGCGGCCACCGAGGACTCGATCGCCCGCGGCGAGGGGGGCGCCGTCCAGCTGGCCAGCTGGGCCGCGGCGGTCCTCCACAACGGTCTCGGGCACTACGCAGAGGCGCTGGCCGCGGCGCAGCCGGCGACCGAGGAGACCTACCAGCCCCTGGCCACACAGCTGGTTCTGCCCGAACTGATCGAGGCCGCCGTGAGAACCGGACGGGAGGAAATGGCCCGGGAAGCGCTGGAGCGGCTGTCGGCCATGACGGCCTTCGGGGGTTCCGACTGGGCAAAGGGCCTGGAGGTGCGCTCCCGGGCGCTGCTCAGCGAAGGCCACAGCGCGGAGCGCTGCTACACCGAGGCGGTCGAGCGGCTCGGCCGCACACCGCTGCGGCCCGAGCTTGCCCGGGCCCACCTGCTCTACGGCGAGTGGCTCCGCCGCGAGCACCGGCGGCTCGACGCGCGCCGCCAGCTGCGCGCCGCCTGCCGCTTGTTCGCCGTGATCGGCGCCGACGCCTTCGCCGAGCGCGCACGCAGGGAGCTGCTCGCCACCGGCGAGAAGGTCCGCAAACGCGAGGTCGACACCCACAACCAGCTCACCCCGCAGGAGGAGCACATCGTCCGCCTGGCCCGGGACGGACGCACCAACCCCGAGATCGGCGCGGAACTGTTCATCAGCGCCCGCACCGTGGAATGGCACCTCCGCAAGGTGTTCACCAAACTGGGCATCACCTCCCGCAGGGACCTCTACGACGCGTTCCCCCCACGAGGCCAGCACACCCCGTCCGGCTAGCCGTCCACGGCCGGCGCCGCCGTCTCAGCGAGCGGGGCCCACCCGGGGGGCATGCCGCCCGGGTTCTGCCAAGGCTGGGGCATCTTCATTCGCCCCGTCCCCTCCTCGGGGGAGATGTCGCTGGGAGGCAAGGGGCGTGGTCCACAGACCATGATGCGCATCTTTCTCCGGCGATCTGTACCTGGGATCATCGGGTTCGGGCGGGCCCACTGCGCCCGCTGTCCCTTGTGGTGACGGGGTGGCATGGATTCCCTCAGGCCAGGAGACCCCCGGCGGGCCGGGACCTATGTTCTGACCGGCCGTCTCGGGGCTGGCGGGATGGGCGAGGTGTTCTTCGGCCGGTCGCGGGGCGGGCGCCCCGGTCGCGGTCAAGCTGATCTACCCGGCATTCGCCAATGACGCCGAGTTCCGGCGGCGGTTCCGGCTGGAGGTCGAGGCCGGCCGCAAGGTCGGCGGATTCCACGCGGCCCGCACCGGCCCCGCCCCGGGCCGAGCGGATCGCGCTCACCGTCACCAGCCGGCCCGGCCGGACCGCGGGCCCGGGCAGGGAGGAGCGGGAGGAACAGCCGCGTGATCACATCCGGCGCCATGTTGCTCGCGCAGGCGAAATAGTCCAGCGCCATGCCCGGCCGAACGCCCTCCTCCGGGGCGATGGTAGCTGCTGCCGGGATCAGGGCGTGGCCCGCTCGACCTGCTGGATGAGGTGCTTGAGGTGGGTGATCTCGTCCCGGAGCGCCTGGTCGCCCGCGGGCGTGAGATTGACCCAGGTCCGGGGCCGTTTCCCTTCGTATCCCTTCTCGATGTGCACCAGCCCGGCCCTTTCCAGCACGGACAGGTGCTGCCCGAGGTTGCCGGCGGTCAGCTCCAGGGCGGTGCGCAGGAAGCCGAACTCCACGCGCCGGGCCTCGTGGGCGATGGTGAGGATGCCGAGCCTGACCCGCTGATGAACGACATCGTCCAGGCCATTGACGGGATGCGCGGTCATGACGCCGGCCGCGCGGCACGCCGTTCGGCCAGGGCGAAGCCGGCGCTGCCGAGCAGCAGCATCGCCGCCGTGGTCGCCAGAAAGAGCCAGGGGGAGCGGGGGATAAGGAGCCAGCCGAATCCCACGATGACCAGGTACGCCAGGCCGAACACCAGCAGCGCGCGGTTGCGTTCCACCCGGGCCAGTACCAGCAGGGCCAGCCCGATCGCGCCCTCGGGGCTCACCAGCCGGAAGAGGATATCCCGCGCGGGTGACGGTGCGGCCAGGGGATAACCGGCGAGTCCCGGGTGGGTGACCAGCAGCGCGGAGACGCCGGTCGCCACCACGGCGACGATGACGCCGGTGATGACGTAGGGGCGTACCCGGGTGCCGACGCCGCGCCGGTGCGCCCGGCGCACGTAGAAGGCCGCGATCGCGGCGTAGGCCAGCACCAGGGCGAGCGGCCAGTAGACGTATGACCAGGGCGAGAAGGCCACGCAGACCCGCCCGGCCGGGTAGAGCGCCCGGCAGTCGATGGCATGGTGGCTGTAGCGGGCGACGGGTGCCGAGGCCAGCGTGATCCCGGCGAACAGCAGCAGCGGGAACCAGGTGCCGCGCTGGGCCTGACGGACCTGGCGGGTGAGGCGGCGCGTGGCCGACAGAAGCTCGCGGGGGCCGTCGTGCGGCGGGACCGACATGTCTGCCATACAGTTAGCTTTGCACTACAGACTTCTCGTGGCAAGAGAATCCAGCCGGCGAGATGCCGGCGGTGAGGGGCCCGTTTCAGTAGAAACGGCAGAGCCGCGCGTCAGGCGGGGGCACCGGCGCCTCGTGCAGGGCCCGGCGGATCGACTGTTCCAGTACCGAGTAGCCGGCGCCAGGCGCGCCGGCCAGCGTCATGGGCCGCCGGAGCCCCGCCTCGGTGTTGCTGATGATCCGGGGTGGGCCCTTGTGCTTCATGCCCTTGGTGTGGAAAAGGAACGGGTGGGCGAGGACGACATCGCCCGCGGAGCCGGTGACTTCGTGGAAGTTGCCGATCGGCTCGCTCAGCACCTCGCGGAACAGGTCCCGGTGGCTCATGCCCTCCGGGTGCGCGGCCAGCACCCTGGCCGTCCGCTTGTGAGACCCGAGGGACAGGATCGTGCCGCCGCCGCGGGGCTCGATATCGGTGAAGAGCCCCACCACCAGGAGGCCCTGCTTCGGGCTATCGACGGTGTGCCTGAACCAGTTTCCGTCGATGTGCCAGCCGGTGACCGGAAAGTCGTACGGTTCGGACCGCCGGAAGGAGAAGTTCACCGGCCACAGGCCCCATCTCCGCTCACCTCGCCAGTTGTCATGGCCGACGAGCTGCCCGATGGCGCTGGCCAGCCGGTCGGTGAAGCACCCCAGCACCTCGGCGTTCTGGAGATGCTCCTCGATGTCATACCTGTCCGGCCAGGTGGACGGGTCCGACTTCCGGATGCCGGCCTTCTGCTCCATCCGCCGCCATACGCACTCACTGGCCGCTGCTGCCTGCCGTGCCGTGAAGGCCTGCCGCACCGTGGCGTAGCCCGACTCGATGAAAAGCTCGATATCTTCCGGCGCCAAAACGTCAGCTCCCATGTCCCCCGCCCCACTTCGGTGATGCACCGCGCAGCCATTGTTAAAATGCGATCAGCGCAGTTTGCTGCCGGCCCCGTTCACCACCCGGATAACGTTCTGTCTAAATAAGCATATCATGGGCCTGTTAAACAGTGCCGAGTGGGCGGTTAATAGGATGTCTTTATGCCTTTATGCGGCTGGCCTGATGGCTTTTCCTGGCCGGGCGGCAGGTCACCGCGGGGGCCCCGGCGGCGGCGGGCCGGCGCCCGGCTCTTGATCTGGTGGAGGACATCTGTCACGGTTGAGTGGATCGCTGTTACAACTCGGGGGGGTAAAGCGGGGGCCACCTGCCGGTGGCGCGCTGTGCCGGACGGCGCATCCATGGGATCCGTGCAATCTTCGTTGCGAGCCGAGCCTCCCCGGCCCATGCGGCTGCCCGGGCATGACACGGAGGCAATGCCATGGACGAAAAAAACCGGCGCGGCTCTGAGCTCCTCACGGCGCGGTACAGCGAGGAGGACCTCGAGGAACTGCTGGCCGCTGGCGAGCACGCCGGCGTGCATCTGGTCGACTTCTTCCCCATCGGGGTTCCCGCCTTCGACGGCGGTTCGGGCACCTGGCGGGTGACCCCCGAGCAGCTCCCCCTGCTGATCCAGCAGCTGACCCAGCTGACCCGGCCCCCGCGCATGAGGGTCTTCCCCAAGGGGCTGCCGGCCGTCGACGCCTACGAGGTCGTCTTCGAAATAGGGTCGCAGCGAAGCCTCTGAGGCGGTGCGGTTCACGGGGGGGCGCGGGGTGCTGCAGGTGCACCCGACGCGCCGGTGCAACCTGACCTGCGTTCACTGTTACTCCGACTCCGGCCCGCGGGCACGGGACGAGATACCGCTGCCGGTGCTGGCGGACCTCATCGCCGATGCGGCCTCGCTCGGCTATGAGGTGCTGGCCGTGTCCGGCGGCGAGCCCTTTCTGTACCCCCGCCTGCCCGAGTTCCTGGGCCAGGCCAAAGCGGCCGGCCTGCGGTGCCTGATCACCAGCAACGGCATCCTGGCCGGGCCGCGCCGCCTCGGCGCCCTGGCCGGCCGCCTTGACCTGCTGGTGCTCAGCCTGGACGGGCCGCCGCCGGAACACGACCGGATGCGGGCCCGGGCCGGCGCGTATGACGCCATGGCGCGGCGGCTCGGATCGATCCGGGAGGCGGGCATCCCCTTCGGGTTCCTCTTCACCCTGACCCAGCACAACGTGCATCACCTGGAGTGGGCAGCCGAGTTCGCCGCCGCCAGCGGCGCCTCGCTGCTGCAGGTGCATCCGCTGGAGCCGAGCGGGCGCGGGCGCCTGATGCCCGACGCGGTGCCGGACACCATCGAGGCGTCCTACGCGCTGCTCGAAGTCGCGCGCCTGCGCCGGGCGTTCGGTGAGACGTTGCGCTTCCAGCTCGACCTCGCGGCCACCGGCACCTTCGCCGCGCTCCTGCACGCGCTCGTCACCACGGACCAGGCCGGGCCCGCCGGCGGGCTGAGCGAGGTCCTCTCACCCCTCGTCGTGGAGCCCGACGGCTGCTGCGTGCCCCTGGCGTACGGGTTCCCCCGGCGGTTCGCGCTGGGCAACCTCCACCAGGACAGGCTCTCTCACCTGGCGGAATCCTGGACGGCCGGCGTGCTGCCCGCGCTGCACGACGTGGGCCGCACCGTCGCCCGGCAGCTCAGCGAGCCGGGCGCACCTGCCGTTGTCAACGGATATGAACTGCTGGCCCGGGCCGCCCTCGCGCCAGCCGGGACGGGGGAGGAGCATGCTGCGCCGAGTGTCCAGCCTCAGCACCCTGGGCGAAATTGACGTGCTGACGGCCGGTGAATGCGAGGAGGTCGCCGGCGCCGTGCTCGGCGGCCGCGAGGCCTGGACGGCCCGGTCGCCGAGCGGCCTGTTCTTCACCCTGGGCGTCAACGCCTACATGGACCTCGCCCAGGCGGCCGACGCGGACGCGTCCTATTTCGGGCCGGCCCGCGGCGCCAACCTGATGCTGAGGCAGCGGTTCGCTGGCGTGCACGCCAAGCTGGCGCAGGCCCTGGAGCGGGAGCTCGGCCTGCCCACGAGATACGCCGACGATCTGGCCATGCCCGGCTTCCATATCTGGGTCGGCCTCGGCATTCCGCGCCGGCCCGGGACCTCCATTCATTTCGACCTGCAGTACCAGCGCCTGCTGACCCGGCCCCGGTACGCCCGCGCGTCGGGCACCGTGTCCTTCACGCTGCCGGTCAAGCTGCCCGCGGCCGGTTCTTCGCTGCGGGTCTGGCCCTGCCGCTACCCCGACGACGTGGGCCGCATGGCCGCGTTCCAGCAGGCAGACCCCGAGATCGTGCCCTACCACCCCGGCAGCGCCATCGTGCACAACGGGCACGTGCTGCACCAGATCGGGGCCACCCCGTCGGCGCGGCCCGATGACTACCGCATTACCTTGCAGGGCCACGGTCTCGTGGTCGACGAGGTGCTCGTTCTCTATTGGTGACCCTGTTCCCAGGGCCCGTGACGGCTGGAGGCGTCAATGTCAGAACCGTACATCCCGGAAGAAGACCGGATCGACGTGATCGGGCGGCTCACATCCCGCCTGGAGGAGGACGGCCCGGAGACCCTGCGTGAGAAGGCCGTCACCCGCGCGGAGGCGGCGTCAGCGAAGGACCCGCTGCAGGTTGAGAAGCCGACGAAGGAGGAAACGGAGAAGGACGTCAAGGACTTCAAGGAAGGCAAGGAAGAAAAGGACGTCAAGGACGTCAAGGACGAGGGGGAGAAGGACGAGAAGGATGTCAAAGAGACGGGGGAGAAGGACGACAAGGAAACGAAGGAGGTAAAAGACGAGGGGGAGAAGGACGACAAGGACGACAAGGACGACCTGAAGGAGGGGGAAAAGGACTTCAAGGACGAGAAGGACCTGCCGAAGGACGAGAAGGATTTCAAGGAGCATAAGGACGGGGACGAGAAGGACCCGCCGGAGAAGGACCCGAAGGAGACCATGATCGAGGGCCCGGACGACCTGTCGGCGCCGCGGGAGCCGGAGCGCCAGCGCGCCGCCCGGCCCATGATGTGACCCGGCATGACCCAGGTCGTCGCGGTCACCGACCCCGCCGGGCGGCAGGCCAGGTTCGCCGCCCGCCTGTCGTCAGCGTTTTCCGCGGCCGGGATCGGCCTGGAGCTGAGGTCGCACCGTGAGCTGATCACCGAGGTCAGCATCGAGCAGCCGCTGGGGCAGGAGCCGATCGTCGATCCCGACCGCCCGCTGCTGTGGCTCTCCCCCGGAGACGCGGCCCAGCCGGGCACGGCGGACGGCCGGTTCCTGGCCTCGGAGGCCTATGCCGCGGCCAGATCGATCGCCACCGTGACCCGCTCACCGGTCTTCAACCGGCCGAGCGCCGTCAGCGCCTGCGGCACCTTCCCGCCCGGGCCGGCGCTCGCCGTCCGCGGGGCCCGCCACCGCGACCTGGCCGCGGTCCGCGCCGAGCGGTTCACCGCGGCCCGGCCGCCCGGCGGCGACGGCACCGGTGCCGGGCGGCTGGAGGTGTACGACTATGCCACCGGCAGCAGCTCCTACGGACCGGTCCCGTCCTCGGCCGGGCCCTTCCGGAGCCGGGCGGCCGTCGGCCGGGCCAGCCTGGTGAAGGTCCGCGTGGTCGGCGAGCGGGCGCTCGCCGCGGCCGGCGTCACGCCCGCCACCCTGGCGGCCAGCCGGCGCCTCGCCGCCTGGTACCAGCTCGACATGGCCACCGTGTGGTGGCTGATCGGCCGGGACGGCGGGGCGCGGACGCTGGCGCGGATCGATTGCTGGGCGTGGGACGCCGGTTTCGCCGCCGGGATCGGCGAGGCCGCCGAGATCGGCGAGGCCGCCGAGGCGGTGGCGGCCTGGATGGGCGGCCGGCTCGGGCGGCCGGCCGGGACGAGCCGGTGATCGGGATCGCCGGCACCAAGGCGGACCCGGTGATGGTCCACTTCGCCACGCGCTGCGTGCTGGGCGGCGTCCCGTTTGCCGTGCTGGATCTCATGGACGCCAGCACCGCGGGGGACTGGCGCCTGTCGGCGCCGCCCGATCCGGCGGACTTCGTCGCGGGCGCGGAAACCGTCCGGCTCGCCGACCTGACCGGCCTGTACATCCGCCCGATCTACCTGGGCCGCACCACCCGGCAGGCCGCGCGCTGGCAGGGGCTGATGACGGGGCTCGGCGCCTGGATGGACGAGGCCGGCCTGCCGATCGTCAACCGGCCCGGCAGCAACCAGCTCAACGGCTACAAGCCGGCGCATTACGCCTGGCTGAGCGCGAACGGGCTGCTGGTGCCGCCGAGCCTGCTCTCGGCCGACCCGCGGCGCGTCAGGAGGTTCGTCGGCGGCGGGCGCACCGTCGTCAAGCCGATCTGCGGGACCAGGGCCACGACCCGGGAGATCCGCGCGGGCGACCTGGACCGTCTCGCCGGCAGCGAGGGCCCGGTGCTGGTGCAGCGGATGATCGAGGGGGACGACGTGCGCGTGCACGTCGTGGGGGACGCGGTGTTCGCCTGCCGGTTTTCCAGCACCGCCATCGATTACCGGTCCGACCGCCGGGCCGAGCGGGCGGTCCTCGGCATTCCCGCCGGGCTGGCGCGCCTCCTGGTGGCCAGGACGGCCGAGCAGGGGCTCATCTTCGCAGGCTGGGACTTCAAGCTCGACCGGGACGGCACGTACTGGTGCCTGGAGTGCAACCCGATGCCGGGATACAGCTTCTACGACCGCGTGTGCGAGGGCGCCATCAGCGATGCGCTGATCAAGCTGCTGTCTGGCTGAGCCGGTGCGGCCCGGATAAGACGAGGTCGGCCTGCAGGGCCAGCCGGGTCAGGTCGGCGCGGCGCCGGCACCCGGTCCTGGCCCGGACCCGGTCGAGCCGGGAGCGGACGGTGCGGACGCTGATGGCGAGCTGGGCGGCGATCTGCGCGTTGGTGCGGCCCCGGGCGACCAGCGTGACCAGTTCCCGTTCCCGGGCGGTGAGGGGCGGCAGGTCCGGCGCGGCAGCCGGCTCGTCCGCCTGCCCGGTGACGAGCAGGAGGACGTACTCGCCGGCCGCGGCCGGGGTCATGGCGGCGCCGCGCTCTTCCGCCGCGCGGGCCGGGGCGGGCCCCAGCGCCTCCCGGGCCCGGCGCAGCGGCTCCCCCGACTCCGCCCCGCCGGGCGGGTCATCCTCACCGTGCGACCAGGTGGCCCGCCTGACGGCGGTGAAGGCCGCCCAGGCCGTGACGGCTTCCCGCCAGCGCCGCGTCGCGGCGCACAGGTACCCGCACAGCTCGAGGCAGTTGATCAGGAGCAGGCTGGCGCCGGTCTGCGCGTACAGCTCCATGACCTCCCGCACGTGCGCCCGGGCCTCGGCCAGCCGGCCCGTGTAGACGTCCAGCAGCGCCAGGGTGAGCAGGCAGTCACCCTCGTCGTAGACCGCTCCCGCCTGCCGGGCGAGCGTCAGCGCGCCCGCACCGTACCGCCGGGCCTCGGCGGCCTCGCCGGCCTCGGCCAGGACACGGGCCAGGATGATCGTGCAGTGCCGGCCGATCCACCCGGGGATGGCCGCCTGGTCGATCCGCTGTGCCTGGCGCAGCCAGTCCTCGGCTTCCGCCAGGTGGCCCACGTACCCGGCCGCGGTCGCGAGCCAGTACAGCGCGTACGCCTCGCCGGCCGGGTCGCCCAGCTCCCGGGCCAGGTCAAGGGCGTGGCGGCCCTCCTCCGCCGCCTCGGGAACCCGGCCCAGGTTGGCCAGCGCCCCGGCGCGCCAGGCCAGCACCCGGGCCAGCAGCGGCTCAGGCGGGCGTCCCGCGAGGGCGTCCCGGGCCAGGGTCAGGTGCCGGAAGCTGGTGGTCACGTTGGCGGCCGCCGTCAGCACGCCCAGCCAGAACTGCGCGGTGCACCATCCCGGGCGCTCCCCGCCCGCGCGACCGGCCGCCGCGGCGAGCAGCTGGCAGCCGGTGGCCCAGCGGCCGCGCAGGAGCCACCACGGCGCCAGCGCGGTGGCCAGCCGGAGCGCCGCATCCGGGTCGCGTTCCAGCGCCCAGCCCAGCGCCTGGTGCACGGTGGCGTCCTCGGCGTCCAGCCACCGGGCGGCGGCCAGTTCCCCGTCACCGCTCTCCAGGCCGGCCGCGGCCTGCCCGGCCACCTGCAGCGCGTGCCGGGTGAGCGCGGCCGCCGCGCCGGGCTCCTCCCCGGCATCGGCCAGCCGGGCCGCCGCGTAGGCGCGCAGGGTCTGCAGCATCTGGTACCGGGGCCGCCCATCGGGGCCGGCCCGGGGCGGGACCACCAGTGAGCAGTTGACCAGGTGCAGCACCACCGGACCGGCGCCGGCCCCGCCGACCACCTCGGCGGCCTCCAGCGTAAACGGGCCCGGGAACACCGAAACCCGGCGGAACACCCGCCGTTCCTCCTCGCTCAGCAGCTGATAGCTCCACTCCACCGTCGCCGCCAGCGACCGGTGCCGGGCCGGGGCCAGCCGGTTCGCGCCGGCCAGCAGGTCGAACCGGCCGTCCAGGCGGTCCAGCAGGGGGGCCACGCCCAGCGCTTCCACCCGCGCCGCGGCCAGCTCGATCGCCAGCGGCATCCCGTCGAGGCGTGACACCAGCCGGGCAACCGCCGAGCCGGTCTCACCGCTCATGCTGAAATGGGGGTCCGCCTGCTGCGCCCGGTCGGCGAACAGCGCCACCGCCGGCGACCCGTTGGCCTCCCATTGCCCCGGTTCCGGCAGCCCCAGCGGCCGCAGCCGGTACCGGGCCTCTCCACCTACCCCGGCCGGCTCGCGGCTGGTCGCCAGTATCCGGACGTCATCGGCGGCGGGCAGCAGCGTTCCGCACAGTCCCGCCACCGCGCCGATCAGATGCTCGCAGTTGTCGAGCACCAGCAGCACCTGCCGGGCCGCCAGCACCTCGGCCAGCGCCTCCATCACCGGCCCGCCGCCCTGCTGGATCCCGAGCGCCGTCACCACCGCGGCCGGCACCAGGTCCGGGTCGGCCACCCCGGCCAGCTCGGCCAGCCACACCCCATCGGCGAACCGGCCGGCCACCCGCCGGGCCACCTCACCGGCCAGCCGGGTCTTTCCCATCCCGCCCGGCCCGGTCACCGTCACCATCCGGTACCGGTCGAGGAGTTCCGCGACCTCGGCCAGCTCAACGGAACGGCCGACGAAGCTCGTCAGGACGGCCGGGAAGCCGTGCACGCCCGTGGTCACGCCGACCATCGGCCCCGGGGGGCCCAGGCTCCTCAGCGGCGGGAACTGCTCCGGCAGGCCGCCGGCGATCAGCTGGTAGATCCGCTCCGGCTGCTCGATGTCCTTCAGCCGGTGAAGGCCCAGGTCGCGGACGGACACGCCGGCGGGCAGCCGCGATCCCACCAGCAGCCGCGTGGCCTCCGACAGCACCACCTGGCCGCCGTGGGCCGTCGCCGCGATCCGTGCCGCCCGGTGGACATCCAGCCCGATGTACCCGTCCTCGTGCCGGGTGGGCTCCCCCGAGTGCAGGCCCATCCGGACCCGCACCGCGACCCCGTCCGGCCAGTCATGCGCGGCCAGGGCGCGCTGCGCCGCCACGCAGCAGCGGACCGCATCGGCCGCCGACCCGAACACGACGAAAAAGCTGTCCCCCTCGGTCCCCATCTCCCGCCCGCCGAACGAGGAGAACGCGGCGCGCAGCAGGGCGCGCTGCGCCGAGAGCGCCTCGCCGTACCGGTCCCCCAGGCCACCGAGCAGCGCGGTCGAGCCCTCGATGTCGCTGAACAGCAGCGTGATCGTCCCCACCGGGAGCTCCCCCATGCCCCGATTATCACCAGCCATGACCGCCACCGAGCGCCATGTGACCCGGTCAGCCCGGCCCGGTGATGCCCGGCCGCGGCGGCGGGCACCGGAATCGCTTCCCCACGAGTTCCTCCCCGGCCTGCGATGGCGGCCCACCACCGGTCGCCGCGCCGCGTGACCCACGGCCGCGCCGATCCCACATGACCCGTTCTTTACTTTCTCATTGCATCGCCATGATCTGTATGACGGCAACCCCGCGCGTGCGCCGGCCGGGGCCGCCGTCTCCGGTGTCCTGAGAGAGTTCCATCGTCCTGCCCGGTGGGGGACACTCGTCTCGGGATGGTGCGGCGCGGGCAAGGGAGTGCGCATGCCGGTATCAACTGGGCCCGGCCGCTGGCGGCGCCTCGCCGGGGGGTTACTCGGCGCTTGCGCCCTGGCCGTTCCGCTCGCCCTGGTGGGCGCCGCGAGCGCCGCGGCGAGCGATACGCCCGCCGGGTTCTGGTACGGGACCGACAGCAGCACGGTCACGATCCCGGGATCGGCGCCGTACCGGGTGCCGGTGATCGGCGGCTATTACGGCGGGTACATCGGGATGGCCGGCAACTGGGCCGTCCTCACCGGCTGTCACAAGGTCGTCGTCTGGTCCGCGGCCAACAGCGCCCAGGCGAACACGAACCGGAACACCTACCACAAGGGCATCGGCACCGGCGTGTACTGGTTCATGGGCGGGCCCGGGGTCGACCCTCACTACAACGGCACCACCAGCGAGGCCCGCGCCTGGGGCGCGCGGCAGGCGGCGCGGACCCTGGCCCACGCCGCGACGCGGCACGTGACCTACCCGGTGGTCTTCGCCGACATCGAGCTGCCGGGGAACGCGCCCAGCTACACCCCTGCCCCCGACAACGGCTGGAACGCCGTCTACACCTCCCCGTGCAGCGGCGTGGTGCGGACCGGCTTCGTCTCGCCGGCCCTCGACCGGGCCGTCCTCAACGGGTTCACCGCCTACCTGACCAGCCACTCCTCCTACCAGGCCGGGGTGTACTCGTCACCTTCCATCTGGCCCCAGATCTTCGGCACCGGCAGCGCCGCATCCTTGACGAACACCTACGAGTGGACCTACGAGTCCTTCACCAGCAGCCTGGCCCACCCGCCCGCGGGCTGGTGCCTGACCGGCAGCGCCGCGGCGACCTGCGCGCGCTTTTTCGGCGGGATCACCAGCGGCAGCAAGTACGCGCTGATGTGGCAGTGGTCGGGCGGCGGCGGAAGCTTCAACGGCCGTGGCGACTTCGACCAGATCGACAACAACCGGACCCCGTAACCGCCCGCCCGGCGTGATCAGCGCAGCAGGCTGCGGCGATGCCGCCACGCCAGCTGGAGCACCGCCGCCCCCGCGGCCTGCATGGGCTCCGCGCCGCCCGCCAGCCGCCGGACGGCCCCGCCGGTGAACGGCACACCCGGTACGCCGGGCACGGCCGGGGCGCCCGGGCCGATCACGCGCCCTTCGGCGTTGGCGGCCACCAGGCCCGCGAAGAGGCCGTCGAAGACGTCGCCGTCGAACACGGCGACGGCCAGGACGTCGGCCGCGAACGTCAGCGGGTCGACGCCGAGGCCGACGCAGGTCACGCGCAGCTTTCCCGCCGCGCGCGCGGCGGTCAGCGCGCGGTAGAAGGGCCAGCGGCCGTAGTCCAGCGGGCGGCCGAGATCACGGTGGTCCTCCGGGGTGCCGAGCAGTTCCTCGCTGAACTCGCGCGCCATCGACCGCCACAGGCTCAGGTCGCTGCGGACGGAGGCGGGGTTGCCGCCGGCCGGCTGGAAGATCCCGACCGGCATGACCTGGTAGAGGCCGCCCGCGTGGGTGACCTTGGCCGGGTCGCGCCAGTGCAGCAGGAACGACGCGTCGCCGGCGGCGGTGCGCCGCAGGGTGAGCGTGGTGACCGCGCACATGGCGCCGCGCCGGGACAGGTCACACGGGTCGCCGGCCAGCTCCCGGAACGGCAGGCTGCCCCCGGCGGCGAACTCGTGGGCCAGGGCCTCGCCCACGTTCACGCCGTCGAAGTACCGGCCCAGCGAGCCCCGTCCCCGCCGTCACCGTCCCCGCCCCGAAGTGACGGCCCGGCCGCGGGTGAGCAGGAACGCCACGGCCGCCGCCGCGGCCCGGGCGGAGTGCAGCTGGGTGCTGTGCCCGGCGCCCTTGATCACGAGCAGCCGGGCATGGGGGAGCTGCGCCGCCTCCTGCTGGGCCCACGGCAGCGGGGTTGACAGGTCCAACTGGCCGGCCAGCAGCAGCACCGGCATGGTGAGCGTGCGGCCGGGCGGGGCGGGATCGGGCCGCGCCGGCGGCCAGTACCGGCATTCGGCCACCACGCCCTGGGCGCCCGCGGTCGCGGGCGGGAAGGGCCAGGTGGCGGCGGCCGGGATCCGCCCGATGGCGCGGGCCAGCGCGGCCCCGCGCCCGGCCAGCGGCGCCGCTGCGTCGCCCCACGGCATGTCCGGGATGTCGGCGCACAGGGTGGCGGCGTGCAGCCCGGAGCTGTAGGCCTGTGGCCTGACCGCGGGGCCGCGGTAGAACCCGCTGATCAGTTTCCGCAGCGGGCCCGGGTTTCCGTGCGCCGCCTCGTGCAGCCGGGCCAGGAAGCCGATGCCCGGCGAAGACAGCCGCGGGTCGGTGATGCTGAGGATGACCAGGATGCCGAAGATCTGGACCGAGTACCCGTACCGGGCGATCACGCGGGCAAGCTCGGCCGCCGGGTCGTACCCGCAGCGCTGCCGCTGGCAGGCCTGCCGGAGGACGAAGGCGGCCCGGTGCATGCTCGCGACGTACAGCGGGTCGACGCCGCGCTGCGGGACCACCGAGTCGAGCACCAGCCGCCGGACCCGGCCCGGGTAGGCCAGCGCGTAACGCTCGGCGGTGAAGGTGCCGTAGGACGCCCCGTCCAGCGTCCAGGACTGCACGTGCAGCGCCTGCCGGAGGGAGTCCAGGTCGGCGACCGTGTCGGCGGTGGTGAAGAAGTTGCGCCGGGCTCCCAGGCTCTGCGCGCAGGACCGGACGGCCCGCGCGGTGGGCGGGAGCGTGTCGGATCCGCCCATCTGCCGCTGCAGGCCGGGGCAGCTCAGGCTCCCGCCGCCGGTGCCACGCTGATCGATCATGACGAGCCGGTAGGCGCGCATGGCGGGCGCCAGCTCGTGGGCCACCGGGCCGACGAACCGCACGCCGGGCTGGCCGGGGCCACCGGTGAGGAACAGCAGCGTGCCGAGCCGCGCGCGGGAGTTGTCGGCGGCCGCGACCTGGAGCCGCAGCGTCCCCGGCACCCTCCCGGACCTGTCCAGCGGCACGGCCAGGTACGAGCAGGTGAAACCGGGCTGGCCCGGGCACGGGTGCCCGCCGGTGAGCGCGGGGCGGGCGGGCGGCGCCCCGGGCCGTCCGCCGGGTGCCGCCGCCGTGCAGGCCGCGGCCAGCAGGGCCAGCGCGACCACCGTCGTGGCCGCCCGCGTGGCGCGCGCGACAGGCAGGGACATGCGCATGCTGGTCCCTCCGGCACGGCGGTCCGGGGTCCGCCTTGCCTCTCCCGCTCGGCTGGATGATGTTCCAACGGGCGGCGCGCCCGCTGGGTTCACGCCGGGGCCGCGGCGGCGGAGCGGGCCAGGCGGGCCGGGGCACGTCCCCCTGGGACTCCCGCCGGTGGGAGCGCCGTGCGCTCACTTACGCTGGGGTGACGGCATCGGGAACCGGGGCGCCGCCGGACGGGGCGCGCCCCGGCCCGCCGAACGCGGCATGGGGGTGCTGAACGTGGGTGCGGAAGAGTATCCGGCTCCGCCGGCGGTGGTGGGGCGCGGCGCGGTGTTCGTGGAGCACCGGTTAAAGATCCCGCAGGTATCGGAGTCGGCCTACATCGCGCCGACCGCCGTGCTCGCCGGTGACGTCACCGTCGGCCCGCACAGCCGGGTGCTGTTCGGCGCCGTGGTCACCGCCGAGGGTGGCCCGGTGGAGATCGGCCGGGACTGCGTGATCATGGAGCACGCGGTTATCCGGGGCGTGCCGGGCCAGGTGACCCGGGTCGGTGACGAGGTGCTCGTCGGCCCGCACGTCCACCTCACCGGCTGTGTGATCGAGGGCGGCTCCCGGATCGCGACCGGCGCCATGGTGTTCAACGGCGCCCGCATCGAGCAGGGCGCGGAGGTCGAGTTCAACGCGGTGGTCTACGTCAACACCGTCGTCCCGGCGGGCACGGCGGTCCCGATGGGCTGGTTCGCGGGCGGGCAGCCCGCAGAGCTCGTGGCACCGGGAGACTGGGACCGCATCCGCGCCATCATGGGGCCGCTGGACTACCCGGGCACGGTCTTCGGGGTGGGCAGCAGCGACACCAGCTCGCTGATGTCGGGTGTCGCCCGGCGCTACGCCCGGGGCCTGGCCCTGCACCACCAGGATCACATCGTCCCGGACGAGCGCCACGTGCCCACCCAGGACGGCGCGCGGTAGCGGGCCCAGCCGCCGGCCGCGTCAGCGCGCGCCCAGCGACCCCGGCGCTGGCGGGCGGGGAAGGGGCGCGTCGTTCAGCTGCTGGTCGATGTCGACGAGGATGGCGTCGTCCTCGATCCTGCAGGCGTAGACCGGGATGGGGCCGCAGGCGAACACGCCGACGGCCTCGCCGGTGGTCAGGTTGTAGCGCGACGCGTGGGCGGCGCAGACCAGCGTGTCGTCCTCCTGGAGGGTGCCCTCGTGCAGGGGCTGCTGCTGGTGGGTGCAGGTGTTGTGGATCGCCCTGACGTCGTCGTCATCGAGCCGGATGAGGCAGATCGGCTCGCGCAGATCCTCCACCAGCATGGTGTCGCCGACCTCCAGGTCGTCGAGGTTCGCGACGATCTCGAACGCCATGGCTATGTCCTTTCGGTTGCGGGCCGCCGCGGCGCCGGCTGGCCGCCGCGCACCTCGATCCAGCCGTTGCGGATCCGGGTCCGCAGCACGGGCTGCGGCTGGTGAGCCGGGCCGCGGCAGACGGAGCCGTCGGCGAGGGCGAAGCGCGACCCGTGCAGCGGGCAGGTCACGGCCAGGTCCGCGACGGTGCCGCGGCTGAGCAGGCCACCGGCGTGGCTGCAGACGTTGTCGAGGGCGTAGAGGCTGCCGCGGTGGCGGTAGAGCAGGATCTGCCGGCCCTCGGCCTCGACGCCGACCGGCGAGTCGTCCGGCAGGTCGGCCTCCGGCAGCGCGCGGGCCCACCGCCGCGGCCCGGTCGCCCACCCCACCCGGTTGACCATCACGCCCTTGGTGAAGACGAGATGACCGCCGAGGTAGGCGGCCGCGGCCGTGACCGTGAGGCTGGCCGCCCCCAGGGCGCGCGCCGTGCCCCGGTGGCCGGTCACCCGGGTCCCCAGGGACGCGCCCTGCAGCCCCAGGGCCACCGTGTTGAGGAGCCCGTGGAAGAGGCCGACCCGGCGGTCCTGCTCGTCGCTGACGGTCCAGTCGGTGAGCCCGGTCAGGGCGGTGGCGCAGGCGGCGAGGATGCCGGCCGCGCTGAGCACGCCCGCGGCGTCGAGCCCGTGCCGGGGAGCCGGGCCGCGGTCCGTGACGTCCAGCACCATGGCGCCCGTCCACAGCCCGATGGGCAGGTCGCTGAGCGCCGGGTGCAGCGGGTGGCCGACCCACCGGCCGCCGTGCATCAGCTCAAGGGCCAGGTTGTCCTGGTGCCGTTCGCGGAACGGCACCAGCGCGGCGGTCAGCCAGTCGTTCAGGGGGCGGAGCCAGCCGAGCTGGTCGACCCAGGCCACGAGGTCGCCGTGCCAGCTGACCAGCAGGCTGGTGCCGGGCGGCGCGGGGGCCGCGGCCGGCTCGGCCTGCTGGGTGGCCGCTGGCGGATCGCCGGCCTGGCCGCTGCCTGCTTGCATGTGACGTTCCTCCGTGGTGGCGCCGGCTCGTGGCCCGGTCCCGCCTAGGGTGCCTCTCCGGCGGGGCCGGTGCCGGGCGGCCGCATCCGCAGCGGCGGCAGGGCGTACAAGCTGTCCATGTTCAGCTGCTGGGCATCGGCCAGCACCGAGTCCTGCTGTTCCTCTGCCTTCCCGGCGGTCTGCTTGGCCAGTTCCGACGCCAGGCCACCGAGCTGCCGCACCCCGATGACATCGACGAGCACGTGGCCCGCGGAAAAGATCGCTATTCCCTCCACCCGCCGCTCCGTCCCCCCCGGAGGGGACAGGGCGGCGCCGATCTTCGCCGCCTCGAAGGGGTCCGCGGGACGGGCGGCCAGCTTGTTGCGCTCCTCGATCACCCATTTGTGGAACTTCATCACCGCCCCGTGCAGGGGCAGGTTCTTGACATCGTCGGCCGAGAGCCCGAAACGCCGGCCCCGGCCGAAGCAGCGGGCGTAGGCCACCAGGGCGGACGACCAGAGCGCCTGCGGCACGACCCCGTCCCGGTCCTCCTCGGGCCGGGCCAGCTCGGTGAGCAGCCGCTTGCAGCAGTCCATGACGAACTGGAGATCCTGGATGACCGACGCCTGGCCGGCGAGTACCCGCGCTGAGGGCAGGTCAAGGGCAACAGTCAGCGCCGGCACCTCTGGCGATGCGCCGTCCGTCCCGCCCACAGCTCCTCGTTCCGGCCGCCGTGCCCCCCGCGTCTCGATCCTCGCATAGCGGCAGCCCGCTCCCGTCTCACATAGTGACAAGCCCCTCAGCGGTACCGCGGGCCGTCGCGACGGCGCGTGCCCGCCGGGTCACGCCGCGAGGTGCCGCGTCAGATTCCTGGCCACGGCTGGCGGATTCCGCCGCTCTCATCGAACACAGTTTCGCATACTGGTGTCGTGGCGGGGGCCGGGGCACCGTGGGCGCCGCCGCTCGTCGAGCTGACGGGCGGCCTGACCGGGCACCTGCTCGCCTGGGAGCGGCACGAGCGCGACGGCTCCTGGTGGGCCTGGGTGTCCTGGGTTCATGACGCCGGCCGCCGGCGCGATCACAAGGTGGTCCTGGTGCGGGCCGAAAGCCTGCGCCCGCTGGAGCCGCCCGAGGCGTACCAGGCGGTGCCCCGCCGCGTGCGTGGCCACGACGGGCGGATCCGCTAGGCCGGGCCCGCTGCCTGGCCCGGGCCGGACACCGGCGGCGGGCGTCACGCTCACCATCGCCGGACAGCCAGCAGCCCGGAATATGTCGCGGGGGGAGGTTGCCGCCGCGAGCCTGCCGTCGGTTTACTCGCAGAAAGGCGCCCGCCGCGCGGCGGCGCCGCTGGGTCTGCGGGTTCACCGGCGTAGCTCTGGAGGCCAACATGGGGTGTGGGCGCGGCCTGGCGGCTTCCCCGGCTGGCATCCGTGACGGCCGATGACCGCCTTCCGGGACTTCCTCGACGTGCCCCACCGGACCGGCAAGCCCCGCAGGTCGGGGCTGACCCACGTGCTCGACAAGGGCCTGTCGCTGGCCAACCTGGAGTCGCTGGTCGAGGGGGTGGGCGAGTATGTCGACATCCTCAAGTTCGGCTGGGGAACGGCTTACATCACCCACGGCATCCGGGCCAAGGTCGCCGTCTGCGACGAGAACGGCATCATCGCCTGCCCGGGCGGGACGCTGTTCGAGATCGCCGCCCACCAGGGCCGGGTGAAGGACTACCTGACCTGGCTGCACCAGATCGGCGTGCGTCATGTCGAGGTCTCGAACGGGGCGCTCGGCATGCCCACCGACGCCAAGCAGCGGTACATACGGGAGTTCACCGGCGAGGGCTTCGTCGTGATCTCCGAGGTCGGGTCGAAAGATCCCGGCCAGGCGGTGGTGGCCAGCGAGTGGGCCGGGGAGATGCTCGCCGACCTCGCCAGCGGCGCGACGATCGTCATAGCGGAGGGCCGCGAGAGCGGCACGGTGGGCCTGTACGACGGGGCGGGCCAGCCGGACCGGCGCCTGGTCGGCGAGCTGACCCAGCGCGTGCCGGTGGACAGGGTCCTGTTCGAGGCGCCCAGGAAGGACCAGCAGGCCTGGTTCATCCGCGAGCTGGGCAGCAACGTGAACCTGGGCAACATCCCGCCGAACGACGTGCTGAGCCTGGAGACGCTCCGCACCGGCCTGCGGGCCGACACCGTCCAGCTGCTCGGCCCCGCCCAGGACCAGCACACCCCGACCCAGCGCAACGAATTGCCCGGCTGGCCGCCGGGGATTCACTGAAGGCGCCCGGTGCTGGTCCTCCGGTCCCAGGGCGTGTTCCTGCCGACGACCATCGTCGGGTCGCTGCCCAGGCCGGTCTGGCTGCGCGGTGCCGTCTTCCGCCCCGCGGGCCAGTCCGCCGACTACATCGACATGGAGCACCGCGCCGTGTTCGAGGACGCGGTGCGGCTCGCGGTCGCCGACCAGCGGGCGGACGGCATCGACATCGTGTCCGACGGCAACCTCTACATGGAGACCGGCACCCAGTACCAGGGCAACCCGGCGACCCTGCTCAGCCTGCGTTTCCCCGGCTTCAGCGTCGGCGTGCCCGCCGCCGGCGGCTCGTCACCGGCCGGGCCCCGGCCGGCCGTCAACGAGCCGCAGCCGATCGTCCGCGAGAAGATCCGCTGGACGCAGCCGGTCTTCGGTGACGTGCTCCGGGCGCTCCAGCGGTCGACGGGCGGGCCCGTCAAGATCAACCTCAACCCCGGGCCCGCCGCCCTGTCGCTCTGGTGCGTCGACGAGTACTACGGCGACATCGGCCGGCTGCGCGCCGACCTGGCCGACGCGTTCAACGCCGAGCTCCGGTGGCTGGCCGGCCACGGCGCCGACGTCATCCAGATCGCCGACCCCAGCTTCCTGTGGGACGGTGGCCGCGACACCTGGGCCGCCGAGCTGATCTGCCGGGCGACGGCCGGGGTGCCCGCGCACGTCGCCTGGCACATGTGCTACGGCGCGACAACCGGTGACGTGCGGCGGGAGCTGGGCGGCGCCTGCATCAGGATGCTGGCCGACGAGGGCCTGGCCGGCTGCTGCAGCGAGGTTCATCTCGAGACGGCGCGCAACGGCATGGCCGAGGTGGAGCACCTGCTGCCGTGGGCGGAGCTGCCGGGCAAGTACGCCGGGATCGGCGTCATCGACTCGTCGAGTTCGGTGGTGGAGACGGTCGGCGAGGTCGTCGGCCGGCTCCATCAGGCGCTGGCGGTGCTGCCGCCCGGGAAGGTCGTGGTGAGCACCGACTGCGGGCTCAGCCATCTGCGGCGGGACGTCGCCTTCCGGAAGATCAGGGCCCTCGCGCTGGCGGTCCGCAAGGTCCGGGCCGAGTTCGGCTACGACGCCGACGGGGTGCGGTAGGCGGCGGCGCCGGCGCCCCCCCGCGAGACCTTGTCCCGCAGGCTGAGGATCTTCAGCGCCAGGTGGAGCCGGAACCTGTCCTCCTGATCGCCCAGCCGCAGCCGGCCGGTGACTCGGTAGGCTTGACCGACCGGGAGCGGCGTGAGCACCGCTGGCCGTCATGGGGGTGATGCTCCGCGGCAGCCGGCCCCGCACCGTCCCTGGCCGCTGGCGATTGGAGGGACGATGCCCGCAGCACCGGCACCTCAGTCCCCGGGCGTCGCCGATCTCGGCTTCGCGCGCCTGGACCTCGACCGGGCGGCCCGGACCGGCGACCCGGAGGTCGTGTACGGCGCGGGCAAAACGAGCGACCAGATCGTGGCCTCCATCCTCGCCCTCCACCACGCCCATCCCCAGCGTGCGATCCTGGCCACCCGGCTGTCGGAGGACGCGCTGCGGTCGTGTGAGGCGCGCCTGCCGGGGGCGGAGATCGACCCCGTCGGCCGGCTGGCGGTCCTCGGCCCGCCGCAGCCCCTGCGGGGGCTGGTGGCGGTGGTCGCCGCCGGGACGTCGGACCTGCCGGTCGTGCACGAATGCGCCGCCACGGCCAGGGTCTTCGGGGCCGAGCCCGACGTGATCGTCGACGTCGGCGTGGCCGGCCTGCACCGGCTGCTCGCCCAGACCGGCCGGGTGGCCGCCGCCGATGCCGTGGTGGCGGTGGCCGGCATGGAGGCGGCGCTGCCCTCGGTCCTCGGCGGGCTCGTGGGCGCGCCGCTGATCGCGGTCCCGACCAGCGTGGGCTACGGCTGGCACCTCGACGGGCTGTCGGCCTGGCTGGCCTGCGTGAACAGCTGCGCTCCCGGGGTGCTCACCGTCAACGTCGACAACGGCTTCGGGGCCGGGGTGGCCGCCGCGCGGATCGCCCGGGCCGCCGCGGGCGCCCGGCCGCGCCCGGCGGCACCCGCCAACGGGGAGGCCCAGTGAGGGCGCTCTGGGTGGACGCCAGCAACGGCGCAGCGGGCGACATGCTGCTGGCCGCCCTGCTCGATGCCGGGGCCGACCTCGACGCGGTGCGCACCGGGCTGCGCGGGATCGACGTGGAGCCGGTGGGCCTGACGCTGAACGCGGTGCGCCGGCACGGCTTAAGGGCGGCCCAGGTCGTGGTGGACGCCCCCGGCAGCGAGGCCACCCGCAACCTGTCCGGCGTGGTCTCGATCCTGTCCCGGGCCGGCCTGCCCGGGCCGGTGCGGGACTTCGCGGTCGCCGTCTTCCAGCGTCTGGCCCGCGCCGAGGCCGACGTGCACGGCGTGGCCACCGACGAGATCGGCTTCCACGAAGTCGGGGCACTCGACGCCATCGCCGACGTGGCCGGGTGCGCGCTCGCGCTGCAGTCCCTCGGCCTGCTGCAGCCGTGCACCCGGGTGGTGTCGCCGGTGGCCGCGGGCTCGGGCTCGGTCAGGACGGCCCACGGCACCGTCCCGGTCCCGGTGCCCGCGGTGCTGCGGCTGCTCGCCGACGCCGCCGCCCCGCTGAGCGCGCATCCCGCCGCGATGGAACTGTGCACGCCCACCGGCGCCGCGCTGCTCACGACGATGGCGACGGCCTGGGGCGCCGCGCCCGCGTGCACCGTGCTGGCCGTCGGGACCGGCGCGGGCGCGGCCGACCCGGGCGGGCATCCCAACGTGCTGCGGGTGCTGGTCGGTGAGGCCGCCGGCCCGGGGAACTGGGCGAGCGCGGATATGTACCGGATCGACGCCACTATCGACGATCTCGACCCGCGCCTCTGGCCGGACGTGCTGGATGAGGTCCACTCCGCCGGGGCCGCCGACGCCTGGTGCACCCCGGTGCTGATGCGCAAGGGCCGCCCCGGCCACGTGCTCAGCGCGCTCGCCGGCGCGGACGTGCTGGACCCGGTCTGCCAGGCGGTGTTCCGGCAGACCACGACCCTGGGGGTGCGGGTCTCCCCGGTGCAGCGCCGCTCGCTGCGCCGGGATCAGGTCGCCGTGTCCGTCGCCGGTGCCCAGGTAAGCGTCAAGCGCGGCCTGCTCGGCGAGACGGTCGTCACCGCGCAGCCCGAGTACGAGGATGTCCGGGCCGTGGCCCGGCTCACCGGCCGCCCCGTGGCCGAGGTGCTCGCCGAGGCGCGGCGCCAGAGCGGCGCGGCCGATCGGCCGGTGCTCCCCGCCCGACAGAACGGTCCATGAGGTTTGTCTGCCCAAGCCATACACCGAACCTCGCTGGAGGCGCACACTCGCCTCAACTCCCACTTTGCCGGCGCTACAGGTCTTGGGTCCGGCGAGGCCGGGCCTCATTACCGCGCCGGACAACTGCACCGGCAGGACAGACTCCGATCTGGTGGAGGCACGCACCAATGAGCAGCACAGAGTACGTCGAATCCGTCGCGCCCCAGGCATCCCTGGGTCAGGTGGAGGAGCGGCCGGCCCAGGACAAGCTGGCCGCCTTGCACCGGCTGCTCGGCGCCATGGACTCCGCGCTGGTGGCCTTCTCCGGGGGAGCCGACAGCGCGTTGCTCGCGTTCATGGCCCACCAGGCCCTCGGCGGCCAGGCCCTGGCGGTCACCGCGGACTCCGCGTCCCTGGCCCGGTCGGAGCTGCGGGACGCGGCCGCGTTCGCCGCCCGGTTCGGCCTGCGCCACCGCGTGGTGCCGACATCCGAGCTGGCGGACGAGGCCTACCTCCGCAACGGCGGGGACCGGTGCTACTTCTGCAAGAGCGCCCTGATGCGCGCCCTGGAGGCGATCTCGTCGCAGGAGCCCGGGGCCACCGAGATCCTGGTCGGGGTCAACACCGACGACCTCGGCGACCACCGGCCCGGCCAGCAGGCGGTCAGGGAGCGGGGAGGCCGCTGGCCGCTGGTGGAGGTGGGGCTGTCGAAGGCCGAGATCCGCTGGCTGTCGCGGGAGCTCAGGCTGCCGACCTGGGACAAGCCCGCGGCGGCCTGCCTGTCGTCCCGCATCGCCTACGGGGTCCCGGTGACCCCGGCCGCGCTGCGGCGGATCGAGACGGCCGAGGAGGCCCTCAGGCAGATGGGGCTGCCGGGCCAGGTCAGGGTCCGGGATCAGGGCAGTGACCTGGCCCGGATCGAGGTCGACCCGGATCGTCTCGGCCTGGTCATGGAGCGCCGCCGGGAGGTCGTCGCCGCGCTCAAGGACGCCGGTTTCGTCTTCGTGACCCTGGACCTGGAGGGGTACCAGCAGGGCAGCCACAACCTCACGCTCCAGCGGCGGCCGCGGCCGCAGGCTCGCGTGGCGGGCGGCGGGCATGACGCGGGAAGAATCGTGATCCCCGACCGGGAAGGCGGGCAGTGACATGAAGGTGGACGGAATCGACTACGGACTGGGAACGCCCTGGGAGATCGACGTACCCGACGATTCGATCGTCATCGAGAACACCGACGAGAGCCGGATCCCGCCCGCGCTCGCGGACGTGCCCCAGGCGGTCAGGGACGCGATCAGGAACCCGATGGGCACCAGGCCGCTCGCCGACCAGGTGAACGGCGCCAGCAAGGTGGCGCTGATCCTCAATGACTGGATGGGCGTGAGCGTGCACGCCGTTCCGGTCGTGCTCGAGGAACTGCGGGCCGCGGGCGTGGACGAGCGGAACATCCGCATGGTCATCGCGGGCGGCCTGCACCCCAAGGTGACCAGGGACCAGCTGTATCTCAGCAAGGTCGGCCGGGACGTCAACCCGCCCTACCCATCGCCGTACCACATTCTGCCGCCCGACGTCATCGACCGTTTCTGGCCGACCGGGTTCGCCAGCAGCCGCATCCGCCCGCACGACGCGGCCGACCGGGAGCACCTGGTCGAGCTGGGCGTGACCGACCTCGGCGACCTGGTCGAGATGAACGACTGCGTCGTGGAGTGCGACGTCCTGGTCTACATGAGCGGCTGGACCGGGCTCCCCTCGATCTGGGGCGGCTACCTGGGCGGCGGCCAGGGCGTCACGGTGGGGATCGGCAGCGACCGCAGCATCATGACCCATCA
>Ga0335077_10001033_pt1 | contig 32460 bp, 29 predicted proteins | sample Lox_Sample_31_FD_207151 | JGI IMG/M metagenome (GOLD analysis project Ga0335077, IMG submission 207151) | Soil microbial communities from Loxahatchee National Wildlife Refuge, Florida, United States - Lox_Sample_3.1 | ecosystem: Environmental > Terrestrial > Soil > Wetlands | place: USA... | reverse complement strand
GGTGATCCGCTGATGTACAGTGCGATGATCAAGGTAATCGTGCTGAGCGCCTGGACGATCGCCACCACGGCGGCGAAGGCGCCCACCAGCAGCAGCAGGCCGCTGGCGAACTCGAGGGCTCCCACGAACCACGTCAGTACGTCCGCCAAGGTGCCGGTCACCCCCCAGTGGCCCAGTTCAACGACAAAATTCATGTGTCCGCCGTTGGTGAAGAGCTTGAGAAAGCCGGCGGCCGTATAGCTCGCGCCCAAAACGAGACGCAATGGCACGGGAGCCCAGTCGTTCCATTTCCTGAACATGAAGTCCCTCGTTGTCTTATGCCGGCGGTACGCTGGCGCCCGCGGTCATAGCATTCCTCGCATGTGAAGGTAAACGTAAGAAACGGAAAAGACGACGCTTCCAACGTAACCAGTGTAATAGACCATGCGATTCATTCTGACGGTATCTTTCTGCTTATTACCATCTCGGCTCATCCACAGCACATAGAGAGCAGCGATAGAAAGGAAATACCCGCACATCAGGATAGGCAACAGGTATCCTTGCGATAGAATGTACAGCGCCGAGGTGGCGAACACCCCTGAAATGAGAATCATGACCAAAGAGGCCAACAAGGTCTTCCTGCGTCCGTACATGACTGCAATGGACCTGTCCCCGCGTAGGGTATCTTCCTCGATCTGGTGTACTTGCATCATGATGTAAACCGAGTTCTTGAAGAAGAAGGCTGTCGCCGCTCCACATAGGATTTCGGGACGCGACAAGTCACCGCCGAGCGAGGAGGCCGCCAGAATCGTGGTCGCCCCAAGCAACCCGTTCAGAAAAACCGCGGCATAGCCGTTCGATTTGAAGCGGAACATCCTGTGGGAATAAAGGAAGAACACGACATACATGAACAGGGCCAGCAAAAAGAACGTCCTGCTGATGAAAACGGCTATCGCTAGGGCGATCATCTGCGTGATGAGACTCCCCCAGAAGAGCCCCTCCGTCACCTTCGGCGGGTGCACCATGCCGCCGACCGGTTCCTCATCCTTGTCGTAATACGAGTTGAAAATCGTCAGGCCGATACAGAGCAAAAGCCAGGAAAAGAACGCCCAAATGGTGGTGGTGCTCAGCGGAACCAAAGCCAGGAGCAGCCCGAGTAGAAACCCGGCCACGACATAAGACTGAATCGGCCAGCGTGCATGTATGAAGTTGGCATGCAGTTCGGCGGCAAGCGTCATTGAATGTACCCTCCGATAGGATTCAGGATTACGCGGTAAAGACAGCATAGCCGAGCTAAGGCTCCGATGCAAACCCTTTGTAAGAGCATTTTCTAGGAAAAAAATCCGCGATAAGAACCTCAATTACAAATCCGGGGTCATGCTTCGGTTCTGTTATGCACCGTACATATTCTTGCCTTAGGCTTCGCTAGAAAGCTCACAAAGGGAACGGGAGCCCGCGCCGCGCACCCTGCTCCGGCATTTTCCGTGCTAGGCGGAACCAATCCCAGCCTGGGCTCGTATCTGAATGAGATAATGGAATCTGAATATGGCTGCACGCAAACGACGCTCGTGGGTCTGGATCCTGCTGGCGCTGCTCCTGATCCTGAGCGGCGCGGCGTTCTTCTCGGTGCGGGCACTGAGCCGCACTCCAACCAAAATTGCCCCCGAGAAACTGGTCCGCGTGGAAAGGATGGACCTCGCGCGCTCCGTGGTCGCCACCGGCAAGATCGAGCCGACTACAAAAGTCGAAATCAAGTCTAAAGCCAGCGGGATCATCCTGAAACTTCCGGTTAACGTGGGCGACGTAGTCCGCCAGGGCCAGGTCATCTGTGAGCTCGATCAGAACGATCTTCAGCCGCGCGTGCGCCAGGCACAGGCCGCCCTGAGTATCGCCGAGGCGGCGCTGAAAAGCTCCGAAGCCGAGCATGCCCGCACCAAGATCGAGGCCGAAGGTCCGGACCTGCCCTTCCTTAAACGCGACATGGAGCGCGCCCGCATCATGTACGAAAACAAGGTCGCCGCGCAAACCGTGCGCGACGACGCGGAGAAGAACTACGAGCTCGCCCGCAACAGGCAGCAGACGGCGATTGCGAACCTCAGCGTCATGGCCGCGGCCATCCGCAAGGCCGAGGCTTCCGTCGAGCAGGCGCGCGCACAGTTGAACCAGGCCGAGGAAGACCTCCGCAACGCCACCATCGTTTCGCCCATCGATGGCGTAGTCCTCTCACGCGACCGCGAGCCAGGCGACGCCGTCAGCTCGATCCTCACCATGGGCAGCGGCGCTACCCTGATCATGACCGTCGGGGATTTGCGCGAGGTCTACGTCAAGGGCAAGGTGGACGAAAGCGACATCGGCAAAGTCTTCCTCGGACAGCCGGCACGGATCACGGTCGAATCGTACAAGGATCGCAAGTTCCAGGGCAAAGTCACCAAGATCTCGCCCATGGGCGTGGAGAAGGACAATGTCACCACGTTCGAAGTGCGCGTTTCCATCTCCAACGAATCGCGCCAGCTACTCGCGACCATGACCGCCAACGCCGAGATTCTGCTCGAGGAGCGCAGGGGCATCCTGGCCGTCCCCGAGGGCGCCATCATATATAAAAAGGACCGGTCCGCCGAAGTCGAAGTACCCGACGGCGCCACCGAGTCCGGCAAACGCCGCGTAGCTGTCACGCTGGGCATCACCAATGGGTCGAAGATGCAGATCCTGAGCGGCGTCGGCGAAGGCCAACAGGTCGTGCTGCAGTAGGAGCGCGATGTGCTGCTGTACCTGCACCAGCTGTTTGCCCAGGTGGTGAGCGCGCTGCTTCGCAACAAGCTGCGCAGCTTTCTCACCATGGCCGGGATTGCGTGGGGCGTCGCGTCCATCGTGCTGATCGTGGCCATGGGCGACGGTTTCAAGACCGGCCAGCGCGACCGCTTCCGCAGCGTGGGCGAAAACATCGTCGTGCTGTTTCCGGGCCGCACGGAAAAGCAGGCGGGCGGCCTGCGCGCCGGGCGGCGTATCCGCCTCACCTACGACGACGCGCGCGACATCCGCACCGAGTGCTTTCTGGTGCAGTCGCTGGTGGTGGAGCTGCAGAATCCAGGCCGCACCACCAGCCCCTATAACAGCGGCACGTTCACCGTGATGGGCGTGGAGCCGCAGTACCAGGAGATTCGTAACATCCCGGTGGACCGCGGGCGATTCATCGCCCTACGCGAGGAAGACGAAGCGCAGCGCGTGGCCGTGCTGGGCGACAACGTCCGCAAGCAGCTCTTCGGCGAGCGCCCGGTGCAGCCGGGCGACACTTTCCAGATCAACGGGCTGGTCTTCCGCATCGCCGGCCTCATGCCGCCGAAAGAGCAGAACGCCGGATACAACGGGATGGACGGCGACAAGATCTACATCCCGTACTCGACGATGGTGCGCGACCTCCCGCCCGCCGACTCGACTTTCGACCCGGGCATCCTGAGCGACATGATCTACGTGCCGGCCTCGCTTGCGCAGTGGAAAGAGGCACGCGCGCAGGTGATGCGGGTGTTGGCGCGAAATCACAAGTTCGATATCGATGACCCGAGCGCCGTCGGCATCTGGGACACGGTCGAGAACGCGCAACTCGTGGACAATATCTTCACGTCCATGACCGCGTTCCTTGGGGCAATCGCGGTAGTGACCCTGACTCTCGGCGGCGTCGGAGTGATGAACATCATGCTGGTGAGCGTCAGCGAGCGCACGCGCGAAATCGGTTTGCGCAAGGCGTTGGGCGCGACGCGGCGGCGCATCATGGCGGATTTTCTGCTGGAAGGCATCATACTCGCGGCGGCCAGCGGCGTCGGCGGATGGGCCGGCGCGTACGGAGTGGCGTCGGCGGTGAACCGGCTGCCCAAACGCGAGATGTTCGCCGGCCTGCCGGTGGATGGCGGCACCACGGCCATCGCCTTCGCGGCGCTGGCGGTGATCGCGGTGGCAAGCGCCCTCTGGCCCGCCTGGCGCGCGGCGAATCTCACTCCCGTCGAGGCACTGCGCTATGAGCGGTGAGGTGCGATGACCTGGCGTTCCATCTTCCGCGAGGCCGCGCAGGCGCTGCGCTTCAACCGCCAGCGAAGCATCCTGACCACCATCAGCCTGGCCTGGGGCGTGGCTTGTTTCGTGATCCTCAACTCCTACGGCGATGGCTTTCACATGGCGCTGCTGAAGGCCTTCCGCTCGCAGGGGCAGGACCTGATCCTGGTGGTGGGCGGGCGCACCTCGAGCCAGGCCGGCGGCGAGCGCGCCGGCCGCCGCATCCGGCTGGAAAACTCCGATGTCGAGGCCGTGCGCGAAGCCGCTCCCATGATGGCCGCCATCTCCCAGGAGATGATGATGTACGACAGCACGGTAGTCTACGGCTACCGGCAGCGCAGCCTGACCGTTCGCGGCGTGCACACGGAGTACGGCCGGGTGCGCAACCAGACGATCTCCACCGGCCGCTGGCTTACCCGCGAGGATGAAGTCCAGAAACAGCGCGTCGTCGTGCTCGGCGCCGACGCCGCGCAGAAACTGTTCGGCGAGATGTCGCCCCTGGGCGAGGAGATCACCATCAACGGCATTCGCTTCTCCGTCGTGGGCCTGCTCCAGACCAAGACCCAGATCGCCAACTACACCACGCCCGACAACGACAGCGTATTCATGCCGTACGAGACCTCTTCGCTGTTCCGCGACATCAAGTATCCGACCTTCTTTGTGTGGACGCCTGTCAATCCGATGTTTCGCGATGAGGCGATCCGGCAGTTGCGCGAAACCCTGGCCAAAATCCACAACTTCTCCGCTACCGACGAGCGGGCCGTGCGCATGATCGTCTTCAGCGAGTTCGAGCGCCTGGTGGACACGATGGGGATCGCGCTTCGGCTCCTGCTCGGATTCATCGGTGCGCTCACCCTGGCCATCGGCGGCGTGGGGCTGGCGAACATCATGCTGGTGAGCGTCACCGAGCGTACGCGGGAGATCGGGGTGCTGAAATCGATCGGCGCCACGCGCCGTAGTATCCTGACGCAGTTCCTGCTGGAGGCCATGGCGATCGTGACCCTGGGCGGCGGGCTGGGTGTGGCCGCGGGCTGGGGGATCAGCGTGCTCCTGGGCACGCTGCCGCTGCTCGGGCCGATCTTCAAGGACACCAGTGGACGAGGCGATATCCACCTGGAGATCTCGCTGGCCGCCGTGCTGACCTCGACGATTCTCCTGGAGACCGTGGGGCTGATCGCCGGGCTTTTGCCTGCGATCAAAGCGGCGCGGCTGGATCCGATCGAAGCGCTGCGTTACGAGTAGCAGATTACGTTGCCGGCGCTCGATGCAGGTACAATTCACACATGAAATACTCGACTCTGTGTTGCGTCCTGCTGATGGCGGCTTGCGCCGAAGCCGCGGTAGTGGATTCGTCGGCGAACGGGTTCACACTCAAGATCACGCTGCACATTCAGGCGCCGCCGGCGGCGGTATACCAGAAGTTCGTCCGCAATGTCGGCGACTGGTGGAACCCGGCGCACACGTTCTCGGGCAGCGCCAGGAACCTGAGCATCGAGGAGCGCGCGATGGGCTGCTTCTGCGAGAAGCTGGCCGACGGCGGCGGGGTCCGGCACATGGAGGTTGTGTACCTGGCGCCGGGCAAGGTGCTGGTGATGACCGGGGCGCTTGGGCCGATGCAGCCGCTGGCCGCGGCGGGGAATCTGCGCGTCACGTTCGCAGCCGAAGAAGGCGGGACGAAGTTCGAGGCTACTTACGCGGTGGTCGGGTACCTCGCCAATGGCATGAACAGCTTCGCTTCACCCGCGGACAACATGTTGAGCGAGCAGTTCACGCGTCTGAAAAGCTACATCGAGTCAGCGGCGAAGTAGGATCCGGTTCAGCTCGGCGATGCGGGCGTCCAGCTCTTTTCGTAACGTGTTGTAGCGCTCGATGGCGTCCCGGCCGATTTTCTGGTCGGTGCCGCTGGTCAGCGTGTACAGGTACTGGATGTGAGTCTGCAGGCCGGGCTTGCTGTAGCGGATGGGCGGCGTGGTCAGGCTGGCCGCGAGGTCCTTCAGCTTGTTCAGCGTCTCCACGCTGGCGGGTTTGCCGGCGAGCGAGTTCATCTCGGTGCGAACGCGGGTCACGGTCCGGTTGACCTCCGTGACGAGGTCTCGGACCTTCACGTTGTGATCGAATTGTTCCTGCAGGTCGGACTGCGTGACGCCGGATTTGAGGATGCGCGGATCTTCGACGATGGTGAGCGGCTGGGTCTGGGTCCACGAGCCGGCGGTGAGGCGGACAGCATATTCTCCGGGGACGGCCATCGGGCCGTTGGGGCCTTCGGGACGATTGACCGACATCCAGGCACCGGGATAGCGGAGGTCCCACGTGAAGCGATGCGCGCCGGCGGATTTGTCCAGGCGCGTGGGGCCGCTGCGGAGGCGCGGGCCGCCTTCGCCCTCTTCGCTGGGCGGCGTGTCGACGGCATCGGGCGGCGGGGCTTCGGTTCCGGTGGAGCTGGTGAACTCGCGGATCATCTTGCCGTTCGAATCCAGGATCTGCATGACAAGATCGCCCGCGGGGGCAGAGGCGAGGTAGTAGTCGATCTGCGCCCCGGGCAGCGGATACTGCAGCGTCGACCCACGGCCGAATCCGCCGGCACGTACGGAACGTACGGCTTCGCGCGGGGCGTAGAGGTGATTGGCGGAGGAGAGATTGTGTAGCGGCGAGAGGTTATCGAGGATCCAGAAGCCACGGCCCTGGGTGGAGAGGATGAGATCGCCGTGGGCCAGCTTGATATCAGTGATCGGCGTGTTCGGCAGGTTGAGCTGGAAGCTTTGCCAGTGCCCGCCGTTATCGAAGGAGATGTACATGCCGAACTCGGTGCCGGCGTAGAGCAAACCGCCGTGGACGGAATCTTCGCGGACCACGCGCGTGGGCTCGTCGGCGGCGATGCCGTTTTTGCCGTCGGTGAGGCGGGTCCAGGTCTTGCCGTAATCGCTGGTCCGGTAGATGTAGGGCGCGAAATCGCCCAGCAGATAGCGGTAGATCGCCGCATAGGCAGTGGCGGGGTTTTGGGAGCCGGGCTCGAGATTCTGCACGCGGCCTCCGGGCGGGAGATCCTTGGGCGTAACGTTGGTCCAGGTCTTGCCGTCGTCGCGGGTGACGTGGATGAGGCCGTCGTTGGAGCCGGCCCAGATGACGCCCTTCTGGAGCGGCGATTCGCGGATGGAATAGAGCGTGGAGTAAATCTCTTCACCGGTGGCGTCGCGGGTGATGGGCTCGCCGCTCGGACCTTGGGTGCCTTCGGGGCGGGCGGTGAGGTCGGGCGAGATGCGCTCCCACGTGACGCCGCGATCGCGCGTGCGGTGCACGTACTGCGAGCCGTAGTAGACCACCTTGGCATCGTGGGGTGAAACTTCCATGGGCGAGACGCGCTGGAAGCGGTACATGAGATCGCTGCCGCCGTTGCCGTAGAGCGACTCCCCGCCGATCCAGTAGCGCTCCTCGTTGGAGGTGTTGAGATCGAGCACCGAGAACTGGCCCTTGCAGCTTCCGTAGACGATTTCGGGATTGCCCTGCGACGGAATGATGGGGCCGGTTTCGCAGCCGGGTCCGACGCGGAAATCCTGGCCGTTGCCCGTGGGCAGGCTGGGCGCGATGACCGTGGTGTTGTCCTGCTGCGCGCCGTAGACGCGGTAAGGGTACTGGTCATCCACCGCCACCTGGTAGATTTCCGCGGTCGGCTGGTTGGCCTGCGTGCTCCACGTGCGGCCGCCATCGAGCGAGACGTTGGCGCCGCCGTCGTTGGACTGGATCATGTACTGTCCGTTGCGCGGGTTGATCCAGATATCGTGATGATCGCCGTGCGGCGCGGGCGAGGGCCGGAAAGTCTTGCCGGCGTCCGTGGATTTGAACCAGCCTTCGTCGCCGATGAACAGGACGTCGGGGTTGGTGGGATCGACGCCGAGGGTGGTGTAGTAGAACGGGCGCGTGATCAGGTTGCCGGACCCATTAACGAGCGACCACTTTTCGCCGCCGTCATCGGAGCGGTAGAGGCCGCTGCCGGGCTTGGCCTCGACGAGCGCGTAGATGCGGTTGGGCGCGGAGGCGGAGATGGCCACGTTGCTGCGTCCGAAAAGCTCGTTGGGCAGGCCGCCGGCGAGTTTGGTCCAGTGATCGCCGCCGTCGGTGGACTTGTAGATGCCGCCTTCGCGCGCGCCGCTGATGATGGTCCAGGGCTTCCGCTGGCCGTGCCACATGCACGCGAAGAGGACGTTGGGAGAGCCGGGCTGGAGTTCGAGATCGGCGGCGCCGGCGGAATCGGAGATGTGCAGGACGTTCTTCCACGTCTTGCCGCCATCGGTGGAACGGTAGATGCCGCGCTCCGGATTATCGATGAACGGATTGCCGAGCGCGGCCACGTAGACGAGGTCGGGATTCGCGGGATGGACACGGATGGTGGCGATCTGTCCTGTGTCGCGGAGGCCGGAGAAGGTCCAGGTCTTTCCGGCATCGGTGGATTTGTAGATACCGCGGCCGATCGAGACGTTGGAGCGGATCTTGGAGGATCCGGTGCCCGCGTAGACGACGTTTGGGTTGGAGAGCGAGACTTCGATGGCGCCCATGGAGCCGAGCGGGATCTGGCCGTCCGAAAGGTTGACCCACGTGTGGCCGGCGTCGACGGTTTTCCAGACGCCGCCGCCGGTGGAGCCCATATAAAAGGTGAAGGGCTGCGAGGGGACGCCGGTGACGGCGGTGACGCGTCCGCCGCGCTCCGGGCCGATCATCCTGTATTTGAGCTGGCCCCAGAGGGCTGGGTTGTAGTTCTGGCCAAAAGCCGAAATAACAAAGAGACCCAGGAGGGCGAGACGGTTGACCATGGTTTTTCGTATGCTAACACGGCGGGTTTTGGGGGCGAGTATCTATAGCAGGATCAATCGGAGGCCCGGCGCGATTCGTCTGAGATCGGCTGCGTCGCTCGTGACCACTGCCTGACCCGCTCTGTGCGCGCAAACGACGACATGGGCATCGACAATGTCGGCCGTTCCGGATTGCGCCAGCAGGATGCCGACTGCGGTCGCGTCCGGTCCGTCGAGCGCGACCAGGTCCGTGCCGGCCTGCCGAATCAGCCGGGAGAGCCGCGCCTGCCTTGCAGGATTGCGCATCGCCTGCGCCAGGGCCGTCGCGGGAATAGTGATCCGAATCCCAAGCTCCGCCGCGCGTGCGATGAGCGCGAGCACCCGGCGATCGTTGCGGTCCAGAGCGATCAGCCCACCGGCATCGAAGGTGATGCCGCTCACGCGGCCTTCCCTTTGCGCGCACCTCTTTTCCGCGCCGGCGAAAGGAGCTCGTCGGCCCACGCGCGCTCCTTTTTGGTCAGGGGCCCGCCGGTTTGCTGCAGCGCGCCTGCCAGCACCTCCTTCCATCCCGCGGCATCATGCAGCGCGACCCGCACGGCATGCTGGACGAAACCGGAAACGCTGGAGGCTTGCCCGGCCGCCACCAAAGTGCGGACCTCCTCGAGCTCATTGTCGTCAAGCGTAATCGTGATCTTGGTAGTCGCCATACCAAAAACCATATCACACCGTTGCCCTTGAGAACATTCCAAAGATCAATCGCGGCACATGTGTCAAAATGTCCGTTGCTGGATTAGAAAGGAGGAGACCACGGCATGGCTCGAAAAATGGCAGCCCTGATGTTGTCCGTGATGTGTTTGCCACCGCTTTGCGGTCAGCAGAAGGAGAATGCAAGATTGAAGGAGTCGTACAACGTGATGAAGGAGATCCTTGGCACTCCGGATAAGGGGATTCCAAGGGACCTGTTGAACAAGTCGGTGTGTGTAGTGGTTTATCCGTCGGTGAAAAAGGCGGCTTTCATCGTCGGAGGGGATTACGGACGAGGAGCCATTACCTGCCGGTCGGGAGAGGATTTCAAAGGACCGTGGAGCGCCCCGGCGATGTTCGCGCTGGAAGGCGCCAGCATCGGATTCCAGATTGGCGGCGAGGCAACCGATTTCGTGCTCCTGATCATGAATGACAAGGGCGCGAACTCGGTGATGGGGAGCAAGGTGAAGCTCGGCGCGGACGCGTCCGCGGCGGCCGGACCAGTGGGACGCACAACCTCTGCCGAGACGGATGTGGTCATGAAAGCCGAGATCCTCTCGTGGTCGCGGGCGCGTGGTATTTTCGGTGGGGTCTCGCTGGAAGGCTCCACGCTGCGGTCCGACGACGGTGCCAACAAGGACCTGTACGGGAAGAAAGTGAGTGCCAAAGAGATTGTGCGAACGGGACAGTTCAGTGTGCCGGAAGGAGCCAAGCCGCTGATCGACCTCCTCCAGACGACTTCTCCGAACCACCCATAGCCAGTCCCGCGATTCACGGGCGACATGGCGGCGCACAAAGCCATCAGCCAACCCCACGGGATAATGGAGCAATGGCCGACCCCGATCAGCGGCTGCCGGAGAACGCGGACGGCCCCTTCTTTGTCGATGCCACGTGCATCGACTGCGATACCTGCCGCCAGCTCGCTCCGGCGACCTTCGGCGAAACCGGGCAGTTCTCGTTCGTGCGATTGCAGCCGCGCGATGCGGAAGAGGAACGCGCGGCGTATCGGGCGTTGGTAGCCTGTCCCACAGCGTCCATCGGCGCAGACGACAAGCGCGCATCCGCGGCGGCGGTCCGCGAGTTTCCCATTCGGCTCGCCCCCGGGGTGCACTACTGCGGGTTCGCCTCGCCGAAATCCTTCGGGGGCAGCAGCTACTTCGTCGAACACGCCGCGGGCAACTGGCTGATCGACTCGCCGCGCTTTGTCGAGCACCTGGCGCGCCGCTTCGAGGCCATGGGCGGGCTACGATTCATCTTTCTCACGCACCGCGACGACGTAGCCGATGCCGATAAGTTCGCCCGCCGGTTCGGCGCCGAGCGCATCATCCATAGGCTGGAGCTTTCGGCGCAGCCGGATGCGGAGCGGGTTATCGATGGTGATCATGCGGTCGAATTAGCCCCGGGATTCCTGGCCATCCCGACCCCCGGACACACGCGCGGACACTGCGTGCTGCTGCATCGCGAGTTCCTTTTCAGCGGCGATCACATCTGGTGGAGCCGGAGTCGCGGGCGGCTGACTGCATCACGCGACGTATGCTGGTACTCTTGGGCTCACCAGGTTCGCAGCGTGCAGCGCCTGGCCGGCTATTCGTTCGAGTGGATGCTGCCCGGCCACGGCCAACGCGCGCATTTCCCGGCGCCGGAAATGCACAGCGAACTGGGCCGGCTGATCACGGCTGTTGCCTGAATACATTGTTTTATTTTAATGAAACCTGAACGATAATCTTCATGATCCAAGGGTTTAGATAGATCAGGAGCGGGAGAACGGAGAAGATGATGCGCAAAGCTGGAACGATCTGGATGATTCTGCTGGCGGCGGCCGTAATTGCGGTGGCCCAGCCGCCGGCCGCCGACCCGCCATCCCGAGTCGTACGCCTGAACTACATTCAAGGGCCGGTTTCGTTCCGCCCGGGCAGCGTGGACGAGTGGACCAACGCCACCCTGAACTATCCGCTGTACAACGGCGACCACCTCTGGGCCGACATGGGGGCGCAGGCGGAGTTGCACATCGGCTCGACCGCGATCCGCATGGGACAGCAGACGGCGCTGGCGGTGCTGAACCTTGACGATCGCATGGTGCAACTCAGCCTTACCGGTGGATTGCTCAACATACACCTGCGCACGCTGGGCGAAGGCGAGAGCTTCGAGGTGGACACGCCGAATGCCGCGGTCACTCTGCTTCGCGGCGGCGACTATCGCTTCCAGGTGGACGAGGGCAATAGTCTCACGGTGTTGACTGTCAACGGCGGCGACGCCGAGGTGACCGCCGGAGGACGGGCCGTAGCGGTTCACCCGCGTCAGTCGGCGCGCCTCACGGGCGCCGACGCCGGCTTCTCCAGCGAGATCACCATCGCCGCGGGTTTCGACAGCTTCGACCGCTGGTGCCAGGATCGCGACCGCCGCGAAGAGCAGTCGCAGAGCGCGCGCTACGTTGGGCGTGAAATGAACGGCTACGAGGATCTGGATTCCCACGGCGTGTGGACGCAAGCTCCGGAATACGGCTGGGTCTGGAGGCCCACCGTGGTAGCCGCGGGGTGGGCTCCTTACCGCTTTGGGCATTGGGTTTGGGTCGAGCCATGGGGCTGGACCTGGGTGGATGACGCACCCTGGGGATTCGCTCCTTTCCATTACGGGCGCTGGGCGATGTACGGCGGCGCCTGGGTGTGGATGCCGGGAACCATGGTGGCGCGGCCGGTGTATGCGCCCGCGCTGGTAGCCTTCGTCGTCGGCGGTGGATTCAGCGTGGCGATGTCATTCGGCGGCGGCGCGGGAGTGGCGTGGTTCCCGCTCGGCCCGCATGAAATCTACCATCCGGCGTACCACGTGAGCCCAGTCTACGTCCAGCAGGTGAACGTGACCCACGTCAACGTGACCAATGTCAACGTGACCAACGTCAACGTCACCAACGTGCGCTACGTGAATCAAAACGTATCGGGAGCGGTGACCGCGGTGCCGCAATCGGCATTCGTTGGAGCGCGCCCGGTGAACACGGCTGCGGTTGCGGTGCCGGCCAATGCGATGGCGCGGGCACAGGTGGTCGGGACGGCGGCGCCGGTGGCTCCGGAGCGCGCCAGTGTCCTGGGCCGCGCGGCACCGATGGGCCGGGTCGCGGCGCCCCCGGCGCAGATGGCCGATCGCGCTGTGGTAGCGAGGAACGCTCCGCCGCCGCCGCCGGTATCGTTCGCCGCCAAGCAGCAGGCACTGCAGGCGAATCCGGGGCGGCCGATCGATCCGGCGGCCGCCGAGTCGCTGCGGCGCAACGACCGCATGCAGCAGCCCCAGACGGTGCGCAGCGCGAATCCTGGCGGATTCCAGCAGCCGGCCGGAGGGCAGGCTCCCAACCGGCCGATGCAGCCGGCGACGCAGAACAACGCCTACCAGCCGGGTCAGTCTCAGCGCAACGACCGGCCGTCATACCGCCAGCAGCAGGGCGGGCAGACGCAGGGTCAGCCAGGTCAGCAGGAGCCACGGACGTTCGGGCGGCCGGCGCAGCAACCTCAGCAGCAGCAACAGCAGCAGCAACAGCAGTCCCACACCGTCGAGCGCCCCTCGCAGCAGCAGCAAAGCCAGCCGCAGACGTACGAGCGGCCGGCGCAGCAGCAGTCGCCGCAAACTCAGAACGTGCAATCGCAGCACCCGCAGGTGCGCCAGGAAGAGCACCGGCAGCAGCAGCAACAACACAAAGCCGACAGGAAAGAAGAGAAGAAGCAGCAGTAGGGGAAGCCTCATGAATCTGGTTCGACGGCATTGGAGAATTGCTGGAACCGCCGGCGCCGCGGCGCTGTTCCGGCTGGTCTGGGGCTGCTCGAAGAAGCCGGGCGCCGGACCCGCCGGTAGCGCGCACACAGCCGCCGAGTCCAAGCCCGAGAACGCGGCACAATCGGCGTTGGACGAGGACCTTCCGCCGATCGTGCGGACACCCTGGAAGGGCGATCTCGACGGAATCGTCACGCGCCGGGTGGTGCCGGTCCTCGTTCCTTTCCGCTAGGAACGCCCGGTAGCCGGCCGGATCACACGATCCCCAGCCGCTCGCCAACCCGCCGAAACGTCTCCAGAGCCTGATCGAGTTCCGCACGGGTGTGGGTCGCGGTCACAATGGTGCGCACGCGCGCCTTCCCTTTGGGCACGGTGGGAAAGCCGATGCCGGTGGCGAGTACGCCTTCATCGAACAACGCGCGCGAAAGCTCGTGGGCCAGCTTGGCCTCGCCCACGATCACGGGCGTGATCGGCGTTTCGCTGATACCGGTGTTGAAGCCCGCGGCGGTCAGGCCGGCTTTGAAGTATTTCGTGTTCTCCCAGAGCTGGGTGATGCGCTCCGGCTCCTGCTCCAGCACGTCGAACGCCGCCAGGCAGGCGGCGGCCACCGCGGGCGGGTGCGAAGTGGAGAACAGGAACGGCCGCGCGCGGTGATACAGGAACTCGATCAGGTCCCGGCTGCCGCAGACGTATCCGCCCAGAACACCGATAGCTTTGGAGAGCGTCCCCACCTGCACCTGCACGCGGCCGTGGACGCCGAAATGATCGATGGTGCCGCGGCCGTTGCGGCCGAGCACGCCGGAGGAGTGGGCATCGTCCACCATCATGATCGCGCCGTGGCGTTCGGCGGCGTCGCAGAGCCCGGGCAGCGGGCCAATATCGCCGTCCATGGAGAACACGCCGTCGCTGATCAGCAGCTTGCGGCCCGGCACGGAATCGAGATCGGCCAGGATCTTCTCGGCCCCCGCCGCGTCCTTGTGCGGAAAGACGTGGATTTTGGCTCGCGAGAGACGGCAGCCGTCGATGATGCTGGCGTGATTCAGCTCGTCGCTGATGATGTGGTCTTCGGGACCGAGAATCGCGGAGACGGTGCCGGCGTTGGCCGCGAAGCCCGACTGGAAGACGACGCAGGCCTCCACGTTTTTGAAGGCCGCGATGCGCTCTTCGAGCTGCATGTGCAGCGCCATTGTGCCGGAGATGGTGCGCACCGCGCCGGACCCCACGCCGAATTTGCGCACCGCCTCCAGCGCGGCCTCGCGCAGCCTGGGATGAGTGGTGAGTCCGAGATAATTGTTCGAAGCCAGATTGATCACCTGCTTGCCGTCGAAGCGCGCCTCGGCCGCGCTCTCCGTCTCGAGCACACGCAGGCGCTGATAAGTGCCTTCCGCGCGCCATTGTGCGATCTGCTGGCCGAGAAAGGAAAGTGGATCCGTCGCTGTGGGCATTCTGACTCCTGAATTCTGACTCCCGACTTCTCTTACAGTCGATGGTATCTGCTGGCGTAGTAGAGGAGCGGCGATTTTTCGTGCACTTCCACACGGACGACTTCTCCCACCAACACGTCGTGATCGCCGAGGGCTATCCGGCGATAGACGTTGCACTCCATTACAGCCAGGATGTGGGGCAGGATGGGAACGCCGGTGACTCCGTGGCGCCAATCGATGCCTTCGAACCGATTCACCGCTTTGCGGGCGAAGCGTTCCGAGAAGGGCCGCTGATCCTGCGCCAGAATGTTGATTCCAAAGTGCTTCGCCGTGCGAAAGGATTCCATGCTGGCGGCCGTGTGTCCGAGACAGAACAATACGAGGGGCGGATCCAGTGAGACTGACGTAAAGGAATTAACGGTGAGGCCGTGGGGATTTCCGGCGGAATCCAGGGTGGTGGCGACGGTGATGCCGGTAGCGAACCGCCCGGCTGCCTGGCGGAACTGCTCGCTCGTAGGCCGGGTAGTCTCGCTTGACATGGAAATAAATCTAATCCTATCATAAGGTTGACCGATGCGGGGATGGGAGAAAGCGCTCCGCGGCTGGACCTGGAGGCGGTTTTGATCAAGCTGGACATCATTAACGAAGTTGTGAATCGGACCGGCATCACCAAAACGAAAGCCGAGATGGCGGTCGAAACGGTCTTTGAATCCATGAAGAAGGCGCTCGAACAGGGCGACCGCATCGAGCTTCGCGGATTCGGTGTGTTCAACGTGAAGCCGCGCAAAACCGGAATCGGGCGCAATCCGCGCACGGGCGCCGAAGTATCCATCCCGCCGGGGAAGGCCGTGCGGTTCAAGCCCGGCAAGGAGTTACAGACCCTGCAGTAAGCCAGGCTGCAGGCGGCAGGTATCGTGTCTTCCCAGGATTCCACCCCTGCGCCTTTTCCTTTCTACGCCGCAGGCGCCACCGACGAGCCACGCACTCTCGAAGCGCCCGCGACCCGGGAGCGCTACTGGCTTTATTCTCTACTGTTTGCGCTTACTCTGCTGACCGCGACCGTGGTCGGCACAGCGATGCAGCTCGATTTCGACAACAACCTGCCGTTCGATCTGGAGCGCAGCTTGGATACCTGGGGTACCCTGCTGCGCCATCCCGCGATTCTTCTGCACGGTCTGCCGTTTTCCCTCACGCTGATGGCTATTCTGCTGGCCCACGAGTTCGGACACTACACCGCCGCCATGTTCCATCGCGTGGACTCCAGCCTGCCATACTTTCTGCCCTCGCCGTTTCTGGGGACCTTCGGCGCGTTCATTCGCGTGCGCTCGCCTATCTACACGAAGCGTGCGCTTTTCGACATCGGGATCGCCGGACCACTGGCCGGGTTCGTGTTCCTGGCACCCGCGCTTTCCATCGGGCTGGCATTCTCCAAGATCATTCCGGGGATCGCGCACCAGGGGACGCTGCACTTCGGTGTTCCCCTGCTCCAGTGGCTGCTGGAACGGGTAATCTTTCCCGGGACGCCCTCGGCCAACATCTACCTGCATCCCGTGGCTCGCGCCGCGTGGATCGGGATGTTCATGACGGCGCTCAACCTGCTTCCCGTCGGCCAGCTCGATGGCGGCCACGTGCTCTACGCCTTCTTCCCGCGCGCCCATAAAATCGTGGGCCGCACTCTTTGCATCCTGCTGCTGCCGCTGGGGAAATTCTGGGCAGGCTGGACGGTGTGGGGCTTCATCCTGCTGTGGCTGGGACGGCGCCATCCGGTGGTGGAGGATCCCACGCCTCTCAGTCCGGGCAGGCGTAAGCTGGGCCTGTACGCGCTGATCGTGTTCGCCGTCTGCATCTGTCTCGTGCCGTTCGGCGACAGCGGGCTCTGATGAAAATCACCGCGACGATCATCACCCTCAACGAGGAGCGGAACATCGCGCGCGCCATCGAGAGCCTGCGCTGCTGCGACGAGATTCTGATCGTGGATAGCGGCTCGATCGACCGCACCGTGGAGCTTGCGGGAAACCTGGGAGTGCGGGTAATCGAGGCGGGCTGGCGCGGATACGCCGGGCAGAAGAACTGGGCCGCCGAACAGGCGGCCAACGAGTGGATTCTGTCGCTCGATGCGGATGAGGCGCTCAGCGAGGCGCTCGAGGCGGAAATCTGGGCGCTGAAAAAGAGCGGGCCAAAGGCCGACGCCTACACCATGCCGCGGCTGGCACGCTACCTGGGCCGCTGGATCTATCATTCGGGCTGGTATCCCGACCGCAAGATCCGCCTCTACCACCGGAGCAAGGCCAAGTGGCACGGCGATTTCGTCCACGAAAGCGTGAAGTGCAGCGGCCGCATCGGGCACCTGGACGCCAATATCCTGCACTTCACCTGCGACTCGCTCAGCGAGCACCTGAAGACTCTAGACCGCTACACGACTCTGGCCGCACAGGAGCTGGCCGCCAGCAAGATACGCGTTCCGCTGTGGAGCATGATTCTCGACCCGCCGTGGAATTTCGTGAAAGCTTACGTCTTCCAGCGCGGTTTCATGGACGGGCTGGAAGGCCTGATCATCTGCTACATGTCCGCGTTTTACACGTTTCTGAAATATTCAAAAGCGAGGAACATGGGAGGTTAGGCCGCCTGCCATGCGCATTCTTCACCTCGATGCCGGGCGCGAAATGCGCGGCGGCCAGTGGCAGGCCCTGCGCCTGATCGAAGGGCTGGCGGCAGCCGGATGGGAATCCACGCTGCTGGCGCGGCCGGAAGCGGCGCTGTTCACCGCCGCGCGCAAACTGGGATACCGCGTGGCACCCCTGGGCCTGACCCGCGCGCTCGCCGCGCTGCGCCACAACGACCTGATTCACGCGCACGACGCGCGCAGCCACTCGCTCGGGCTCTTCTTGCGCGGCAGGCCGCTGGTGGTCTCTCGGCGCGTCTCGTTTCCCGTCGGCTCGCGCTGGAAGTACGGGCGGGCCGGCCGCTACCTGGCGGTGAGCGAGTTCGTCAAGGGCGTGCTCCAGCGCGGCGGAGTGCCCGAAGAGCGGATCTCTGTGGTGTACGACGGCGTTCCGCTGCTCGAACCGGCGCACGGCCGGGGCGTGTTGTTGGTCCACAAGGGCATCCGTTTCGCGGAGGAGATCGCCAACCGGTCGGGCGTGAATATCAGGCTGGCCGGGCAGCTCGAAGACGACCTGCGCGATGCCGCCCTGCTGGTGTACATCAGCGACAGCGAGGGCCTGGGCTCGGGCGCGCTGCTCGCCATGTCCGCCGCCGTGCCGGTAATCGCCAGCCGCGTGGGCGGCCTGCCCGAGGTGATCCGCGACGGCGAGAACGGTTTGCTGGTGGAGAACGACGCCGCGGCATTTGCCGCGGCCGTGCGCCAGTTGGCCGCGGACCCGGACCGCCGTGCGCGGATGGGCGCGGCCGCGCGGCGCACCATTCTCGAACGATTTACCGTTGACAACATGGTTCGCCGTACCATGGAGGCTTATCATCAGGTGTTAGTGTGATCGAATCCCTGCTTGCGCTTCTCCTCGGCCTGCTGATCGGCAGCTTCCTCAACGTGTGCATTTACCGCTGGCCGCGCGATCTCTCGGTGGTGCGACCGCGCTCGCATTGCACCGCGTGCGAGGCGCCCATCGCCGCCTTCGACAACATCCCGCTCGTCAGCTACCTCCTGCTTCGCGGCCGATGCCGCAAGTGCGGCGCGCGAATTCCGGCGCGCTACCCGGCGGTGGAACTGGTCACTGGGCTGCTTTTCTTCTACTTCGTGTGGACGTTCGGCGTGACCGCCATGGCCGCCAAGCTGTGCTGCCTCTCGGCGATGCTGGTGGCCCTGGTCTTCACCGACCTGGAAGCGCGCATCCTGCCCGACGAATTCACGGTCGGCGGCACGGTGCTGGGCCTGATCTTCGCGCTCTTCGTCCAGGTGCCTGACATCACGGCGGCGGCAGTCCTGTGGCTGGTGGGGCTGGAAGTCACGGGACGGTGGGCGTCCCTGGCCGAGTCGGTCGTAGGCGCGACCCTGCCGGCCTTGTTTTTGTGGGGCGGCGGATGGCTGTATTACAAGATCCGCCACCGCGAAGGTCTGGGGCTCGGCGATGTGAAGCTGGTGATGATGGTGGGCAGCTTTCTGGGAATGCGCGGCGCGCTGATTACCTTGATCTTCGGCTCGGTGGCGGGGTCGATCCTGGGCTACAGCTATATCAAGGCGACCAAACAGGACCCGAATACCTACGAGTTGCCGTTCGGCACGTTCCTGGGTGCGGCCGCACTGCTGGCGGCGGTCGTCAGCCGCTCCTGGCAGTAGCCCTGGAGAGCCCTGCCGTTGGTTAGCATCCAGTTTGATACCGGAAGCAGCCAGTACCGGTTATCTCCTGCGAATCTTGTTTAGGCGGAATGTAACTGTTAACCTCGAACCTGATTATGTGGGGCGCATCGCTGTTCCTGATCACCATCGTGCTGGTCACCGAGACCGGGCGCTCCGCCCTGCGAGCCTATACCAGCCAGACCTTCGCGCAGTTTGCCGCGCAATCCCCCTATTCGGACATCGCAGTGGCCTGGATGGCGATTCTCGCGCTGGTTCTGCTGATGATGATGCGCCAGCAGCGCCGGGTCAAGACAGCGTTCGTGGTGGTGCGCGAGGTCCGCGGCCCCGTCTCCAATCCGGAAGAGCATGAATTGCGGGCGCCGAAAAGGCGGATTTCGCTGCGGTTCCGGCTGGTACGCGCTTTGGCACGCGTCGTGGGGCGGACGATCGCAGTTTTGTCGTCCGCCCGTGCCTGACGTCAATTTTCCGCCCTCAAATCCCTCAGCAGCCGCTGGAATGCGGCAGTATAACTCCCATGCTCCTTCCAGTTGCTGAAGTCGGGGATGAAGTACTCCCGAATCTCCCGTGCCGAATCCTTGCCGGTGTCAGCGTCAAAGCTCTCCCAATCGCGCAGGGCTTCAAACGTGCACAGTCGGATGGGAAAGAGCACGCGCCGCGCTTCGCGAGCTTCCTTCTTGCGTGCCTTGGCAATTTCGGATCTGACCCACTCACTGTCCATGCTGTGCTCTGACAGGATCACGAGCAGGCGATTGTATACCCGGATGGCCTCATCGATCTGCTCGTGGAGTTTCTTTCCGCCCCGGATATCGTGAGGGGCAAACCAGCACCTTACGCCGCTGGCCTGCAGATCGGCGTGCAGGCGCTCGGCAAACTCCTGGTCGCGCGTGGAATAACTCAGAAAGCAGGAGTAGAACTGGATGGGTCCGCCGAGGATTGAAGGCAGATACTCGATCAGCGTCTCGGGCATGCCACAGCCGCGCAGGAACGAGATGGGCAGTTGGCCGGAACGTGAAAATGTCCGCATGTCAATGGTGCTTGGCCCGAGGTGGCGGCAGGAGTCCAACCCCCTGACCGACGAGAGATCGACACCGATAAACAAGGTTCCGACCAGCAGGCTGCCGGAGAGATCCGCGCCGTCGAGTCTCGTTTGAGCGAAATTCGTTTGCGGCGCTACCGCAAGGCTCAAATTCACTCCGCTCAAGTCCGCATCGGTGAAGTCAGCGCCTCCAATGAGAGCCTCCGACAGGTTCGCCTGGCGGAGATCCGATCCTGTCAGGAAGGTGCCCCCGAGGAGAGAACTGCGCAAATCCGCGCGTCTCAGGTCTGCTCTATCCACCATGCTGCGGACGAGGGTGGCCCGGTGCAGGTTCGCCTCCCTCAGGTTGCATGCGATGAGGTCGGACCCGCTGAGATCAGCGCGAGTGAGATTCGCGCCTCTCAAATCCGCGCCTCCCAGATCGGCTTTACCCAGCATCATCCCCGCCAGGTCCGCGCCTTCCAGATCTGCCTGGATGAGGTCGGGACGCGCGCCTGTATCTCTCCACCGGTTCCACACCTCGACTCCCTGTTTGAGGATCGCGAGATGTTCCGGGTTGGCCACGGCCGAAGGCTGATTCTAAGCGCCAGCAAGGGAATAGGGCAAGTAGGGGACTCACGTGCTCGGAATTCGCCGGGCCGCCAGCGAGCCCGCCAGATCGACAGGATCATCCCCGTTGACCGCGTTCACCACCTCGAACCATTCCTGGTTCACCGTCTCGGGCCGAAGCGCGCCTGCGATAGCCCCGCCGATGGATGCCACCGAATCCGAGTCGCCGCCGATGTTCGCCGCCAGCAGGGCGGTCTCTTCGGCCGATCCGGTGATCGCCGCCAGGCAGATCGCCAGAGGGACTTTGGTTTGCGGACGATCGGGGAACCAGCGTTCGGCGATGATCTCCGGCGTCAGGTGCTTCATCGCGCGGAGGTCCGCATGAATCTCGCGAATTGACCGCGAAATCTCTGAACCCCCTTGCCCGGCAGCGTCTGCTGCTGCGAGCGCTGTGGCCAGGACATCCGCGCCTTCCATCGCCGCCGAGACCGCCCCGGCGACCGCCGCCGCCGCGGCAATAGCCAGCGGTCCGCCATGTGTCGGGATTGAACATTCATACGCACCGTGAACCAGCTCCTCCAGCCGGAATAGCGGGTACATCACGCCCACCGGCGCCACCCGCATCGCCGCTCCGCAGCCGTCGCCATCCGGGGCGACGCGGGCCGGATTGCCGCTCTGCTGCAAAGTCCATATCGAAAGGTCGGGGTGTACGGACTTGCGGCATTGCATCAGTTCCCGCCCGATCTCCTCGTGGCGGACCTCGCCGCTCTTCAGCAGGGCGCGCGCAACGGCAATGGTCTGCTCGGTATCGTCCGTGGTCTCGCCGATTCGCCATTCGTAGCGCTTGCCGGCGTATCGCGGGATGACGTCTCCCGGCCGCCCATGAAATCCCGCGATCCCGCCCGGGTACCACTTCCGGATGGCCTGGAGCGACAGGGTCTCCGTCTGCTTGCCGATGGCATCTCCAACGGCCAGCCCCGTGAAGCACCCGATGGCCCGTTCTTCCAAATTCTGCATGCCCGCCTCGCACACGGTATCATTTTTCAATATGCTCTCCCGGATTGCCAGTGCCGCACTGTGTCTTGCCGCCGCGCCCGCTTTCGCGCAGAATAGCTGGTTCCAGCCGGCGCTGCTTGGACGGCCCGACGTACACAAGGCGCTGCAATCGGTGGACGAGCGCTCCGCCGCCATCGTCGACGAATGGATCCGGCTGGTGGAGACGCCCTCGCCTTCCACCAAAGAACAGGCGCGCGCGAAATACATCCGCGCAGAGATGGAGAAACTTGGCCTGGCCGATATCCGCACCGACGACATCTCCAACGTGAGCGGGGTCCGCAAAGGTACCGGCGGCGGGCCGACCGTCGTCTTCGCGGCCCACATGGATACCGTGTTTCCAGAAGGAACTCCGATCAAGGTCGCGCGCGAGGGCGACATTCTGCGCGCGCCGGGTGTGGGCGACGACACGTCGAACCTGATGGCCGTCCTGGAGATGTTCCGGGCGCTGAACCGCGGCGACGTGCAGACCAGGGGCGACCTGATCTTCCTCGCGTCGGTGCAGGAAGAGCTGGGCTTGCTGGGTGCGAAGCACTGGCTCGAGACCAGCGGGTACAAGCCCGACATGTTCGTAGCAGTGGACGTGGGCGCCACCGACGTCTGGTACGGGGCGCTGCGCATCAACCAATTCAAGTTTTTCTACACTTCACCCGGCGCGCACACCATGGAGAGCCGCGGCGCGCCCAGCCCGGCCAAAGCCGTCGCCAAGGCGATTACCGCGCTCTATGAGATGCCCTTGCCGCCGGTGGCGGAAGGTCTCGGCACGTTCAAGCTACCGGTGCTGAATGTCGGCATGATGGGCGGTGGCACGGTGGTGAACGCCATTCCGCGCGAAGCCTGGTTCACGGTGGACCTGCGCTCCATGGACAGCCCCACGCAGGACCGCCTGGAGAGCGCCGTAGTCTCCACCGCCCGCCGCATCGGCGAACAGGAAGGCGTAGGCTTCCGCATGGAAAAGAAAATGGGTATCGACTATTCGAAAGCCCGGCCGCAAGCCGAACGGCTGCATCATCCGTTAGTGCAGACGGCGCTGGCTACCGGCAACTACTTCCGCAAACCGGGCACGCCGGAGATCGTACCGCAGGATGCAGGTTCCACCGACGCCAATATCGCCGTGAGCATGGGCATTCCCGCGGTGGCCATTGGCGCGGTGTCGGAACACATGCCGCACCGGCTGGAGGAGTACGCCGAAGCGAGCAGCATCGTGCCCGGAATCAAGTCGCTGATCGCGCTCGCAACGGCCCTGACCGCGCACTGACTCGGAATGCGGCCGAAGTCCCCGAGGGGAGTTCGCCCTCGATATCGCGGCCTCAGAGACCCGGCGCACGGTCAGTTGCTGCTGGCGTTCATGTTCTGCATCTTTTTCATCGCCCCATCGATCGCCTTCTTCATGCTCAGCGTGTCGGCTCCCTGGCTGGGCGGGAACTGGTCCAGGCTCTTCAGGTGCTCCATGATGAAAGGAACCGCGGCGGTAGGAGCCCAGAGCTTTGCTGCAAGGAACTTCCTGCCGACGTAGCCCCACTCTTCCGAATCGGGAGTCATCTTCTCCATCGGATCCATCAGCAGGTTCACCACATAGGGCACGCTGGGATACGCCTTCTCGTCAAACCAGCTTCCATGATGCTTCACGCCGATGTGAATCTTCCAGGCGTCCACGCGCATCGCCATGAGGTCAGTTTCGTCGTAGTAGAAGATTTCCCGCCGGGCGGACGTCTCGGTCTGTCCTGTCCACAAAGGAAGATTGTTGTAACCGTCGAGATGCACCTTGTAAGTGGTGTCGCCCATCTTCTTGCCAACCAGAAGTTCCTCCTTCAGATTCGGCAGGCCGGCAGCAGCAGCCAGGGTTGCGAAGATATCCTCGTGGTTCTGAATGCCATTCGAGACGCTGCCGGGTTTGATATGACCGGGCCACCTGACGAGCATGGGCACGCGCAGACCGCCTTCCCAGGTAGTGCCCTTCTCTCCTCTGAAGGGTGCGTAGCCGCCGTCCGGCCAGAACATCAGCTCGTTGCCGTTGTCCGTAGTGTAGACGACGATGGTGTTGTCCGCAATTCCAAGCTGGTCGAGTTTCTTGAGGATCATCCCGACATGCTCGTCATGCTCGAGCATGCGGGCGCGAACGACATCCTCTTCCGCACGGCCCTCATTGACCGCCAACTGAACGTATTTCGGGTTCGGGTGCGACCAGATGTGGATCGCCGTCGAGTTGAACCAGAGGAAGAACGGCTTCGCTTTGCCGTTCTGGTCCAGCCATTTCAACGTCTCGGCGGTCACCTCCGCGTCGAAGGTCTCCATGCGCTTGCGGGTAAGGGGTCCGGTGTCCTGGATTCGCTGTTTACCAACTCGGCCGAATTTCGGATCGGTGGTCGGATCGTCCATGGTAGTCGCCCAGGTGTGGAGCGCTCCGCGCGGGCCGAACTTAGTCTTGTATTCCGGATGCTTCTGGCCGGGATAGTCCAGCTCCTCGGGTTCCTCCTCCGCGTTGAGGTGGTAGAGATTGCCGAACCATTCATCGAACCCGTGCATTGTCGGCAGGAATTCGTTCCGGTCTCCCAGGTGGTTCTTGCCGAACTGAGCGGTCGCGTAGCCCAGGGGCTTGAGAACTTCGGCGAGCGTCGGATCGGACTTCTGAATGCCGCGAGTCGAGCCGGGGATGCCGACGGTCGTCATGCCGGTGCGGACCGGCAGTTGACCCATGATGAAGGCCGCGCGGCCGGCGGTACAGCTCGGCTGTCCGTAGTGATCGGTGAAGAGCAAGCCGCCGCGGGCGATGCCGTCGATGTTCGGTGTGCGGCCCATCATCCCGTGAGTGTAGGCGCCGACGTTCCACATGCCGATGTCGTCGCCGAAAATGACTACAATGTTTGGTCTTCGTTCCTGGGCCTGAGCTAGGACGCCGGGCGAACAGAGCGCGGCGGCCAGGCACAGGATAGTTGTCAGGCATCTGTGTGACATTTGTCTCAAGTTACCCTCCTCCCGGACGGTGAAACAGCACTCGCCGGAGAACTTCTTACCAGTTGTCAGTGGCCTGGTAGCCACCGGTTGGCGCTTTGGTGGTGAGAGATTCCGTTCTTCTACCTCAGGTCCAAAATCTTAAGTACACTTTGTCCGCGGAATGTCCTTGCCCACACTAATTGCATCCAGGCTACTGGCCAGACAGGTGCCAAAGAGACACGGTAAATGAAATAATCAATACGCCGGCGACATACTGCCATCGAGCCGAACACCGTGAGGAGGTCTTCCATGCTATGCGGGTGTGCTTGCTTAGTATTGGCTGTCTTCGAGTTATTCGGGGCGCACGCACAGACGGATCCGTTGCAATCCTGGAACGATACCGCGTCCAAGAAGGCCATTATCGGCTTCGTACAAAAAGTCACCAAGGGAGGTGCTCCCGACTTTGTTCCGGCCGATCAACGGATCGCGACTTTCGACAACGATGGGACACTCTGGATCGAGCAACCCATGTACGTCCAGATGGTCTTCGTTCTCGACCGCGTCAGGCAACTTGCCCCAAAGAACCCAAGCTGGAATACGACGCAGCCCTTTAAGGGGGTTCTCGATGGAGACATGAAAGCCATCGCGGCAGCGGGCGAGCAAGGGCTCATGCAACTCATGGCCGCGACGCATGCCGGCGTAACCGTCGAGGAGTTTCAGAAGATTGTCACGGACTGGATGGCCACGGCACAACAGCCCAGGTTCAAACGCCCGTACACGCAATGCATCTACCAGCCGATGTTAGAGTTGCTGGCGTATCTCCGCAGCCATGGCTTCAAGACTTACATTGTCTCCGGCGGCGGCGTCGAATTCATGCGGCCCTGGACGGAGAGGGTTTACGGCATCCCGCCCGAGCAGGTCGTCGGCAGCTCCATAAAGACCAGGTTCGAGGTTATCAACGGCAAACCCGCCCTCATGCGGCTTCCGGAGCTGAACCTCATCGATGACAAGGAAGGCAAGCCCGTCGGGATCAATCAATACATCGGCCGCCGGCCCATCGCCGCCTTCGGCAACTCGGACGGCGACCAGCAGATGCTCGAATGGACGGCGGCCGGCGGCGGACCGCGCTTCATGCTGCTGGTCCACCACACCGACGCGGCGCGCGAATACGCCTATGACCGGCAGTCTCCCTATGGCCGGCTCGACAAGGCGCTTGACGAAGCGACTGCGAGGGGCTGGACCGTGGTGGATATGAAAAACGATTGGAAAGTAATCTTCCCTCAGAAGTGACTTGGTTCACTTTGCCGGGCGCGCCGCGCCCGTGGATCGGCTTTCCCATTGTTCGCGCGTCATCACGCAGCGAAATCCTAAATGATTCGTGCCGGTGCTGACCTCGCCCTTGCCGCGGGTGCCGACGATATAGCGCGAACAATATTGATCGGTGCAGAGAAAGGATCCTCCGCGATGAGCTTTCTTGGGCTGGGCGGGTTCATCGGGATCGAAGGAGGACCCAGGACCTTTCGGGTTGCGCGCCACGCCGCCGGCCGCGGCCAACTCCCGATAATAGTCGGGCCGGTACCAGTCGCTGGTCCATTGCCACACGTTGCCGGCCATGTCATATAGGCCGTATCCATTCGGCGGAAATTGGGCCACTGGCGCGATGCCGGCGTAGCCGTCCTCGCCTGTGTCCGTGTTCGGGAAATGCCCCTGGTGTGTGTTAGCCATCCAGCGGTGGCCGCCACCGTGGAAATCGCTTCCCCAGGTGAACGGCTTTCCCGCAAGGCCGCCGCGCGCGGCAAACTCCCACTGCGCTTCGGTGGGAATCGCTTTTCCGGTCCATCTTGCGTAGGCCAGGACGTCTTCATATGCCACATGGACCACGGGGTAGTTGCCCTTTAAGTGGATATCGCTGCTCGGGCCGAGGGGGTAACGCCAATTGGCGCCGGCGACGTAGTTCCACCACTGGAAATGGTTGTCGAGGCTGACGGGATGATCCGGCGCGGAGAAGACCACCGAACCCGCGACGAGGTTCTCAGCGGGAGCACCGGGGAAATCCTCGGCACGCGGCTTCCGTTCCGCGACCGTTATGTAACCTGTCGCACTTACGAACCGGGAAAACTCCGCATTGGTAACATCGGTCTTGTCCATGAAGAACCCGTCGACATAGACACGATGAATTGGGCGGGCGTCCAGCGTCGCTTTCATTCCGACGCTGTCCATGCCGGGCGGATCGTTCGCCCCCATGGAGAACTCGCCCCCGGGGATCCAGGCCATTCCCGCGGGTGCATCGCCCGGCGGCGGCGTAGCATTTACGACGGTCGGAGCGAACACTGCGGTTCCGGCTGATGGCGAGGGTGTGCGGCGGGAAGAGAGAAGCAACCATACCGAGGCAAGAGCCATGATGCCGGCGAGGCCCATGACAACGCGCGCATAGCGAGCGCTCCTTGCGGCCATAGGGCGGACCTTGCGAGAACGGTAGTGCTGCGTCCTGACCACCTGTCCCTCAATTGATGGGCTTCTACCACGGGCGATCCAAAATCTTCGAGGATCGGCGCCCGGCGCCGCAGGGTACCGCAGAACACATTACGGGCTACATAGCGCCATACTGCGCACACGGGAGGCGCGAACTATAAATTAAATAGACCGTTGAGCGCTGGTATATAGTCATATTCGCCTCAGTAAAGACACTGGCTGGTGTTGGGACGAGCTAGTAGTAAGCTTGAGAGGAGCTGGTCGATCTTCTCTATGTTGGGGGACGCAGATTCATGTGTTTGGTAGTACGTATAGTCGCGGTTCCGGGTTAACAAGGGAGGCAGAGATTCTCATCCTCCCAGCGAGTAATTCCCTTTGGTCTGACCGTACAGGCCTATGTTTCGATAATCAGGCTCACGGGCTGTGGAGGTGGCTGCTGTGGTCTTATTTCATGCTTCGCCACTCGCGGCTGGACATGGATCTCGTGTCGACCCACCCCGATGAGCACGGTGGACTTGGATTCCTTGGTTTGTCGCCGATGGGTTGTGCTCCAGTCGCTTTCGCTACTGCTGCCGCCATCGGCGCCAATTGGCAGTACCAGATTTCGGCTGAAGGCGCTCACCTTACGGACTTCAAAGTGCCCGCCATCATTCTCACTGCTATCGTGCTGATCACCGCGGCCGGCCCACTGGTATTCTTTGCTCCACGGCTGGCAAAGCTGCGGCGCCGCGGGCTGCTGGAGTACGGAATGCTCGGCCAGATTCACAGCGTGGGCTTCCACAGGAAATGGATTCTCGATCCTAATAGAAAGGATCAGGAGTTCCTCACTGCCCCGGAAATCAGCGCTCTGGCCGATTACGGATCGAGCTACGAAAAAATCGAGGAAATGCAACCATTCCCCGTAGATAAGGGATCCTTCCTGACACTGGCTCTGGCAGTTGTAGTGCCGATGCTGCCGGCCATCCTCTCCGAGGTTCCCCTGGGCGAAGTCTTGAAAGCGCTGCTGGAAGCTGTGAAGTGAAGGTTTGCGCGGGAGAAGAATATGGCGATCGCGACGTTTTCCGGGTTTGATTTTGGCTGTAAGCTAGTTCCAAGGCGCCACGCGGAAGGCAACATGCTGCTCATCGTGCTCGCGACTGGATGCTTTGCGGTTGCCGCCTGCGGGAGCAAACAGAGTCCGGCGACAGCTGAGCAAGCGTCGAAGCAGGAAGCCTCGACGGCCTCGGCGGCTGCACCAGCCTCGACGTCTCTGCTTCCCAATGAGGCTGGCGCAACGGCGGGATCCGGCAAGGGAACGCTGGTGCTACCTACCGGGTTTGGGAAACGCACCGGCGACCTGGACGAGATGGCGAAGGGGCGCAGCATCCGGGCGCTCGTCATCCTGAACCCGGTTGGCTTTTTCTATAAGGCGGGACGGCCTCAGGGGATTCAATTCGAGGCGCTGCAGGAGTTTGAGAAGTTCGTCAACCAGAAACTGAAGGCCGGCAAGCTGCCCATCAAGGTGATCTACCTCCCGATGCGCCCTGACCAGCTCGAGCCCGCCCTCACCCAGGGCCTGGGCGATCTCATTGCACAAGGAGTCGTGATCACCCCCGAACGCGAGCAGCGGGTCGCCTTCTCGGCGCCCATTCAGACGAACGTCTCGCAGGTAGTAGTGACCGGCCCGGCGTTGGCTAATGTGACGAGCTTCGATGACCTCGCCGGCAAAACAATCTATGTCAATCCGTTGACTACTTACTATGACAACCTCAAAAAGGTAAGTGACGCCCGGCAAAAGGCTGGTAAGCCGTCCCTGGATATCAAGGCTGCCGACAAGAATCTGTACGATGACGATCTCATCGAGATGGTGAATGCCGGCCTCATCCCTGCCACGGTGACAAACAAGCAGCGCGCCGATCTGTGGGCGCAGGTGCTTCCAAATGTCAAGTCGCACGCGGACCTGGTGGTTGCCAGCGAAGGTCAGACGGGATGGGTGATGCGCAAGAACAATCCGCAGTTCAAACAGCTGGTGGACGAGTTTATCGCGGGCCACGCGGTGGGAACGGCGTTCGGCAATACGCTCCTGCGCCGTTACCTGCAAAACACCAAGTGGATCAGGAACTCGACTTCCGCGGAAGAGCTGCGGAAGTTCAATGCCTACGCGGAATACTTCAAAAAGTACTCGGCCCAATACAATTTCGATTACCTCATGATCGGAGCGCAGGGCTACCAGGAGTCGCTGTTCGATCAGGCCAGGAAAAGCCAGGTCGGCGCCGTCGGCGTGATGCAGGTGATTCCGAAACTCGCCGCCGCGGATCCCATCAACGTGCCGAACGTCAACGACGCCGAGGGGAACATCCACGCCGGCGTCAAGATGCTGCGCAACATCGCCGACAAGTACTTCAACGATCCCGGAATCGACGCCTTGAACAAGACGCTCTTCACCTTCGCCAGCTACAACGCCGGGCCCAACCGCATCGCGCATCTTCGCAAGAAGGCGGAGGAGAACGGCCTGGACCCGAACAAATGGTTCGGCAACGTGGAACTTCAAGTGGCCAAAGACGTCGGCCAGGAGACGGTCACTTACGTCAGCAACATCTACAAGTACTACGTCGCTTACAAACTGACGGTCGAGCAGAGGGAGCAGAAGGCCGCTGCCGCGCCCGGCAGGTAGGGACCTGGATTCCTCCTCCTGCGGTACCTGCCCGGCATCAAATCGTTGATCGCGCCCGCGGCAGCGGTGGCCGCGCATAGAGGCTAATCAACCTTCAGTCCCAGGAACCTGTGCGCGTTGCCGTAGCAGATGTTGCGCACCATGGGCCCGACGAGCTCGTCGCTGGCCGGCAGTTCGCCGTTTTCGATGTCACGGCCCAGCAGGTCGCAGAGCACGCGGCGGAAGTACTCGTGGCGCGGGTATGACATGAACGACCGCGAGTCGGTGAGCATGCCGAGGAAGCGCGAAAGCAGGCCGCAGTTGGAGAGCGCGTTCATCTGCCAGGTCATGGCTTCCTTCTGATCGAGGAACCACCAGCCGCTGCCGAACTGGACCTTGCCCGGCGTGACTCCGTCCTGGAAGTTGCCGATCATGGTGGCGATCACGTAATTGTCGGCAGGATTCAGATTGTAGATGACGGTCTTGGGAAGCGCGTTCTCCGAATCCAGGCGGTCGAAGAAGTTGCCAAGAGCGTCGGCCTGCAGGCAGTCGCCGATGGAGTCCCAGCCGGTATCCGGACCCATTTCGCGGAAGCGGCGCGCGTTGTTGTTGCGCCGCGCGCCCAGGTGAAGCTGCTTGGTCCAGCCTTTTTCGGCGTCCAGCCGGCCGAAGATCATCATCATGTGGGAAGCAAACTGGATGCTCTCCTGGTGTGTGGCGGCGTGGCCGCAGCGCGCGCGTCCGAAGATGGCCGAAGCTTCATGCTCGCTTGGGAATGTGCCGAAAGCGTGGTTCAACCCGTGATCGCTGAGACGTCCGCCCATGGAATGGAAGAAGTCGTGGCGCTTTTTGAGGGCGTCGACAAAGTCCGTGAGCTGGCGGATGCTGGTGTTGCTCGCGGCTTCGAGCTTGTTCACCCACGGATTGAAGACCTCGGGTATGTGGACGTTGAGGGCTTTATCGGGGCGAAACGTAGGGAAGACCTTCGTCTTCAGGACCGAGGCGGCGATGGCTTTGTGGCAGGCGAGATCGTCGGTCGGGTCGTCCGTGGTGCAGACCGCCTTCACGCGGAATTTGCCGAGGATGCCGTGGGCGCAGAGCTCATCGGTGGCCAGCGCGGCGTTGGCCTGATCCCAAACGCGCGGCGCGCTCTTTTCGTCCAGCAGCTCGTCGATGCCGAAGTAGCGCTTCAGCTCGAGGTGGGTCCAGTGGTAGAGCGGATTGCGCAGCGTGTGCGGCACAGTACGCGCCCAGGCGAGGAATTTCTCGTACGGACCGGCCGCGCCCGTGCAGTAGCGTTCGTCGACACCGTTGGCGCGCATGGCCCGCCACTTGTAGTGGTCGCCTTCCAGCCAGATTTCGAAGAGGTTGCGGAAGCGGCGGTTCTCGGCGACGTCTTTGGGAGGCAGGTGGCAGTGGTAATCGAGGATGGGTTCGGGTTGGGCGAACTCCTGGTAGAGGCGCCGCGCGGTCTTAGTGGACAGGAGAAAATCGTCGTGAATGAAAGACATAGGGCGGTAAATTTTGATTGAATCATACTTCGCGGGGGTGTGTCGCCGGCACAACTGCCGCAAGGCGGGACGCCTGGGCCACAATGCTAGGCTGAAGATATATGCAGTCTTCCGACTCGGTTTTTGCGTCCCGTTTCGCCATTACCCGGCAGGACCTGGAATCCTACCTGGCTGAAGCGTTGAGCCAGGGCGGCGACTACGCCGACCTGTATTTCGAGTACCTGCTCACCAGCTCCATCAGCCTCGACGAATCGATGGTCAAGAGCGCCACGCAGGGCGTCTCCATGGGGGTTGGAGTGCGGGTGATTGCGGGGGAGCGCACCGGGTATGCCTACAGCGACGACCTTTCGCCGGAGAAGATCCGTAAGGCCGCCAATGTGGCCGCGCACATCGCCGCGGCGCCCGCGAAAGTGGAGAAGTTCGATCTGAACGAAGGGCGGCGGCACAACCTGTATCCGGTAATCACCGCGCCGACGGAGACGGCATTTGCCGAGCGGGTGGAGCTGGTGAAACGCGCCGACCGGGCGGCCCGCGCCGGCGATTCGCGCGTGTTCCAGGTGCAGGCGTTCTATGCCGACAACCTTCGCCAGGTGATGGTGGCGACGAGCGAGGGCGTGCTCACGTTCGACCGCCAGCCTTTGGCGCGCTTGAGCGTGTCGGCGATCGCGCGGCAGAACGGCGGGCCTCCGCAGCGGGGGCACGCCGGCGGCGGCGGACGCGTCGAGCTGGATTTCTTCCTGCGCGAGAAGACGCCGGAACATTTCGCCGCTGAAGCAGTGCGCGAAGCCATCACCATGCTGGACGCGGTGGACGCTCCGGCGGGCGAGATGACCGTGGTGCTGGGACCTGGCTGGCCCGGGATTTTGCTTCACGAAGCCGTAGGTCACGGGCTGGAGGCAGACTTCAACCGCAAGGGCGTCTCCGCTTTCAGCGGCCGGATCGGGCAGAAGGTGGCGAGCGAACTGTGTACGGTCATCGACGACGGCACGATCGGCAATCGGCGCGGCTCGCTCAATGTCGATGACGAAGGCCATCCCACGAAGCGCAATGTGCTGATCGAAAACGGGGTATTGCGCGGCTATCTGCAGGACAAGCTGTCCAGCACGCTCCTGCGGTCCGAATCGACGGGCAGCGGGCGGCGCGAAAGCTACGCCCACATCCCCATGCCGCGCATGACCAATACCTTCATGCTCGCCGGGGAGAGCGACCCGGAGGAGATTATCCGCT
>Ga0335077_10001031_pt1 | contig 32537 bp, 28 predicted proteins | sample Lox_Sample_31_FD_207151 | JGI IMG/M metagenome (GOLD analysis project Ga0335077, IMG submission 207151) | Soil microbial communities from Loxahatchee National Wildlife Refuge, Florida, United States - Lox_Sample_3.1 | ecosystem: Environmental > Terrestrial > Soil > Wetlands | place: USA... | reverse complement strand
CGACACCTGCGACTGGCCGGCAAACACTCCATCCCCCGGCACCAGCAACAAACAGCACAGCACGGCGACGGCGCTCCGCCACACCCCTCCGCAAATCCTCTTCCCAGATTTCGTCGTTCTCATGGCTAACGTTCCTCCTGCCTCTGCCGCACATTCACTTTCGGAGAAGGCGTTCGCCCCACAATTGTCACGGCCACATGGGGGCTTCGGCTATCGGACCTTCGAGCGTAAACAGAGGTTTCCGGCAAGTTATAATCGGACACCGTGCGTGAGCTACCTTACGTAGGTTATACGGCCGCACTCTTCTCGCTGTGACGTCCATCACGTCGCCGCCGGCAAACTGCTCGCCGCATACCACGCTGCCGACCAGCTCTCGCACCGCACCATTCACTTCTCGCTCATCAAATACAAATCCGCGTGTCCGCCCGGTCGAGCATACACCACTGTCGTCAAATCCCGCGAAAAATCGTACGCATTTCCCCCGGTGGTCAACGGAAACGCAAACGGCAGCGTCACCACCACTTGCGGCTGGCCCACCGCCTTCCCGTTCTCCCACTTCTGACGGTAGATCTTCACGTCCGTCTTACCTGGCACCGCGAACAGGAACGACCTCCCGTCCTTCTCTCCATTGATGCCGAACGACGTCGCTCCCGGCACCACCATCGCACAGCTCTTTTCCGCCAACGACACCGCATAAATCCCGCGTTTCTCCGGATTCCCCACCCAGCTCAGCAGGTACTTTCCATCGGCCGCCGCATCGAACGCGATTCCACAGTCCTCCACGAATTTTTCCAGCGTTCCGCCCTCCGCACTTCCCCGCCAGATCGATACCGTCTTTGAACCTCTTTCCACACCCGTCGCAAACAGCGTCTTTTGGTCTGTGCTCCACAATACCGACACCACCGTCAGCGTCTCCGGCGCCGTGTACGTCTTCATTTCGCTTCCATCCGGCTTCGCCCTGTAAAACTTCGTCGCCTTTCCCTCTTCTTCGGAGAAAAACAAGATGTGTGCATCGTCCGGCGCCCACGTTGCCGTGGCCAGCCCCGCGCCCTCCGCCAACTTCGTCTTGTTCCCCGCATCCACATCCGCTACCCACAGCTCGCTCCGGTCCCGTGAAGGCGCCGTGACGTACATCAACCTCTTCCCATCGTGCGATACCGCCGGTTGCGTCGCATTCTCGCCCGCGATATCCACCGACACCTTTGTCTTCGTGTTATACGCCGTCAGATATCCCGTCGACTTCCCGTTCACCACGTAAATCCCTTTTCCTGCCGGGTCCGGCATCGGCGACCGGTCCGGCCCTGGCCCGAACGTCACCTGTGCCAGCGACTTGTCTCCCACATTCATCCGCCAGATATTCGCCAGCCCGTTCACCGTGCGGCCGTACAACACGCTCTTCCCCGCTTCTGCCCACACCACGTCCTGTCCGTTGCCTTCGAACTGCCCAAGGTCCTCTACTCCGTGCGTCCCCACGTTCGCCACATAAGCGTGAAAAAGTTCCAACGTCGAGATACTGCTCGCGGTAATCACCAGCAGTCTCTTCCCGTCCGGAAACGGCAGGATTCGCGCAATGGGCCACGCTTTCGCGTCCAATGTCGCGAGTTCATCGTCGCCCATACCCGTCCGGCCTGCGCGGAAGACCGACCGCGTTTGCTGTTTCGCATAGTAGATTGACTTTCCATCCACCGACGGCGCCGCCGCAAATCCCGTCAACACGCGATTCGCACTTCCTCCCAACGTCGGCACCGACCACGTCTCGCCCGTCCCGAACAGTTTCTCAAAATAAATCTCCGTCCCATCGGTTGAAAAATTCGAAACGAACTTGTCTCCCTCGTCGTTCGTCAGCTGCAGCGGCTCTCCGCCCGACGCCAGGATCACGAACACTTGCATCAGCCCGTTCACCGGCGAACTGAACGCCACTGTGTGCCCGTCCGGCGATAGCCGCGCCTGTTCCATCGGCTTGTCCCAGTGGCTGATCTGCGTAATCGTCCCCGGCTGGTTCGTGCTCTTTCCTCCCCCGCCAAAGTGATACGCCGCCCATCCAACCACCATCAGCGCCACCACCGCCGCCACTCCGCCAATCACCAATTTCTTGCTTCCCGAACTCGCTGCCGCCGCCCCAACACCGCTTCTGCTCGCCTGCCCTGACGTAGGTGGGTCCGCCGCATGCGTCCCGCTTCCGGCCTCCGCCACTGCTTGCCCTGAAGAATGAAGGGCTTCCATCGCTGCCGCTTTGGTCGATCCCGAAATCTTCCCCGAACTGGTATCCCGTCGCAGCCGCTTCAAGTCCGACTGCATGTCCGCCGCGGACTGGTACCGCAAATCCCGATCCTTCTCCATCGCGTTTTCAATAATGCGTTCCAGTTCCGCCGGCACTTCTGGATTCACACGCACCGCCGCTGTCGGCGCTCCATCCAGGATCGCCTTGAAGATCAGCCCCGAAGTCTCCCCACGAAACGGCAGCCGTCCCGTCGCCATCTCGTACAGCACCGCTCCAAATGAAAACAGGTCCGTCCGCACATCCAGCTCTTTTCCGCGCACCTGTTCCGGTGACATATACGCCACCGTCCCCAGCGTGCTTCCCGGACTCGTCAACTGTTCCGGATCCACTCCCAGCGTCGCCAGACTGTCTCCGCCGCTCGACGCCGCCACCTTCTGCCCGCGCACCTTCGCCAATCCGAAATCCAGAATCTTCGCGTGCCCACCTTCCGTCACGAAAATATTCGCCGGCTTGATGTCCCGGTGCACAATTCCCTTTGCGTGCGCCGCATGTAATCCCGCTGCCACCCCAATCGCCACGTCCAGTAGCGTCTCCATCTCCATCGGCTTCCCGGAAATCTGGTGCTTCAGCGTCTTCCCTTCCAGGTACTCCATCGCGATGAACGCTAACTTGTCGGAACCTTTGTAGACTCCGCCTTCGGCTTGTCCTGACGCAGGAAAGACTTGCCCTGACGCAGGGAGGGCGGCGGACCGCTCCGCCGCTTCCCCAATGTCATAAATCGTGCAGATATTCGGATGGTTCAGCGACGACGCTGCCTGTGCCTCACGTTGAAACCGCGCCAGCGCCTGCTCGTCTCCCGCCACATCTTCCGGCAAAAACTTCAGCGCCACGAATCGGTGCAGACGGGTATCCTCCGCCTTGTAAACGACTCCCATCCCGCCGCCACCCAATTTTTCCAGGATCTGATAATGAGAAATCGTCTGGCCGATTAACGAAGGGCGTTCCGTCATGGTTTGCGCATTCTAGTTGCCCCTCCCATCCAAGTCAACGCGCGCCACCCTCTCCGTTCGATCCCCGCTCTCCAGTCTGCTGGACTCGCGTCTTATCGCAATTCGTCATTCCTCTGCGTTCCCATCTCCGCCCGACGCCGAACCGTCGCCTGTAGTCTTTTTTACCTTCCTTGTGGTATACCTTCGTCGCTCGCAAAACTGCCGCATCCGCGAGCCCACTCCCGCTCCGACAGTTTCCTGTTCGCGGCAGACCGTTCTCGATTCTTCATTGGAGGCTCGACAAGCCATGACTCACGACTCTCTCCCTTCACCCAACTCCCATACGCTGCATCGACGCACTTTCTTCGGCGCCACTCTCGCCTCGCTCTCTGTCCTTCCCCTCTCTTCCTACGCCGCTCAGCTCTCCTCCAGCCTCGCCAACTCCCTCACCAAGGAAGAGCGTGATGCGATGACCCCTGCCCAGGTGATCGCCGAACTCAAAAAAGGCAACGAGCGCTTCCGTTCTGCCAAAATGGCTCCCCGCGATTACCTCGCGGAAAAGCGCGCCAGCGCTTCCGGCCAGTATCCCGCCGCTGTCATTCTCGGCTGCCTCGATTCCCGCGTTCCCGCCGAAATTGTCTTCGATACCGGCATTGGCGACACTTTCATCGGCCGCGTCGCCGGCAACGTCGTCAACGACGACATGCTCGGCAGTATGGAATTCGCCTGCGCGGCCTCCGGCGCAAAGCTCGTGCTCGTCCTCGGACACACTGCTTGTGGCGCCGTCAAAGGGGCCATCGATGATGTCGTCCTCGGCAATCTCACCGGCCTGCTCGCTCGCATCAAACCCGCCATCGCCGCCACCAAGTTCGAAGGGGCAAGGACCAGCAAGAACGCCGCCTTCGTCGACGCCGTCGCTCGCACCAACGTCGCTCTCGCCATCGCCGAAATCCGCCGCCGTAGCCCCATTCTCGAGGAGCTCGAGCACAAGGGCTCCATCAAAATCACTGGCGCCATGTACACCCTGACCAACGGCACTGTCGATTTCATCGACTAATTTCTGCATTCTCTTCGTTCTTCCATGCAGCGCTGACTTTTATGTCAGCCCAACAGCCGATACCGAAATCCCGCAAGCGCTATCCACCAGAGTGGCCAGCACGCACCAGTATTTCGCTCCGCGGGTGGCCTACCCTTCGCGCCTTTTGCGAAGGGTGGGACGCTCTTCCCCACTTCGCGTTTTGCCTGACGCGAACGCATGCCCCTCTTCCCCACAGCCCTAAATGCTAAACTGACACCACGTCTCTGAGCCGTCGCGCCACCGGAACCGCATCCATGCCTATTCGCCCGCTCGCTCTTGTTCTCGCCGTTCTCTGCGCCGCCAACGCTGCCGCGCAGACTTCTCCCACCGACACTCCCAGTCCCGCTCCGCCATCCGCACCCGCGCCCACGCCGTGGGCCTACACTCTCACCGTGAGCGGCTATCTCATCGCCCACGGCACTTCCTACGCCTCCCCCAACTTCACCGCCGACCACGATTGGACACACCTCGAGGCCCGCTACAACTATGAAGGTCTACGCACTGCCTCTCTTTGGTTGGGCTACGACTTCAACGTCGGCAAGACTCTCACTCTCGAGGCCACCCCCATGGTGGGCGGCGTCTTCGGCGATATCGACGGTATCGCTCCCGGCCTCGAGTTCACCCTCACCTACAAAAAACTCCAGCTGTACAGCGCCAACGAGTACATCTTCGACACAAACACTAAATCCGGCGACTTCTTCTACACTTGGACGCAACTCACCTACTCACCGCGCCCCTGGATCCAGACTGGTTACGCCATGCAACGCACCCGCGCCTATCACACTTCCCTCGACGTCCAACGCGGCATTCTAATCGGCTTCACTCGCAAGAAATTCAACTTCTCCACCACCATTTTCAATTTTGGCTGGGCCGATCCCACCGTCGTCCTCTCCCTCTCCTACTCGTTCTAGCTCGCTTCCACTATTCCCTCACTGCTGTGGTTGTGGCTCTGGCTTCGGCGGCTCGGTCTTTGGCTCTTCCCGCTTTGCCGCTTCTTGTTTCGGCTGTTCTTGCTTCACTGATTCGGCCGGCGCCGTCCCCTCTGTTCCTTGTTTCGCTTCTTCCTTTTCGTCAGGGGGCTTCGACAAATGCAATTTGCGCATTTCTTTGGCCCCTTTCTCCGGATCCTCAGGCGTTACTTTGATTCCCGTCTCCATCGCTCCAGCAGTCCATTTGAAGTAATAGGTCTTGCCTGCCTCGGCCTCAAAGCGGGCTCGTTCGTTTTCTTTCTTCGTAGCATTGCTGATCGCGGTGTAGCTGGACACGACAACGCCACCGACGTAGTACATCTTCGGCAATCCGACGATCACCACCGTTCCCGGAGTCACTTCCGTGAATACGTATTCGCTGTTGAGAAGCCGGCCGAGATGCGTGCCGTTGACATAAATCTCGTCGTGCGAAGCCGAGCCCGTAAATCGGTACACACGGTAGATGCAGATGATCGCTTTGCCGCTGGATGGCGCAGGTAGTACCGCGGGAGTTTTCGAATCCTGTGCCACGCACATCGGCCCGGTAAAGAGAAACGCCATCGCACTCAATGCAAGCAAAAGGCTTGTGAGCGGCCTGCGAGCTCTCCTGCAGCAAGACGCTAGGACGCCATTGAAAACAGTGCTACGCATCGGAGCGCTCCTTGCCCTACTTACTACAAGTCTCGTTTTGATCATGGACATCTCCTTTGACAGCTGAACTGCGAAATCAATAAGGAGCAGTCATCATCTTGAAACACCTCGCAACCCTGCGTCTGTGACGAGCCGTCCTCTCCATCCATTCCTGGTCACCGATTCAGGGGCCATGCAATCCGCCCACGCACGGCCCCTTCCTCGGGGTCACTGCACTCGCCATGGTCCGTTGCCTCCTGCGGCGAAGTGCTAGTGGGCTGCGTTGAAGACCAAGATGCTTGTCCAGGTCTTCTTCGCGTCGTCCACTGAAATCACCTGGGTGGGAGATACGATCAGCCCGACGACAACTCCCGGATCACTGGCAAGGCTGAAGGTTCCGTCAGAGTTCACTGCCAGAGTGTCGCTGAGGGATGTGTTGGGTTCGCTTGGTTTGTCTTCGGTACCTGTAACAATGCCGCCGCTGGTAACCGTGGCAACGCCGGTCGCCGAGTCCCAGCCCTGCCCTGTCCAGACCTCTGCCTCCAGCGTGCCGAAGTAGTAGTTCCCCGCTGCGATTGTGGTCGAGGTTTGCGGCACAAGCTGGCCCAGTACGCCGTCCTTACCCAACAAGAAGCCCGTGTTGGGACCGGTCAGGTAGAAGACCGGAGGATAACTCCACGTGCTGTTCGCATAGGAAGTCCCGCAGCTCGTACCGCTGGTCGCGACTCGGCCACTCCCATCGATCGCGTAAGAGCACGTCGGCGTGGCGGGATTGCTGGCCGCCCACGTCCCGTTATTGTCCTGGTAAACGTTGCCGGTATAGCTGGCGCCACTGGCTGTTAAGGTTGCAAACTGCGCAACTCCTGCTCCCGTTCCAAAAGTGGCCAACTTGCCGGATAACGTTAACGAGCCGCTCTGCAGCTGGACGTACCCGGCCAGAATCGTCGTGGACTGGCCTGTGATGGTGATCTCCAATTCCTGTGTGCTCGAAATCTGGTAGGCTGCGCGGGTTAATGAAACGCCGCTCAGCGTCGTCGTCACTGCGTAGCGGCCGGTCGTTGCATCCGGCATGGTATACGTCCCGGTGAGGCCGCTGTAGTTGTGCACGGCGCCCGCAACTACGGAATCATATTCGCCAGCCGTGATCGTGCCGCCGGTGGCCATTGTCTTAGTTCCCGCAACCGTGAGTCGCGCTCCGTAGTACACCCCTCTCTGCCAGTACACCCAGACGCCCGGAGACACTGTGCCCGTGACCTTCTGTTGGAACATCTGCCCCGAACCGATGAAGTATTCCTGTCCTGAGTCTTCGAATTCCTGGATCGTCCCTTGCGCGTTTCCTGTCGTGCTTGGCGGAATCGCGAAGCGCGTCTTGTACGTGTAGAACGGCGTCACAATCGTGGCGCATCCTCGGTTGTCCGACCCCATCGTGTACGAACTGCCTGTCGCTGTCACAGCGGCTGATTGCACGCCCACGCCGTTTCCTGCGATCTGCGCGCCATTCGCATCCAGCCAGCCAGCGGTGATGTTTCCTTTTCCATCCGCCGTAAACGAACCGATGGTGGCGAGGAACCCGTCCGCCGTGTACCCCATCAAGCTGAACGCGTACTGCCCTTTAAGAGCGCCTTCATTCCCGCTCGGACAAGCCGTGGAAATCGCGCTGATCGTAATCGACAGATTCGCGGTCGCCGTCGCACTACTCGAGTCCGTCACCTGCACCGTAAATGGGAATGCCCCCGCTGCCGTTGGTGTGCCCGTGATCACTCCACTTGAACTGAAAGACAACCCCGTGGGAAGTGGGCCGGTACCCGGACTCACCAAGAGCCACGTGTACGGCGCGATGCCACCCGTGGCTGTTAACGGTGTAGCCGGATAAACCGCGGAAACACTTCCGCCGGGCAATTGCGCCGAAGTGGTGCTAACCGCTAGCGGCTGGGGTGGCGCAATCGTCACCGTATACGCTTGCGTGCCGTTCTGACTCGGATTGCTCGAATCCGCCACTTGGACCGTGAACGCCACGTCGCTCTGCTGTGTCGTCGGCGTCCCGCTGACCGTGGCCGTCGTTCCATTCCCCGCCAGCGTCAATCCTCCTGGTAATGTCCCTGCGCTCACGCTCCACGTGTACGCCGGCAGTCCGCCCGCGACCGTCAGTGTCTGGCTGTATGGTGTCCCCACGGCTCCATTCGGCAACGTTGTTGGAGCAATCGTCGGTGCCGCCGGCAGATTAATCAGAATGCTCAGCGCTTTCGTCGCCGTCTGCACCGGGCTGCTGTGATCGGCCACTTGCACCGTGAAATTCGCCGTTCCATTTGGCCCTGTCGGCGTCCCGCTGATGACTCCGCCGCTGCTCATCGTCAACCCTGCCGGCAAACTCCCCGCGCTGATCGTCAGCGTCAACGCTCCCATTCCTCCGCTCGCCGCGACCGTCTGGCTATACGCCGTCCCTTCCGTTCCCGCCGGCAACGTTGTCGTTGTGATTGCCGGAGGCGCCGGCAGATTCACCGTGATCGCAAGCGCCTGCGTCGCAGTCTGCGCTGGATTACTTCCATCCGTCACCTTCACCGTAAAATTCGCCGTGCCGGTTGGTCCTGTGGGCGTTCCGGAAATCACTCCGCCGCTGCTCATCGTCAATCCCGCCGGTAAATTCCCCGCGCTGATGCTATATGCCAATGGCGCCAGGCCTGTCGCGGCAACCTGCTGGCTGTACGCCGCTCCCTCTGTTCCGGCCGGAAGCGTGGTTGTCGTGATTGTCGGCGCCGCCGGCAGATTAATAGTGATGCTCAGGTCTTTCGTCGCAGATTGTGGCCCCACAGAGCTTGCATCCATCACCTTCACTGTGAAATTCGCCGTGCCGTTCGGGCCCGTCGGTGTCCCACTAATCGTTCCTGTAGCACTGATCGTTAGCCCCGCGGGCAAACTTCCTGCGCTGATCGAAAATGTGCAGTTACCCGCGCCTCCGGTATCCTCCACCGCCTGGCTGTACGCTGTCCCTTCCGTTCCCGCCGACAGCGAGCTCGTCGTGATCTTTGGCATCGCCGCCACCGTGATCGTTACCGTCGCTGTTTTCGTCTTGTCCTTCACCGAAGTCGCTGTAATCACTGCCGTCCCCGTCGCCCCGTTCGCGCTGTACGTCACCGACGTCGCCGCGGGATTCGTCAGCGCTCCGGGACCGCTCGCTATTGCCCATGTCACGCCCTGGTTCTTGTCATCGTGCGCGATCGTTGCCGTTATATTCACTGTCTGCCCTTGATCCATCGCTTGCGTCGCGCCTGTCGACAGCGTCACCGCCACTGGCGCGGAACCGCTCGAACATCCAGCCAGGGCCATCAAACTCGCCAAAACCCACGCAGACCACACGCGTCCGCGCACACGTCCAGCCTTGCTCATAAACTCTGTCCTCATGTTGGCGTCCTTTTTCTGCTCGCTCGGCCTGTTGCGGCTTCAGCGTCGGGCGGGGATTAAACCTGAAGCCGGGCTCGAGAATTGGCCACTTCTCCCGCTGGTGCTATCATTCGAATGAATCGCTCCTGCCTGCAAGTGTTGTCTCAGGTTCCATCAGGCCATCTCATGCCAGACCCGTTGCATGGCCCGCCCGTAGCGTTAAGAAATTCCGCTCCCGCGCGCCTCGACTCGTGGAAAGAGATCGCCGACTACCTCGGCAAGGCCGAACGCACCGTCAAACGCTGGGAAACCGAACGCAACCTGCCTGTTCATCGTCTTCCCGGTGGCGGCCACGCCAGCGTTTACGCTCTCACTTCCGAACTCGACGCCTGGCTTCTCTCCGAAAAACCAAAACCGACCACCTCACCTCACGACATCTCCCCTCACTCCGCTGGAGATCCTGCGTCCGGTACCGTGCCCGCCCCCTCCCTTACCCGTCCCGCCTCTCGCACCTCTTGGCGCATCTTGGCACTTGCTTCCGCTCTCCTCGTCCTCGCCCTCGCCGCAGCTTATTTCTTCAATCTCCGCACCACCAGCGCCTACACCACTTCGCTCTTTCACTCTCTTCTCCACAAATCCAATCTAAACTCATCCGATTTATCCTCTCCTGAAAAAACGCTTGCTCACGATCTCTATCTCCGTGGCCGCTTCGAATGGGATAAACGGACTCCCGATAGCCTCAATCGCGCCCTCGATTACTTCACCCAGTCCATCGTCCACGATCCCTCCTCCGCGCCCTCCTACGTCGGCCTCGCTGACACCTACATCCTCCTTCGCGAGTATGCGCTCATGCCCGAAAACGAGGCCTACGACCGCGCTATCTCCGCCGATCGCAAGGCCATCGAGCTCGACGACTCCCTCGCCGAGGCTCACCGCTCTCTCGGCTTCGCTCTCGTTTGGGGCAAGTGGGACTTCGTCGCCGGTGAAAAGGAATTCCGCCGCGCCATCGACCTTAACCCCCGCGATCCCGTCGCTCATCTCTGGTTCGCCAATTCCTTCGCTGCTCCCGGATGGTTCCCCGTCTGTCTCCGTGAAATCGATCGCGCTCAGGAACTCGATCCCGCTTCCCACGCCATCCTCGCCGACAAGGGCTTCCTGCTCTTCCAGTCCGGCCAGACCAAAGCCGGCTTGGATCTCGTCAAGCAGGTCGAACTCGCCGATCCCAATTTCCTCTCGCCTCACCGCTACCTCGCCCACATGTACTCCGTCCTCCGCGACTACCCCGATTCGCTCGCCGAAAGCGAACGCGCCGCTGACCTCTCCCACAACGATGTCCTCAAAGCTACCACCGCCGCCGCACGCGCGGGCTTCAATCGCGATGGCGAGCTCGGTCTCTTCCACGAACTCTATTTGTCTCAGAAACAATTCCACCAGGAAGGAAAGCTATCCGCCACGTTTCTCGCTTGCACTTGCGCCCGTATGGGCAAGCGCGAAGAAGCCCTGCGTCTCCTTCGCGAGGATTACGACAAGCACAATCCCGTTTTCCTCATGGCCCGCGAAAATCTCGATCTACTCTTGCTCAAAGACGAGCCTGAATATCAGGCCCTTCTCCGCACCGTCAATCCCCCACCCCCTGCCTCGCTCTCCGGCGCTCCCGCCGCCCCGCCCACTCAAAACTGACCACACCCCTCCGCCGAGTCGCTCTCACCGCGGTGAGCCCCATTCCCATCACCACATTATTATTCGAGGTTAGAAGTTATTCGAACGCTACGATGAAAGCTGCCGCCTGCCTAACTCTTCGGCTTCGGTGGATAGTTCTTCAGCAGTTTCGCCACCGCCTTGGTCAGGTTCTTCTGTTGCTTCTCCGGCTTGGCCTTCGGATCGATCGTCTTGCTCGCCGTGCCTCGCCATACCAGTTCTTTCTTTGGCGCGTCGTACATATCCAGGTCCAGCTGCCCAACGTAAATCGTCGACGTTGACCCCGTCGTGGTCGTCATTCCTCCGCCGCCATACCACCCGCCGCCCCAACCCGGCCCGTAGCCCCAGCCCGTGTTGTAAGCCGTAAACTGCTTTTCCGTCCCAATCGCCGTTTGAATCCCGATATAAAGGTCCGCCGTGTCCGCATCCGTCTTTGTCAATCCCTTCCTCGTCAACTCCGCCTCGATGGCTTCCTTGATCTGTTTCTGCACCAGTTCGTTCGGCTCATCCGCTCCTTTGATCTGCACCCACTTGTACGTCTTGAACTTCGAAAAATCCGCTTTGCTGTCGAAGTTATAGCGAACGTCCTGTCCAAAGCTTGCCACCACGCTCCCAAGTAACAACGCGGCTGATAGAAGCAGTAACTTCCTCATTGCCATCTCCTCAATTGTTCAGATTTACCTCGTCGAGCAAATCTCCTCACCCTAACCTACTCTTGCGCTTCCGCCCCGGCAACCTCGCGCCCAACCGGCGGAATTGCCTTCTGCGCGCGTCTCTGCATACACTGTCTTCAACGGGACACTTCGCTCGTCGCTTCCTATCTCGTTACGATTCGTCACATCAGTTCCGGCCTGATCACTGCCATCCACGGAGGGTTCAGTGAACAATTACCATCGCACCGCGATCCTTGCTCTCTCCCTTGCCTGCCTTTTTCTCGCTTGGGGACTCTTAGCCCAGATTCAAGATCAGAACTCACCCCAACCCCAGCTGAGCCTGCAAGGCATGTCCCCCTATGAATTGCAGATGCTCCGCCACGATATTCGCAAACAGAAACAGAAGCTCATCGCCGAAAACTTGCCCATGAGCGAATCCGAGGCCATCAAGTTCTGGGCTGTCTACCAGAAATATGCCGCCGAACTCAAAGACATCGAAGACGAACGATTCACCATGCTTCACACTTACGCCCAGAATTGGCGTTCTATGTCCAACGACGACTCGCTCATCTTCATGCGTCGCTGGCTTGAGGTGGATGAAAAAATCGTGCAACTGCGCTCGCGCTATCTTCCGCTCTTCAAGGAAGTCTTGCCCGGCAAAAAAGCGGCCACCTTCTTCCAGCTCGATGAGCGCATCACCATGATGATCAACCTGGAGCTGGCCTCCCAACTGCCTCTTCTTCACGGCGCCCCACCCAAGCCGCAACCCGCCGCTCCTGCCGACTGAGGCCTCTTTCTATGCTCACCTCCCAGCAGGCTCTTCGCCGCCTCATCGACGGCAACAAACGCTTCGTGGCAGGCAGGGCTCGCTTCCCCACCGTTTGCAAGGAGACGCTCGCCTCGCTTGCCAAAGGCCAGCACCCCTACGCCACCATTCTCGGTTGCAGCGATTCCCGCGTGCCGCCCGAACTCATCTTCGACGCCAACTTCGGCGAACGGGGATAAGGAATTCCAGCTTCCCCTCCCGCCATCCCACGAAACCGAGTTCATCATCGCTCCAGACGGCGTCCGCACTGTCTGCGCTACCAATACCCTGCCGACCGCCGTCAGTCGTGTCTCCGTCAATATGGATGGCTTCACTTATCTCGCGTTTACCAGGACCGAGCGCACTCTGCAGGTACCCCGTTGCGGCGCCCAGCCTTCTACGCGTATCTCGCACGTCGCGGTGGACGAACTCATCGTCTGGCAAATCCATCCCGATGGAACCCTTCGCAGCACCGTCGTCATCTCCAATTCCAGCAACCAGCCTTTGTCCGGAGCCTCGCTCTCCGCCAGTCCCACCGGGGAAATCATCACCGACAACAACTACGGCATACTCATGAGTGTCCGTATGACCCATCTTCCAAACTCGGGTTCCCTCGCGCAGCCCTCCGACGAGTTCGTCTATCGCCTCGATCCCGAGGGCAACATTCTGTTCTCCATTCCCATGCCGAAATACGTCGGCGGGCTCCACGATGAAATGGTCATCGGTCAAGACAACATTGCGTTCGCCACCCGCGGTGGACTGGTCGTCGCTTTCGACCTTAATCACGGCAAAGACCTGTGGCACTGGGATTCCGGCGCCAACGACATCACTGGTTTCGCTGCGCTCGCCAACGGCGATGTTCTCGTCCAGACCCCAACCGCGCTCGTCGAAGTTCACGATGCGGATAACGCACGGGAACTCATGCAGGGTAAGTTCATAATGGACTGGCAAGGCCATCTCTATCGGAAGCACAACTGACCGCGGCCGCTTCTCGCGTCGCTCATCCCGGCTCTAACGAACGCTTGACTTTCTTTCTTCCAGCACCAGCTTGTAAGCCACGTAATACTTATAGATATTATTCACGTACTGCACGGTCTCCTGACCGATCTCCCTCGCCGCCACCAGCTCCACGTTTCCGAACCACTGGTTCGGATCCAGCCCCTCACTCGCCGCGCGCTTCCGCAAACCCACGATCCGGTTTGGCCCTGCGTTATACGACGCGAACGCCAACAACGCCTTGTTCATGTCGTCCAGTTTCGGATCGTTCAGATACGTATTCACGATGTTCCGAAGCATCTTTGCGCCTGCGTCAATGTTCCCTTCCGCCTCGTTCACATTCGGCACGCTGATCGGCGGCGACGCCGCATACCTTGGAATCACCTGCATGATTCCCACCGCCCCGCTCGGATTCTTCACGCTTTGGTTCAGCCGCGATTCCTGGTATCCCTGCGCCATCAACATCAGATAGTCGAAATCGTATTTCTTCGCGTACTTCTCGAAGTACCGCACGTACTCCTGGAATTTCTTCATCTCTTCCGTCGAGGTCGAGTCTTTCACCCAGTTTGTGTTCTGTGCGTATCTTCGCAGCAGCGTGTTCCCAAACGACGTCCCCGCGGCATGGTCTTTTACAAATTCATCGAGCAACGCCTCCAGTTTCGGACTGTCTCTCCGCGTCGCGAACGCCACTTCCCCTTCCTCTTTCACCGCAACCTCCGGCGTCACCTTGATCCCCGGAAACACCTTTGCCCAGAACTTCGCCCGCACCGTCAGCGTCACCGTCGCCGGCAGCAGCCCCGCATTCACCATCTCGATCAAATCCTCGTCTGTCAGATTCGCGTCCGCCGCCTTGATCGCGATAGGCGCCTTGCCCTCTTTCACAAACCTTTCGCTCAGCTTCCGCAGCGTCTCCCCGTACGCCGTCACCGGGTTCACGTAAATTTCCTTCCCGCTCAGCTCTTCCACTTTCTCGATTGGCGGCGCCTTCGCTCCCCTCACCACCACTTGCTTTAGATTTGCTTCAATCGGCGTCGTGAACAGGGCTTCCTTCTCCCGTTCCGGCGTCACAATCACCGCATAACCGATGATGTCGCCCTCTCCTTCCCGTAGCGCCTGTTCCAGCTGGTCTGGGCTCTTTGGCAAGAACGTGACGTTCACCTTCAAATTGCCGGTCTTCTCCTTTTCGTTCACCAACTTCCGAAACGCTTCGAACGTCTCGTAAAAAATTCCCTCTGGCCGCCCCGCATCATAGAAAAACGACGACCTCCCATACACCACCAGCACGCGAATTTCGTGCCGTTTCACCATCTCGTCCAGATCGCCGACATGTTTTCCCAGGCTGAGGGGTAACGCGAGTCCGTTCGACGGAGTCTGGCTGGAGCCGCTGGGGCTTTGCGCCTTCACCGCATTCGTCGCGGCGAACCACACAGCCGCCAACATCACGCCCACCATCAGCACATTCGCGCTTTTCCAGCGCCAAAGAGCTCGATCGCTGTCACGGTGCTTCATTTCTTTTCCAAACTGAAGAAGAAGTATGCCGCAAGCCCTATATCGTTGTCTTGCCGATTCGGGCTCTTCCCAGTGTTGTTCTCGTGTTCGTAGTACGGGTCCAACTCCACGTGTTTCCCTATCGGCAACAAACACCCCACATACAGCGCTGTCGTGCTCCATTTCTTGTATTCGCTTGTGTAATACGGTTCCGCGGCCACATACGGTATCAGGTGATACGAGCCCACCGCGAACGTCCGCTCGATGGTCAGTTTATTTCTGTACCGCCACGTGAATCCCCCGCCCTTCCAATCCAGGTCGGCCCTGTTCCGATCCACCATGAGAAACCCGGCCCCGATCGGCAAGTGGAAGGTTGCAATCGTCTCCATCCGATTGTCGGTAGGGGCTCCCGGGGCGCTTATATACCGATAGCCCGTCTCCAGCAGCAACGGCCTGTTTTTCGCGTCATCCAGATCAAACGTAGTCATCTTTTTCAATTTCAATAATGGCTTCGCATAAAACTGCACGCTCGGCCCAATTGAAAATTGGCTGGACGCTCCTTCATCCCGGTCGTCCTTCGCCTGCACATACGTCCTCCATCTCGAGTTCAGTGTCAGGTGCGCATCCACTTCCGGCAAAAACCGCGCCTCCTGCGCCCGCAACGACGCGCACCCCAGCAATCCGAGCAATGCCCAGATCCATAGAGCTCTACTTTGTCGCATCATGAGATTCAGGCGAACGCCATTGATCCACTGTCAATAACCCGATTGCATACTGCATCATAAACAAAAACGAGCGGCCCACGCGAGCCGCTTGCCCTTATCCTGTTTCTGCGTTGCGCAGCGCTTCATACTTCGGCGACAGGTGCGTCGCGATGTGCATGCGCGTCGGGTTGAGCCATACGAAAAACGGCCTGTTGTCCGCCTTGGCCTTGTCGATGAACTTGAGGGAGAAATCGCGAATCTCGTCATCCTCGGTCTCCATCCGCTTCGGATAGAGCGGTCCCGCATCCTCAATCTTCTGTTTGCCGACGGGCCCCAGCGCGGCATAACCGTCGTGTCTTCCTTGTCCGTGGCCCAGCAATGCACCATGTTGCCGGCATTCTCGACGCCTCTCCCGCGCAGTGGCCTTCCATCCCGCGACGCGGTACAGTTAGCTTGCATCCGTTCTGGAATTCTTCTCGCTCCCGAAGGGAATTTCCGATCGCACTCCCAAAGTACCGCTATCTTCTGGCCGGACTCGCTGTCGCCGCCGTCGCCATCGGCGCCTATTCCCTCCACCGCACGCGCCAGTCCCTCGCCACCATCCCCGCTGATGGCTACGTCGGCTCCGCCACCTGCGCCTCCTGCCACAAAAAGTTCTACGATCTCTGGTCCACTTCTTTCCACGGCCTCGCCATGCAGCGTTACACCCCCGAACTCGCCCGCACGCAATCCATCCCCAATAGCCCCGACATTCGCATCGGCGACGTCACCTACAAGACCGACCTCACCGATCAGGGCGGCGCCATCATCGAGCAATCCGCCTCCGGCGAGCGCCGTTATCCCATCGAGTTCACTCTCGGCGGCAAAAACATCTACTACTTCCTTACCCCGCTTGACCGCGGCTTTCTCCAGGTTCTCCCTCTTGCCTACGACGTCCGCGAAAAATCCTGGTTGGACTCCACCCGCAGCATGACCATGCACGAAAACGTCTCCCGCTCCGAGCCCGTCCACTGGCGCGATCGCGCTCTCACCTTCAACACTTCCTGCTATGGTTGCCACGTCAGTCAGATCGAAACCAATTACGTCTCTTCCGACGATTCCTATCACTCCACCTGGCGCGAGCCTGGCATCAACTGCGAAACTTGCCACGGTCCCGCCGGTAAGCACGTCCGTCTCTATCAGGCCGCCCAGAAATCCGGCAACACTCCCGGCGAGCTCGGCCTCATCAGCTTCAAGGATCTCTCCCACTCCCAGCGCAACGATTCCTGCGGCTCCTGCCACGCCAAAGCCGCCCTCATCACCGGCGGCTTCCGCACTGGCGACAAGTTTTCCGACCATTTCTCTCTCGCCGCCTACGAGAACGCCGACTACTATCCCGACGGCCGCGACATCGGCGAAAACTACACTTACACTTCCTGGTCCCTCAGCCCTTGCGTCAAATCCGGCCAGCTCGATTGCATCCACTGCCACACTTCCTCAGGACGCTACCGCTTCGCCAAGGGCGATCCCAACGCCGCTTGCCTCCCCTGCCACGAGGATCGCGTCAAAAACGCCACCGCGCACTCTCATCACCAAGCTGACAGCGCCGGCAATCGCTGCATCTCCTGCCATATGCCCATGACCTACTACGCCCACATGCGCCGCAGCGACCACTCCATGCGCCCGCCCGCTCCCTCCGCCACCATCGCCTATCACTCGCCCAACGCCTGCAACATTTGCCACGCCGACAAAGACGCGCGCTGGGCCGACAAACTCGTCCGCGATTGGCACAACGACCACTACCAGGCCCCCATCCTTGCCCAAGCCTCTCTCATCGACGCGGCCCGCAAGCACGACTGGTCTCTGCTCCCGCAGATGCTGGCCTATATTAAGGACCCGAACCACGATCCCGTATTCGCCGCTTCCCTCATCCGTCTGCTCTTCGTTTGCCCCGATCCGCAAAAATTCAACGCCATCGAATCCGCCGTCAAAGATCCTTCGCCACTCGTCCGCTCTTCTGCTATCGACGTTCTCTCGCAGCGCCTCGACACCCACGCCATCAATCTCCTCGCTCAAGCCACCAAAGACGACACCCGCCTCGTCCGTACCCGTGCCGCTGCCGCACTGAGCGCTGTCCCGCTCGCCTCCATCGACGAAACCCTCCGCCCCTCCGTTCAGTCCGCTTCGCAGGAATACATCACCTCACTCACCACGCGCCAGGACGATTTCGCCCAACACATGAACTACGGCAACTTCCACGCCAGTCGCAAGGAACTCCAGCAGGCCGCTGCGGAATACGAACGCGCCGCATCCCTCCGATCCGGTGTCGCCGCGCCCCTCGTCAACGCTTCCGTCGTCTACAGCCAGCTCGGCCACCTCGACAAAGCCGAGGACGCCCTTCGTCGCGCCATCGCCGCCGATCCCACCGAGTCCGCCGCGCACTTCAATCTCGGCCTGCTTCTCGCCGAAAAGGGTCAGCCCGACCAGGCCATCCAGGAACTTCGCAAAGCCATCCAACTCGACAAATCCAATGCCCCCGCGGCTTACAACCTCGCCATCCTCGTGGCCTCCAAAAATCCCGCCGAGGCCCTCTCTCTCGCACGCCAGGCCGCCGCCGCCGAACCCGCTAACCCAAAATATTCCACCGCCGTCGCCTACTACCAGCGGCAACTCGCCCACCCCGCTCCCGCGGCTGCCCGCACCGCCCCCGCCAACTAGCCTTCATCACCTCTTCAAATTTCTGTCATTCTGCTTGCCTTGAGTCCTTACCAAGAGAGCGCGTCTTCCGTGCAAAGGATCTCGACCCTCGCGTCTTGGCACCACTCTCCCCGCCACCACGCTTTTACTATTCCACTATCCCACCATTTCACTGTTCTACCTTCTGCGAATCTCTCCTCCCGCTCGCCGAATCACCCGCCCAATCCCCTGTCCCATCGTTCAGGTAGCACTTCCGAATCTTTCTCCCACGTTCTCCCTTCCCCATTTCTCACCAACCTTTATGATCGTCACTACGCAGATTCGAAAACCCGTTCACGAGGTGTGTCATGAAAAAGTTCCCTGCCCTCTTGTCGGTTGCTTTGCTTGCTATCTCCTCTTCCGCCTTCGCTCAGTCTCCGCAGCCAAAGCCCGCCTCGAAAAAGAGTTCCACCTCAAAATCCACCGCGGCATCCACAAAATCCACTCCTGCTCCGGCGAAGCCTGCCGATCCTCCCAAGCCGCTCTATCCCGAACTGACCATCACCGAACTCATCGCTGAAGACGCCAACCGCTGGTCCGACAAGATGGACACACGTGCCTCCGTCAGCGGCTTTGTCACGCAGGTCGACAAAACTCTCGACGGCGACACCGCCATCCGCATCTGCGAAAATCCCAAAATCGACGGCATGGATCGCAACCGTTGCGTCATCGCCAAGTGCATCCCCAAAATTCCCTGTGATGTCCCGCACCTCGGCAAGCCCATCACCGTCAGAGGTATCACTCAATACGATGCCAAGGTCGGCGCTCACTGGTGGGAAATCCATCCCATCGAGGAAATCGAGAAGTAGGACCGCCTTCCGCTCGCAAACGCCACCGCTCCCCGCTTCTGCTCCTGCGGGAGTACGCCACAGTCTCATCCAATTTGTTTCGGGAACTTTTTCCTCAATAATCCGGAATCAACAAAATCGACTCGCGGCTGTGCTGGTCGGTGCCTGCCATCAGGAGGAGTGGTGTGAATGGCCTGTTCTTCGTCGTTCTTTGCTGTCTCTTCATCGGTTCGCTGGCCCCCCCCCCCCCCCCGGATTCTCTCTCTTCCCCAATTTCCAAACGATCTCCCCGGCGGCGGCGTCATCGTTTTCGCTCCGGAACCCTTCGCCTGGCGCGTCTGGCCCGGCGGCAAAATCGAATTCAGCATCGACTCTGGCCATACCTGGGACAAGCAGAACAGCGGCGTCACGGAGGACCTCACCGCCGGCTCCGCTCCCTCCCACAAAGTCTGCTGGGTCGTCGGCAAGGCCGGCACCATCCTCTTGACCACCGACCGTGGCAAGCACTGGAAGAAACTCGCTTCTCCCACCGCCGATGATCTCGCAGGCGTCAACGCCGAAGACTCCAAGCGCGCTTCCGTGTGGACCGCCTCTCATAAGCACAGCTTCGCCACCAACGACGGCGGCGCCACCTGGGCCCCCAACGAAGAAAAGTAATTAGCAAATTTTAGGATGCATTGTCGTTCTGCGGGTGCCGCACCTTGATGCCTTTCAAGGGTGCGGGGCTAGTTCCCACTTCAACTACTCCCGCTTCTCCTCCGCCTTTGCGCCGTTCAGTTGCTCCAGTTTCGCCAGCCGCTCCCGCAGCGGCGCCACGTCCTTCGCCCCGGGCACCAGCTCTAGATATGTCTCCAGCTCCGAAATCGCTCCTGCATAATTCTTTTTCTCGGCATAAATCTCGGCCATCAATAAATGTAACTGCGGAAATGACGTGCGCAGATCCACATGCTCCGCCTTGATGGCACTCTTCTCCGCTTCCTCAATATGACCCAACTGGAAATTCGCCATCGCGTTGTAGAAATACGCTTCCGTCGCGTTCAGCGGATCCAGATCCAGCACGTATCCCGTCACATTGGTGTGATTCATCGGATCCAATTCGATGATGTGCTCCGTCACCCGCACTACCTCCGGCCAGTCTCTTGCCGCATAGGCCATCGACGCCAGCGACAGGTACGGCGCCATGTACTTCGCATCCGTCTGCGTCGCCTGCGTAAACGCCGCCTTTGCTCCGTCCTTATCCTTCCCGTTCAGCCGCTCCACTCCCAACTCGTACCATGCCCTTGAGTATTTCGGGTAGATTTCCACCGCTTTCTCGAAATACTTCTCCGCATCCGCAGACTTTCCTTCCTTTGCCGCCGACATTCCCTTCTCGTAAGCCTTCCTCGCCTCTTTCGGTGCGCGGTAATCCGCCGCATTCACCGTGGTACCCTCGACCTTCATCATGCGTTCCATCAGTATCCTGCCCAAATCCACGTTGCTGGTCGAAACCGTCAGGTCCATCAGCGTCACGATGCTCGGCCGGAAACCGGAGGCCGAAGTGCGCAATTCGCACGTTTGCAGTAGCCGCCTTGGAATTCCCAGATTCACATCGTTCGCGTTCGTCCCCTCGAGCGGAGACCCGTCTCCGCTCGCATCCACGATCACGTCCGACCTCGATCCCAGCTGCATGCTGAAGTCGCCGCGCGGCCCCGCATACACCTGTTGCAGCACTCGCTGGTTGCAGACCCGCTCAATCAACACATCGTGAGGTACGGCCGAGCCATCCCCAATCACCACTTGTCCACGCAAAAACATCACGCGGTCCTCGGCAAACCGGTTGTTCGGATTCACTCCAAGGGCCGGATTGTTTGCCGTGGGGTTATTCGACGGTCCCGTCGGGTTGGGAGACGGTGCAGGCGCCGGCGTCGGGTTCGGTGTCGGAGCCTTTTGCGCGCGCACCACCCCCGGAATCAACAGCCCCAGCGCCAGGGTTAACTCAATAATCTTGGTCAGTTTCCGCCGGGAGTCGCCACTCTTCCATCGCCTCGGGAGGGTTTCGCCGCTGCTCTTCGTCCGCATATCCACTCCTTCGGACGCTTCGCGCCGCGCACGACCAGTTCTTTCCGAACCGCCATCCGCGACCGCACGTGCCTTCTTCCATTCACCGCCCCCGGCTTGGCGGGTTGCTCCCGGGGTCGGTCCGCCCATCATACTCCTTCGCGGCCGTTCCTCCACCTCAAGATTCCGCCCCCCTCGCCTTCCCCCATTCGCCGTTTCGACGTTACACTAACTCCTGCCATGTCTGTCATCGACGAAGTCCTCGTTGCCAACGAACTCTATTCGCGCACCCATGAACTCCGCCGCCTCACCCCGCGCCCCGAGCGCAAACTCGCCATTCTCACTTGCATGGACACGCGCCTTTCCATCCTCACCCTGGGCCTCAAAACTGGTGACGCCCACATCATCCGCAACGCCGGCGGCATCGTCACCGATGATTCCCTCCGCTCCCTCCTGGTCTCTCATTACCTCCTCGGCACCGAGGAGTTCATGATCATCAACCACACCGACTGCGGCCTCATGCACACCAGCGAGCAGGACCTCCGCACTCGCATTCAGAACCGCGCCGGCACCGCTGCCATCGCCCCCGCCTTCTTCTTCGCCTTCCAGAACATCGACGAAAACGTCCGCCACCAGCTCCAGAAGCTCCGCACCCACCCATGGATCCCGCAATCCATCGCCATCCGCGGCTTCGTCTACGACGTCTCCACCGGCCGCCTCCGCGAAATCACCGACTTCTGATTCCCGACAACCTTTCACCTTCGAATCGCGGGTGGCCTACCCTTTGCGCCTTTGCCTTCAGCAAAGGGTGGGTCTTAGCCTTGACCTTACAATTACACTATTCCACTTTTTCACTTTGAACTTTCATCTCTTCCGCATTTCCGATTTTTCCAACTCCGCCCTACTCTTCCCTCGCCTCCATCGCATACACATCCTGCAGCCCCGTATCCCTCAGCAGCAGCGGGGCATCATTCGCATCCAGTCCCATCCAATCTTCCCAATATCCCGTCGGCCGGAAATCCTTCAAATCCGCCACCCTCTCCATTCTTAAATCGCTTATCCGCAGCCGCTGTACCGCTGGCTTCTCCGGCCAGCTCAACAAGTACAGGTAGGCTCCGTCCTTCGACCACACTGGAAAACTCACATTCCGTTCCTCAAACACTTCTGTCCACTTCTGTTTCGCCACGTCAAACAGCATCAAGCTCTGCGAATTCGACCGGATCGCCGCAATCCATTTCCCGTCCGGCGACCAGCGCGGCGAAAATAGCTGCTCCGATCCCGGCAACGCCTTTACTTCTTTCGTCGCCATGTCCACCACGCGAATCCCCGAATTCGCCGCCGCATACACCGCCCCGAACACGAGCGACTTCCCGTCCGGTGACCAGCTCGGGTCCGCTTCCGATCCTGCCTCCTGCGGCATCAGTTCCTGCGGTCCCCCTCCCTCCGGCGACACCACGTAAATCCGCGAAGTCTTCCCCGCCGTCGTCGAGAAAAACGCGATCCACTTTCCGTCCGGCGACCACCACGGCATCGACGCATACATCGGCGCATTGCTCAGCTGCAGCCGCTCGCTCCCGTCCACCCGGCTCCGCCACAACGTCCCCTCGGGAAACGTCACGTACGCCACCCACTGTCCATCCTTCGAAAAACTCACATGCTCCGCTGAAATCCCTCCCAAAAACGGCACCAGTTGCCCCGACTTCTCGTCATACCGCACCAGTTCCCCGCGCGGCCTTCTTCCCGTCACAAAGACTTTCTTCCCATCCGCGCTCGCCGCTGGGCCCGACAGCGCCAGCGGCCCCGACGTCAACTGCACCGGCTCTCCACTCTTTGGCAATTCCCAGATGCTTCCCTGCGACGAAAATAAAAAGTGCTTTCCGTCCACCGTCCACACCCCGCAACATTCCGCCGGCGGAGTGTGCCAGCCCGCCAGCAACTCCCGCGTCTTTCCGTCCAGCGTCACTTCCCACAACGACGTCGCGTTTGTCGTCTGATCCTTAAGCGTCACCCGCAGCAGCGTTCCGTCCGGCGACCAGTGCATCGTCGCCGGCCACGCCGCCATGTGCGTCAACAGCTTCGCTTCCGTCCCATCACGCTTCGCCAAAAATAGATCGCTTCCCTTCGCGTACACCAGCTCTTTCCCGTTGCGCGACCACGCCCCGGCATGCCCCATCGCATCGCCCAACCGCCGGGGCAACCCTCCCAGCACCGGCAACTCCCACATCGGCCCGTCAAACGCCGTTCCCGGCTGGTCCGACACCAGCAGCGACGCCCCATCCGCGCTCACATTCAGAATCTGCATGCTTACCGACGGCGCCGCCAGCGGCACCACTTCTCCTCCGCTCACAGACACCTGCCCGATCGACGATGCTCCCGCCGCCAGCGGCGAGTTGTATTGCAGGTACAGCCGCGATCCGTCCGTCCCCGCCAGCGATTTCGCGCGCCCGTCATTGGTAATCTGCGTCCCGCCCGTCAGTTTCAGCGGCCCCACTGGCCGGTTCTGCCAATACGCCCCGGCCGCAACCACCAGTGCCGCTGTCACGCCCGCAACTGCGTACCAGATCCGCTTCCTTTTCTTGCGCGCTGCCGCCGCATTCGCGCTCTCTTCCGCGCGCGCCAGTTCCCGCCGCACATCTGCCGTCGAAATGCTCGACCGGCTTGCCGACCCGCTCCCCGATCCGCTCCCCAGCCGTGTTCCCGAAAGTCCCGCATCCACGTCCCGCTTCAACCGCTGCAAGTCCGCGCGCATCTCCGCCGCGCTCTGGTACCGCAAATTCTTGTCCTTCTCCAGCGCCTTATAAATGATGCGTTCCACTTCCACCTGTAGATTGGGATTCAATTCCGTTGGCGGCGCCGGCGTCTCGTTCAGAATCGACGACAGAATCACCCCCACGCTTTCCCCGCGAAACGGCAACCGGCCCGTCGCCATCTCGTACAGCACCACGCCGAACGAGAACAGGTCGCTCCGCGCATCCAGCGCCCTCGCCCGTACCTGTTCCGGCGACATATATGACACCGTTCCCACCGTCGATCCCGGATCCGTCAAGTCGAACCGGCGCTCCACCACCCCAATCACGCTGGTCACGGTTACGTCCGATTCGACTCCTTCGCCGCCCGGAACCTTCGCCAATCCAAAATCCAGCACCTTCGCATGCCCGCGCTTGGTCAGAAAAATATTTGCGGACTTGATGTCCCGGTGCACGATCCCCTTCCCGTGCGCCGCCTCCAGCGCGTCCGCGATCTCCGACGCCACCGATAGCAGCACTTCATTCTCCAGCGCCTGCCCCTCGATGCGTTGCTTCAACGTGTGCCCGTCCATGAACTCCATGGCGATGAACGGCTTTCCCCGTTCCTGCCCGATCTCATAAATCGTGCAGATGTTCGGGTGATTCAGCGCCGACGCGGCTTGCGCCTCCCGGTGGAATCTCAATACTTTGTCGGAATCTCCCGAAAAATCGTCCGGCAGGAACTTCAGCGCCACATATCGCTTCAGGTCGGTGTCCTCGGCTTTATACACCACTCCCATGCCGCCACCGCCGAGTCTTTCCAATATGCGATAGTGTGAAACGACTGAACCTATCAAAGAGCGGCTATCCGCCATTGCTCCCGCATTCTAGTTTCCGCCCACGCCGCAAGTCAACGAACCTCCTCAACTGAACTCACTTTTCTCCCTCTACGTCCCCACATGGCTCCGAACCAACCTTCCGCCTCGACCACTTCCCGCCGCCCGCCCGCGCCCAGCTCCGATAACCTCTTGACACCTTGAGATCCAGCCGCCGCCCGGAGCTGTGATATAAACCTGTCTCGCTCCTTCTCGCTTGTGTGAACGGGATTCGAAAAAATGACCCGATCATCGCCTGGTTCGAAGCTCGGTTGTCATGTCTTTGGTCTGGCGGCTTTGGCCACTGGCCTCATCACCCTGGTCTGGCACGACGCCAGCGGGTCGCATCAACTGCGCTACCTTGTCTTCGCCGCTGCAGCTGCCCAGATCCTTGGCGGCGCTGCGATTCAGTTCCCCCGGACCGCCAAAACCGGCGCCGCTCTAATCGGTGCCGCTTATCTGCTCCTCGCCCTACTGTGCGTGCCAGCAATCGTCGCCGAACCACAGATCTACAATAGCTGGGGCAACTTCTTCGAGCAGTTCTCTCTCGTCACCGGAGCGGCGATCGCTTATGCGCGCTTGTCATCGGCATGGTCATCAGAAACGCTGAATCGCACCGGGCGCATTCTTTTGGGCATCTGTACTACTTCCTTCGCTCTCGAACAGGCATTTTATCTTCACGCTACCGCCGTTCTCGTCCCCAAGTGGCTTCCGCCCAGTCAGATGTTCTGGGCCATAACCACGACAGTTTTCTTCGCCCTCGCCGCCTTGGCTCTTCTTGCGAATCGAATGCCACTCCTTGCCGCTCGCCTGCTAACAATCATGATTGGCTCTTTTGGGCTTCTCGTGTGGGTCCCGCTGCTTTTTTCGGCTCCTCATAATCATTCGAATTGGAGCGAATTCGTCGAAACCTTCGCCATTGCCGGAGCCGCATGGATTCTCGCTGATTTCCTCGGCGAACCTCCTGCCCAATAGCCATACCCGATGACGTGGAGCCCCCCGCATTGGACGGTACACCACCCGCCCGTCCCATTACCGCGCTGCTGCTGCGTGTCGTTTTGCCTCCGGGTTGCTCGTGATTCGGCAACCTTACAGCGGCTTATCCGCACCGTGACTCCGCGGTCGGTTCTTGTGTACACTACTTTCCAGCGGTTCCGCCCAGCACCGAATGCTCGCCTAAGTATTGCCGACAGCGGTACGTACATTCTCGTCAGAAAGGAATTTTCGATGAAAACAAGACTCGCGATTCTCGGCTTCTGCTTCGCCGCAGCTTTTTCCCTTTTTGCGCAAACGAAAGAGGATGAACGTTTGGCAAATTCCACTACAGTAATGACGGCCATACTTCAGGGGGACTCCGGCCTTCCGAAGAGTGTCCTTGACCAGGCTATGTGTGTCCTCATCTTCCCCAGCGTCAAGAAAGTTGCCATTGGTATCGGTGGCAGTTACGGACGCGGCGAACTCCTCTGCCGCAAAGGCGCCAAGATGGATGGTGCCTGGGGCGCACCGGTGATGTACAGGTTGGATCAGGGAAGCATCGGCGTTCAGCTCGGTTCCACCGCGACGGACTTCGTCCTCGTCGTCGTGAGCAACAAGGGCGTCGACGCGATTCTGAACGGCAAGATGAAGCTCGGCTCCAACGCGGCGGCGGCGGCTGGCCCGACCGGCGCGCAAGCGACCGCATACAATGCTGCGGATATGAAATCCGACGTTTTGACCTACTCGCGATCCAAGGGACTGTTTGCCGGCGTATCCCTTGAGGGCGCGTCGATAGACGCGGACAATGACGCCAACAAGGATCTGTACGGCAAGGAGCTCGGCGCCAGAGAGATCGTCACTGGCACACAGACCGTCGTAGCCGCAGCCAAACCGCTGGTGGGCCTGCTCGACAAGACATCGCCCGCTCGCAAGTAAGCTCGCAGCATTAGCCAAAAAGCCTCACCCCTCCCGCCGTTCCTTTCGGGCGAAAGGTAGAGGTTTGTCTCGCCTCTTTTGTCGGCCCCATCTCCGCCGCTTTCCTGACGGTTTATCGTATGTTTAGACTCCACGTGGTAGCCTCATCCTGCAAATGGAGATTCAGGGATCGCAGCAACCGCGAGACGCAACAAAATGAGATGTGAATCGTGGTTTTCACAGCGAGGGAGCTCGCATGAAATCTTACAGTTTGGGAAGTATTGCAACCGGAGCGCTAACGATCGCCCTGGGAACTTTCTCGCTCATGCTGGCGGCACCGCGTGAGTATCATCTGCTGAAGAAATACACCTTCGGCGCAGCCGAAGGCAGCTCTCGAGAATACTTTGACTACATCACCGTCGATTCCGCCGCGCGACGCGTGTACCTTTCCCATGGTACTGAGGTCAAGATCATCGATGCCGACACCGGCGCCCTCGTCGGCAACATCACCGGCATGAAATTGGTTCACGGTGTCGCTCTAGCCCCCGAGTTTGCTCGTGGCTTCATTAGTGATGGAGCCCAAGGCAAGGTCATCATTTTCGATTTGAAGACCCTCCAGATTACCGGCGAGGCCAAGGCCGACGCAGACGCCGACTGCGTTATTTACGATCCTTTCTCCAAACGTGTTTTCGTTATGAACGGCGATCCCCATACCGCCACCGCAATTGACGCCAAGAGCGGTAGCGTCGTGGGCACAATTGACCTTGGCGGTGGCCCTGAGTTCGCCGTGGCTGACGGCAAAGGTACGGTTTATATCAACCTGGAAGACAAGAGCGAACTTGTCGCCGTTGATTCCACCTCGCTAAAGATCAAATCACGCTGGCCCGTCGCTCCCGCCGGCGCACCCACCGCTCTCGCTATGGACGTGCAACACCACCGCCTCTTCAGCGCCGGCCGCGATCCTCAGATGCTTGTCGTGCTCGACTCCGACAGCGGAAAAGTGCTTCAGTCTTTCCCCATCTCCGGAGGCGTTGATGCCGCGGCCTACGATCCGGAAACCGGGCTGATCTTCGCATCTACACGCGATGGAATGGTGCACATATTCCACGAAGACTCACCCGGTAAATTCTCCGAGGCAGGAACCGTGAAGACAGAAATCGGCGCCAAAACCATGGGCCTGGACACCAAAACTCACAACTTCTTTCTCGATACCGCAGACTTCGCTCCGCCTCCTGCTCCTACCGCAGAGCACCCCCATCCCCGGGCAACCGCGATTCCGGGAACCTTTCGTGTACTTGTTTACGGGCAGTGATCGTGTTTCCTGACGCTCGCCCTTTTACTAACACTTACGCACTTTATCCTGGCACCAGCTCACACTGCCGAAGGCAGCACCTCCCCGCAGTGTTTGCAATGCGTCGCGTCTCTGTCGTGCTGAGCGAAACCGCAGCGCACACAAGCGCGCGTCGGCGCCATGCTGGAACTGCGCGCCAGTTCTAACGAAAATATTCCCGTCGGCACGGCGATGATGCCATAGCCCAGCACCATCAGGATGGAAGCGATGAAGCGCCCCAATACCGTATGAGGAGAAATATCGCCGTAGCCCACCGTCGTCACCGTCACGATGGCCCAATACATCGACGCGGGAATGCTCGTGAATCCGTATCGCTCGCCTTCAATCTGATACATCAGCGCGCCCACCATGATCACCACCGTCAATACCGTGAACAGGAACACGGTAATCTTCGGCAGACTTGCGCGGATGGCCGCCTTCAGAACCGTCGCCTCACCGAGAAACTGCGTCAGCTTTAGAATCCGAAACACCCGCAGAAGTCGCAGCGTCCTGATCAATGTGAACGAGTGGGAAATTCCGAAGAACACTCCCAGATACACTGGCGCCACCGCCAACAGATCCACGATTCCAAAGAAGCTTGTGGCGTAACGCAACGCGTCACGCGCGCAAAGCAGCCGCGCCACATATTCGACAGTGAACAATACGGTCACGCACCATTCGGCAGCCTCTAAATAACCGCCGTAGGCGTCGTGGACGCTGCGCACGCTATCCAGCAGAACCGTCAGGACTCCGACAAGAATTAGGATGAACAGGACCAGGTCGAACAGCCGCCCGGCGAAAGTGTGATGACCGAAGATAATCTCGTACAGCTTGTCTCGCCACTGCGCGCGATGATGAACGTCAGGATCCGATGCGCTCATAGATTTCCGTCGGGCAGAGGTTTGCCGTATCTATCCGGGTTGGAACTTTTCGGGCAGCGCCCGGAGAACGAACCTTAGAACCCAAACATCGAGTTCACGCCGCCCTGCCGCGGAGGCTCTTTCGGGTCTCTCGGCACCAGTGGCTTAAACCCGCTCTCCTCCGCGCCCTGTTCTGCCACTGCCGCCTGTTGTGTCACAGGCTGTTGCGCCGCACCTTGTTGCGTTACGGGTTGTTGCACCCCTGCCTGCGCCTGCGCCGCTGCTACTTGTGCCACGGCCGCCGGAGCATTTTGTGCCGTCGCGCTTCGCGTAGCCACTTTCACGGGAGTCGCCGGCTGTTGCAGATACGCAATATCTGTCGCCTCTTCCGTTCCCGGCTGCACCGCCGGAAACGACAAATTCATTTGATGCTCCATCGCGCTCGCGACCCGGTGCAACTGCCAGATCAACTTTTCCAGCTCCTTCGAACGCCCGAGACTCAACTTGCGCTCCCACAAAAAACGAATCGCCAACACCGCGAGAATCGGCAGGCTGATCGCCAGTGTGGCCAGTACGATGGTCAAAAGCCACGAGTCGAGCGGTGATCCAGTTTGCGTCATAGCGCCTCCCAATCCAGTCCTACGAATGCAGCATACCGCCGCGCATTAGCGATGACAAACACACTTGGTATCACCGCTGACACCCGCCTCCACACATCGATTCTTACCACTTCCCCCGCGTCAAGCCCAGAAACTCAATCAATGATCGCCGCCTGTACCGGAACAGCCCCCGAGCAGCAACCAATCCCCCTCCTTCCAGCAACTTACACCCCGCCTACCCCCGTTCCCTTTTCGCCCCATAGTACTCATGTACACTATGCCCCCCTCTTCCCTTCATGTTACAAAACTCTCAAGGTGAACCTGTTATGAAGCGATCGCTTCTCATTCTCGCCCTGGCCCTGGGTTTTTGCGCGCTCGCGCCATCTTCCACCCGCGCCTGGTGGTGGAGCCACCACAATTCTCCCGGCCCCGCTGGCGCCGGTGCCACCTCCAAAGCCGTCAAGCCCAAAAAAGAAAAGCATCAGAAACAGAAGGTCGAGCACCTCTATAACTCCCCCAAATCCTGGGGCTGGTGGCACAAATCTCCCGGACCAGCCGGCGCCGGCTCTTGACCCGGGATCCTTATTTCATTGCCGGACAATTTGCTATTTTCCAATTTCGATTTTCCAAAACACAAAAGCCCCGCAGTATCCAACACCAACGCAGGGCTTTTCCCACATTTTAGTTTGATCGAGCGGCTTACAAAATCCCGCCTGTCACTCGCAGCGTTTCTCCCGTCAAATACTTGGAATCCGCCGACGCCAGATACACCGCCGTCGGCGCAATATCATCCGTCTGCCCGATTCGTCCCAGCGGCGATTGCGCCTCCACCCACTTCCGGAAATCGCTTTCCGCAAATCCCCCTGCATGCACGCCTTCCGTCTCAATCATCCCGGGATTGATCGAGTTCACGCGAATCTTCTTCGGCCCCAGCTCCTTCGCCAGCACCCCCGTGATCGCATCCACCGCTGCCTTCGTCGCGGTATATGTCGCCGTGTTCGGCGGCTGGATCGAACTCACTCCCGAACCAATATTGATGACGCTTCCTCCCTCCGCCCCCATCAATTTCACCGCTTCCTTCGTCGTCAGCAGCAATCCCAACACATTCAGATTGAACTGCTTGTGAAACAGTTCTTCGGTGATCCCATCCAGCGGCGCAAATTCATAAATTCCCGCGTTATTCACCAGCACGTCCACCTTCCCATACGCCTTCTTGGTCTCGGTAAACAGCCGCGTGATATCCGCCTGCTTCGAAACGTCGCCCTGCACCACTATCGCTTTCCCGCCCGCCGCCTTGATCTCCTGCACCACGCGCTCCGCACCCTCCTTGCTCGACGCGTAATTCACCACCACCGACGCGCCCTCCGCCGCCAGCGCCTTCGCGATTCCCGCGCCGATTCCCTTCGACGCGCCCGTCACCACCGCCACTTTTTCCGTTAGCTTCCCCATAATGTTCCCGCTTCCCGCCCATCCCGGGCCTTGGACATTTCAACAATCGCCTAATGGATGATTGCTCCCTCGGTCCGGTTACCTGTCCGGTTTCCCCGGTTCACCTCCTCGTTTTGGTGCTAGCATGCCGTCCCATGACTATCCTGCCGCGCACACCAGATCTCGTTTCTCAGCGCGCCGCCATGCAAAAGCTTTCTTTTCTTGTCGGTTCCTGGTCCGGACACGCCCGCCTTCTCCGCACCTCCGGCGAGTTCGTTGAATTGCACCAGACCGAGGAAGCCCGCTACAAACTCAATGGCTTGGTTCTCCTGGTCGAAGGAATCGGTCGCGCAACGTCGAGCGGAGAACCCCTTCTTCAGGCCATCGGATTCATTTCCTACGACGATGAAACCGGTGCCTACCGCATGCGGGCCTTCAACGAAGGCCGTTTTCTTGAAACGCAACTTGCCTTGTTGCCGGAGCGGAAAGGCATGACTTGGGGATTTGCCTTGGGCGACATCCGAACCCGTTCCGTCCTCCGCATCAACGAAAACGGTGCGTGGACCGAACTCGCGGAAATCACCATCGGCTCCCAGCCTCCAAAAACTCTCCTCGATCTCATTGTCTACCCGCAGCCGTAACTCCACACCATTCAGTGCCCTGCTCTGGCTCGACCTCTGCGCTGGCTTCGTATACCATTCGCATCATGAAGAAAACAAAATCTCCCGCGCGCAAACGCTCCGCCAAATCCGCCAAGCCCCACGCCACCATCGACGCCTATCTCGCCGCCGTCCCCGAACCGCAGCGCTCCACGCTCCAAAAAGTTCGCGCCGCCATTCGTGCCGCCATTCGTGCCGCCGTCCCCCGCGAAGCCACCGAAATCATCAGCTACGGCATTCCCGCCCTCAAATACAAACAGGTCCTCATTTGGTTTGCCGCCTTCGCCGACCACTGTTCTCTTTTTCCCACCGCCGCTGTTATCGAACAATTCAAGTCCGATCTCAAACCTTACAAACTCTCCAAAGGCACTATCCAGTTCCCTGCCAACAAGCCCCTCCCCGCCGCCCTCCTCAAAAAAATGGTCCGCGCCCGCCTCGCCCAGATCGATTCCAAACAAAAGCGATAGGAAACATGGCCGAATCCGCGGAAACAACCGTTACCCATGATTTGTCTTTCGTGACCGTCATCATGTCTTTCGGTGACTGCCATTACAGACGCTCTCCCTCCCGTCGTCTTTGCTCTATTCCGGATTGTTTTGGCCATACGAGAACTACCGGCCCTCCACCCGGCCCATCGGCTCTGTCCGGAACGAAGCATCTCGCGCGAGGTCGCTTCGATGCGCCATTACTCTCGCCTTCCTCCGCTCTTCCTGCTCTCTCTCGTCTCCATCTGTTGTTGTGGCTGCATCGCTGTTCCTATCCGCGTGCCCACCAAAGCTGTCGGCACCACCGGCGACACCGGGAAAAAGGTCGACCTCAGCTTTATCGTTGCCGGCACGACTCCGCGGAATGAGGTCGCTCAGAGATTGGCTTGGGTCGATTCAGGTATCAAGAACGATCGCTTCTTCGTTGCGCGTTGGACCCAATCTTCCTGGGGCGTTGCCTGGGCGGTTGGCGGCTATTACGCCGCGGACGCGGGCTGGAATCGTTCCTGGATAATTCGTAATTTAGTCGTGGAGTTT
>Ga0335077_10001030_pt1 | contig 32553 bp, 23 predicted proteins | sample Lox_Sample_31_FD_207151 | JGI IMG/M metagenome (GOLD analysis project Ga0335077, IMG submission 207151) | Soil microbial communities from Loxahatchee National Wildlife Refuge, Florida, United States - Lox_Sample_3.1 | ecosystem: Environmental > Terrestrial > Soil > Wetlands | place: USA... | reverse complement strand
ACGCGGTTGGCGCCGCGACGGTCGCCTCGGGCTGGAGCGGCTATTTCGTCAGCCTGCTTGACGATCTTGGGCTGCACATCGGTCCCCGGTGGATCACGACGCCGGGAACGCAGATGGTTTTCTACAAGGGTCACTGGTCGGAGCTCGACTCCGTCGGGCAGACGCTGTCTGCGGCGGGCGTAGATGCCGCAACACTACCGCACGCGGTCGGGGCATTCAATCTGGTCGCGTTTATCGCTATTGCGGTAATCACATTCATTCTGATTATCGGAATCCAGGAATCCGCCAATTTCAACTCCGCGATCGTGATCGTCAAAGTCGCGATCGTAGGGGTTTTCATCGCCATCGCCGGAGCATTTGTACTGCACCATCCTTCGCTCGCGGCTTCCAATTGGACTCCTTTCATTCCCCCCAACACCGGAAAGTTCGGAGATTTCGGCTTGTCGGGAGTTGCCCGCGGCGCGGCCGTGATCTTCTTCGCCTACATCGGCTTTGACGCAGTCTCGACGGCCGCGCAAGAAGCGAAGAATCCCCAAAAGGACATGCCCATCGGCATTATCGGTTCGCTGGTGATCTGCACGATTCTTTACATTCTGGTTTCGGGACTCCTGACGGCCATGGTTCCGTACAGGGACCTGAACGTTTCGGCTCCCGTCGCCGTCGCCATCGACGCCACCGGAGTCCGCTGGGGCAGCCTGCTCGTGAAGTCGGGCGCCGTCGCCGGGCTTGGCAGCGTCATGCTCGTGATGTTGCTCGGCCAGTCGCGCGTGTTTTATTCGATGTCTCGAGACGGCCTGTTGCCGAAATGGGCGGGAGCGATTCATTCTCGGTTTCGCACGCCGTGGATCTCTTCCATCGTGGTGGGAGTCAGCGTTGCCATCTTCGCTTCGTTCATCCCGATCGGCGATCTCGCCGTCCTCGTGAACATCGGGACGCTGCTGGCGTTCGTGATCGTGTGCGCCGGCGTCTGGATTTTGCGGTGGAAGCGGCCCGAGCTTCCGCGGCCGTTTAAGACGCCGCTCGTCCCGCTCGTGCCCATTCTCGGGATTCTCACGTCTATGGCCGCCATGCTCAGCCTGCCGGGGAAGACGTGGATACGTCTGTTCATCTGGCTCGCGATCGGCCTCGTCGTGTACGCTTTCTACGGCCGGACGCACAGCAAGGTTCGGAACTCGTCTACTCGGTAACGTTCCGTGACATAATCCCGGCTCTGCCAATGAGCCATCTCTCTCCTCGACGCTTCGGGCTCTTCCTGCGCCGGACCTCGCCGCTGGACCGGATAGCGCTGGCGGTTCTCGGCGTCTACGTGGCGTACCGGATTGCCGGGGCCGCGGGCGCTGCTCCACTGTTCGCGAAGTTCATAGGATTCCTCGGTTTTGCAGGGATTGTGTATCTCTTAATCCGCCTGATTCCGTGGATCCGGATGCGCCTTCTCTGGAGCCTTCGCAATCGACTGATCGCCGCCTACGTGTTCATGGCCGTGGTTCCCGTCATCCTCCTGGTGTCGATGATCGGCACCGCCGTCTATCTCTTCTACCTGCAACTCGGAGCGCATTTGCTGCAAGACGCGGTTCAAGAGCGAGTCAACACGATTCGCGCCGACGCGGACACGATCGCGGGAGCGATCGAGCGCGAATCGGCTCCAGCTACGACTCCGGTCGGCCCTGACGTTCTCGCTCGCCCCAGCATCGCGGGCCTGATCGCCGGCGAGCAATCCAATTGGCCGGGACTGACCGTGTCCGTCAATCGCGGACAGCCGCTGCTCGCCACATCCGACGGTCGAAGGTACGCCGGTCTCGTCGAGTATCAGGACCAGCTTTCGTTCGTCTCCGCGCAGCGCCGCAGCGTTCCTTCGGGACCATTCACCGTTCTCGTGATTGCGCCCTTGACCCCCGCTCTTCTCGACGACTTTCCCGATGAGCTGGGTCCCATCCAATTGATCTTGATGAAGGCTGCGCAAGGCCCCGTGCCGGGAAGGCTCTCGGTCGAAATTGACAACCGCCTCTATGTGACGAGCGAGCAGATTGCCAGCACCCGGCGCACTCTCCCTCCGCCCACAAGCTGGCTCGATCTGCGCTTCCGAGGAAGCTCTACCTTCAACGTATTCCACGTCGACCCCGGGAAAGACGAGCCGGAGGCGCCTGTGCTGGCCTCGTTCTGGCTGCGTCCGCTGCTCATCAATGCCAACCTCTTCAAGTCCGTGGGCGCCCTCGGTCCGTATCTGAGTGGCCTCCTCATCCTTGCCGCGGCGATATTTCTAGTGTTGGAAGTTGTGGTGCTGGCAACCGGCTGGCTCCTCACCCGCACGATCACGCGGTCGATCGCCGATCTCTACGACGGCACACTCCACGTGCGGCGCGGCGATTTGAGCCATCGCGTCCGCGTGACGCAGCGTGACCAGCTTGGCGCCCTCGGCGAATCGTTCAACGAGATGACCAGCTCGATCTCCGAGTTGATCGAGGAGCAGCGGGAGCGGCAGCGCCTCGAAAACGAAGTCTCGATCGCGCGCGAAGTCCAACAGCAGCTGTTCCCTCGCTCGCTGCCTTCCGTGCCCGGCCTCGAGCTGGGCGCCATCTGCCGGCCCGCGCGCGTCGTCAGCGGCGACTACTACGACTTCATTTCGCTGGGCCCCACGCGCGTCGGAATCGCTCTCGCGGACATCAGCGGGAAGGGAATCTTCGCTTCGCTCTTGATGGCCAGCCTCCAGGCGGCTCTGCGCAGTGCCGCGACCCTTGATTCGAACGCCGGCACGGCCAGAATTGTCTCGCTCGTAAACCAGCACCTCTTCAACAACACGAGCGACGACCGCTACGCGACGCTCTTCTATGCCGTCTACGACTCGGTCGAAAAGACGCTCACATACACGAACGCCGGACATTTGCCTCCGTTCTTTCTCACTGATGGCCGCGTCGAGCTGCTCGATCAGGGCGGGACGGTGGTTGGCCTGTTCGACGACGCGCGCTATACCGAATGCACGCGCAAGGTCGCGCCCGGCAGCCTGCTTGTGGCGTTCAGCGACGGTCTAACCGAGCCAGAGAGCGTGTATGGAGAGGAATTCGGAATGGAACGGCTGAAAGCCGAAGTTGTCCGCCGGCGCGATGCGGCAGTCATGCCTCTCGCCGAAGGCCTGATCGCCGCGACCGAGCAGTGGGCGGGCACTCCTGAGCAAGCCGACGACGTCACAGTGGTCGTGGCCCGGATGGGAACGTAGAGGGGTGCGGGAGTTATACTGAGTCTCCGAACGTTGGGCTTATCCGTGAAGCGTAAATCATGAAGATTCTGACCGCCGCTGAGATGAGGGAAGTGGATCGGCTCTCCACCGAGCGCCACGGGGTCCCGAGCCTCGACCTCATGGAGAACGCCGGGAAGAGCGTCGCCGAGTTTGTCCAATCTCGATTTTCCGACTTCGCGGCGCGCCATATTGCTGTCCTCTGCGGAAAAGGAAATAACGGCGGGGATGGTTTCGTCGTCGCGCGCCACCTGCTAAGGATGGGCGCGAAGCCGGCGGTCTATCTCGTCGCCGACGCGCAGGAAGTGAAGGGCGATGCCGCGACAAACCTGAAGCGCTGGAAGACGGCCTCCGGCAAGACGCACGTCATCCAGAAACCGAGTGACTGGCACGCCGCGAAAGCAGTTCTTTCTACGGCCGACGTAGTCATTGACGCGCTGCTCGGAACGGGCGTTCATGGACCGGTCGAAGGCCTTCTCGGTGAAGTAATCGAAGACGTGAATCGCGTCGGGCGCCCGGTGCGCTCGGCAGTCATCGCTGTCGATATACCCTCCGGCCTGCCCGCGGATTCAAGCGGCGCGCTGGGTGCGGTGGTGCAGGCGGATTACACCGTCACGTTTACGGCGCCGAAGCCCAACATGGTCTCCGGCCATGGCGCTCATCGCTGCGGTCAGATCGTCGTCCGCGATATCGGCTCGCCGCCAGAATTGATCGAGGAGATCGGAAAGGGCACGCTGCGCTGGCTCGACGCCCGGGAAGTCGCGATTTTCGGCATGCCTCGCGAAGCCGAGGGACACAAGGGCGACTACGGCCATGCGTTAATCATCGCCGGCTCTGTCGGGAAGACGGGAGCTGCCGTGCTCGCCTCTTGGGCGGCCCTTCGCGCCGGGGCGGGTCTCGTGACCGTGGCAACGCCCGCGCCCGCGCTGCCGATCATCGCCATGCACACTCCGGAAGTGATGACGGAGCCGCTCCCCGCCACGGAGGCCGGCACCGTTTCATTCGGCAAATTCGATCAGACCAGCTTCGAGGCTCTTCTGAAAGGGAAGCGGGTCCTCGCCATGGGGCCGGGCCTCTCGACACACAACGACACGCAACGGTTTGTGCGCGCCGTGGTGGGCAAGCGGTTGGTTCCCATCGTCCTGGACGCGGACGGGCTGAACGCATTCGCCGGCCGCGCCCGCGATCTGAAGCACGAGACGGATGTCATTTGCCTCACACCACACCCGGGCGAAATGGCGCGTCTCCTCGAGTGTTCCGCCAACGACGTGCAGGCCCGGCGTGTCGAGCTGGCGCGCAAGGCCGCCGCGGACTGGAACGCGATTGTCATTTTGAAGGGTCACGGGACCGTCATCGCCGCGCCGGACGGGAATGCGTTCGTCAATTCGACCGGGAATCCCGGCATGGCCACTGGGGGAACGGGCGACGTCCTCACGGGCATCCTGGCGGCGGTTACGGCGCAATTTGGGACCACATCCTGGTGGCGAGCTCTCGCATTCGGCGTCTATCTTCACGGGCTTGCCGGCGACATCGCCTACGCCGACAGCGGCGGGGCTCCGCTCATGGCTTCCGACTTGATTTACGCGCTGCCCCGTGCATACCGGCAATTCTATTCCGCGTGCAGCCGTGTCTAGGCGCGAAATGGTCACCCATTCCTCCGAAGAAACGATCCGGCTAGGGCGCGAAATCGGCTCGCAGGTGAAAGCACCCGCGTTGATCCTGCTATCGGGTGACCTCGGGGCGGGGAAGACGACGCTCACCAAGGGCATCGCGAGCGGCCTGGGCGCCGCGGCGGAAGAGGACGTGACGAGCCCCACCTTCACGCTGGTCCACAAATACGATGGCAGCAATCGGGTGTACCACGTCGATCTCTATCGCATCGGCGACTTGCACGATTTGGAGACGCTGGGCCTTGAGGACGTTTTCGCGGAAAGAGCCGTGGTGATCGTCGAGTGGCCCGAGAAATTCACGATGCGCACCGATTGGCCGGTTGTACGCATCCATCTGGAGCACGTCGCGGAAGATTCGCGCCGCGTTACGATCGAAGATTCCGTAGGGAAGCCTACAAACCCATGATCTGGAATCCGGCGTCCACGTAGAGGATGTTGCCTGTAACGCCGCGCCCCAGGTCGCTTGCGAGGAACACCGCCGCGTCGGCCACTTCGGCGATATCGGTATTGCGCCGCAGCGGTGCGCGCTGCGCCGAGATTTCCAGCATCTTCGACAAATCCTTCACGCCGCGCGCGGAAATCGTCTTGATGGCGCCCGCCGAAATGGCGTTGACGCGAATTTTCCCCGGCCCGAGCTCGCTCGCGAGGTATTTCACTTCGGCTTCCAGCGCCGCCTTTGCCACTCCCATCACGTTGTAGTTCGTGACCACCCGCGTCGATCCGAGGTAGGTCAGCGTGATGATGGCGCCGCCGGTGGTCATGAGCGGCGAAAGGGCCTTCGAAATCGCCACCAGCGAAAACGCGCTTACGTCCAGCGCGAGCTGAAACCCTTCGCGCGATGTGTTCACGAATGGCTGATTCAAGTCTTCGTGTTTCGCGGCCGCCAGGCTATGGACCACGACATCGAGCTTGTGCCCTGCGGCCTTGATCGAATCCGTCATCCGGTCGATCTCGGACTGCTGCTGGACCTCGCACGGAAAGAATCCGGTGGCGCCAAGCTCCCGCCCCAGTTCCTCGACGGTGGGCTTCGCTCGGTCGTTTTGATACGTCAGCAGCAGCTTCGCGCCTTCGCGCCGGAACGCCTGCGCGATCGCGTACGCGATGCTCCACTTGTTCCACACGCCGAGGACGATCGCTGTCTTGCCTTCAAGAAGTTCGGACATGGCTCGACATTCTACCTGCAATCCCGGAATTCGGCTTCATCTTCCGTGCTCAGGGTGACGCCAACCAGTGAATGATCTCGCGGACCAGGTCGGCTACGTACGGCCACACCAGAACGATGATCGTGATGCTGGCGGCTATCACGCGCGACGGCGTCACGACCCCTTCAGCGATGCCGCCGTGCCGGTGGCGCACGCAGAATCCGTCTTCAAGCGCCCTGCGGCCGCATCGCTCGCCCGCCTCCCCCAGATAGAGGCAGGGGCCGTGGTCCTCTCCGGCGCGCAGGGAAGGGACCTCGGGCGGCAGCGCCTCCCCCTCGCCTTCCAGCAAGCCATCGAAGGATTGGAGCTCGCCATCGCCGGCCAGGTCGAAGGGAGGCTGCTTCTCAGCCATCGCGCCGTACCTTTGCCGCGGGCGCGCGCCGCCGGTGTGCCGTTTCGACAGTAACGCTTACGCTCCGGACCATTGCACCGCCCTTTTTGCCTCAGCTACAGTAAAAGCTTATCTGCTAGCGGATACTTGATGCCGGAAACCCGCATTGCGCCGCCGCCCGCCCATCCGGCCCGGATGAAGCTCGAGCCTTACTCCGCCGAAATCCGCCTGGGGAATCTGGCGCTCGGCATCGACAATATCCATTATGACGTTTTTCTTAGCCCGCGATTCGTCGAATTCACTCGAAAATATCTCCTTGAGTTGGTTCGTCAGGCAATCAACATTAATCTGCTCTACGGCAAGGAAAAGGACCGGAAGCAGTCGGGCGCGCCCGAACACTCCGCGTTCCGCAAGCTCCTCACCGAAGTGTTGCAAGAGTCGCTCACGCGCGCGAAATTTCAGCAATCGACTGAAACCGACATTCTGCACCGCCTCGCTCTCCTGAAATTTATCAGCCAGGAAACAGGGAACCAGTTTTCGAGCATCCTGGTCGAGTGCAAGGACTGGATTCGCTCGCGCGGCGAACTCTTCGAGCACAGCGAGCAGGCCCACGTGGTCCGCTCGAAGATCGCCGAAGTCCAGGCCGACCGCAAGAACGTGATCCGCCAGGTCGGCGAGACGCTGTGCCGCATCTGGCGCGAGGTCGAGGAAAGCTCGCTTTCGAAGACTCGCCGCGCCCTCTTCGGCGACGATTTTCAGGAAACCTATCAGCTGCTGCAAAACCGCTTTCTCTTCGTCGAAGGCGGCAACGACGACTATTTCTTCCTCGAGCACTACGTTCTCCTGGGCAATTTCGTCAACGACCCGGACCGCTTCGAGGTGTTCGACGCGATCCTGCTCGACTTCGTCCGCGACTACGTATTGGCCGGCGATAACGCCGAGGAGCTCACCAAGGCCCGCAAGGCCCACGAGCGCCTGCTCGAGCAGGCGCGACTGCTGCGCTCCGAGCTGGCCCGCATCGAGGAGGAGCAGGAGGAACTGGGCTCGCGCTCCGCGGACACCGGCTCGTTTCCGTCCTTGTTCAAGCGCAAGCCGACCGCTCCGGCCGACTCGAAAGCGGAGATGGAAGACCTCCGCCGGAAGTCCGCGTCGCTCGAAAAGAATCTGGAGGAGCTCGACCCGCAAATCGTCGCCGCCAAGCAGCGCATGGAATTCCTCACCGAAGAGCTTCAGAGCCGCCTGGGCGACTACCTCAACCAGCCCGCCAACGCGCGCCGGTTGTTCGCCCTTCGAGGCGAATCGCCCGACAAAAGCTTCGGGGGCGAAGGCGCCGGGGAAGCCGAGTCGTCGCTCGAAACTCGGGCGCATCTGCTCGAGGAGTGGGTGCACCGGCTCGAGGAGCGCGACCTGCTGTTCCATATGCTCGCGAGCTACGAGATGCGCAAGCTCGCCGCGGAATACTGCCCGCCGGTCCACTTGCAGCAATTGAAGAAGGCCCTGGTATTCCGGGAAGAGGCCAAGCGCGTGGCGCAGATTCTGGAAAAGTTCCCGGCGCGCAAGGTTTCGATGAAGAAGCTCGAGGAATCGTCACGCGCGATTCGCCGCCGAACCACGGACGAAACGCTGGCGGTGGGCCTGCAGTTCGCGGAAGACCTGATGCGCTTGCGCCGCGACCGCCGCAACTACCAGCAGGTCGCCTCCTGGATGGAGCGCATCAACCTGGTCCACTCCGAGCGCGCCCGTGAACTCTCCCGCGCGAATAAGAGCCTCTACGAATTCCTGCATCCGGATGAACGGCGGCCCACGGACGACCCGATCATCAACCACGTGGTCATCAAGGCGGACGTCCGCGGCTCGACGGGAATCACGAAAGACCTCCTAGGGCGCGGCATGAATCCGGCTTCGCATTTCAGCATGAACCTGCATGAGCCGGTAAAGCGCATGCTCGAGCGTTACGGCGCGGCCAAGGTCTTCATCGAAGGCGACGCCATCATTCTGGCCATCTACGAAACCGAGTCGACGCGCGCCACGCAAAGGGCGGTCGCCCGCGCGTGCGTGCTTGCCCGCGAAATACTCGCCGTCACAGCCGCATACAACTTCCGCGCAAAGACCAGCGATCTGCCTCCTCTCGAGCTGGGCGTCGGAGTCGCGTTTCAGGATTCCGCGCCGTCGCTCTGGATGGACGCCGATTCGAAAATCATGATTTCGCGCGCGCTGAATCTCTCCGACCGCCTCTCGAGCTGCTCGAAGATGGCCAAGCGTCTGTTCCAGTCGAACCCCGCGCCCTTCAACGTCTATCTTCTGCAAACTCTGATGGAAGACGTCGGCGTGGACGAAGGCGAGGAATTGCTCGTCCGCTACAATCTCAACGGCATCGAGCTCAATGAGGAAGGATTTCAGAAGCTGAGCGCGGAAATTTCGCTCGCTCCCATGGGAGGGAACTTCCCGTTGCCGTGGGGCAAGGAGCGCGTGCAGTTGTACTTCGGCGAAGTCCCGCTCGGGGAGTCGCTCGAGCCGATCGTCATCCGCAAGGGGTTTGTCCGCCAGCTATTGCCCGGCGGCAAGATCGGCGCGCAAGGGAACCGCGCCTACTACGAGGTCTGCACGGACGCCAAGCTCCTCGATCTCGCCCGCAAGAAGATCTCCACCGTCTCTCCGAAGAGCTGACGCCGAGCCTCTATCGTCCTCACGTTCGTCTTCGACTCACTCAAGAAAGGCACAGCGCTGAAGCCATAGCCTTGCTACATGCTGCTATAATTCGCGACGGAGGCGAAAGAAGTCCGGCCTGCACTGAGTTCGCCGAAGGCGGACGAAGTGTGACTCGCGGTCTTGCTCGCCACCAGGCATTCTTGAATCGGAGGCGAAAGGGGTCCGGCTTGCGCTGAGTGGTTTTGCGAAGCGTGATCCGCACCTTGCCTCGCCAGTCGGTATGTAACAAAGGAGGCGAAAGGGGTCCGGTGATCCTCGTGGCCTTCAAAGCCATGGATCCTGTCCTTCGCGGCCAGGATGGTGGGTTCGACTCCCACACGCTTCCGCCAAATCTTCCGGAGAAGGAAGGGCCGTGCCACGCCGCAAGCCGCCGCGACTGAAGGTTCCCAAGGAGGCTCGCCGCCGCGCGCGCCTCGGGATCGGCATGCCCCCGACCGAGCGCACCATCCCCAACAAGCGCGACAAGCCCGCAAAGCACAAGAAGACTCTCTCGAAGTTGCTCGAAGAAGTGTGACGCTGCGAACTGCGGCTTAGTGGATGTTCCGCGTCTTCCGTCCGACGTAATCCATCAGCAGGTACTGTCCGAGCGTGTAGGGCGTGGTGAAGTAGGCTTTCCCGCGGCAAAGTTCGGTGATCTTCTGCACGAAATGGACCAGGCTGTAGTCGCTCGCTAGCATAAACGTGTTGATCAGAATACCGGCGCGCTTGCACTTGGCGACTTCTTCCATCGTCTGCGTCACCACCAGCGGATCGAGCCCGAACGCATTCTTGTAGATTCGCCCGTCCTCGAGCGTGAGCGCCGAAGGCTTTCCATCCGTGATCATCACGATCTGGCGCATGTCCTTCTTCTGGCGGCCCAGAATCCGCTGCGCCAGCCGCAAGCCTTCGCGCGTGTTCGTGTAATACGGCCCCACCTGCACGCGGGCGAGCTTCCCCAGAGGAATTTCCTCCGCGCTGTCGTGGAATAGGACGCAGTGCAGGGAATCGCCGGGATACTGCGTGCGAATCAGGTGCGAGAGCGCCAGCGCCACGCGCTTGGCCGGCGTGAACCGGTCTTCGCCGTAGAGAATCATGCTGTGGCTGCAATCGAGCATCAGCACGGTGGCGCAGGAGCTTTGATATTCGCACTGGTGGACCATCAGGTCCGGGTAATCCAGCTCGATCGGAATTCCTGCTCCATTGCGCTGCACGGCGTTGAAAAGCGTGCCGCTGATGTCCATGTTCAGCGTGTCGCCGAATTCGTAGGGCTTCGAGCTGCCGCCCGATTCGACGCCGGTCGCGAGGTCGCGCGTGTCGTGCCTTCCGAAACTACTCTTCCCGAGCGACGCCAGCAGGTCCTTCAGCGTTTTGAATCCGAGGAAATCGAGCGCCTTGTCCGTGATCTCGAATCGCGCTTCCACGTTTGGTTGGTCGCGGCCGATCTGCCCGCCGGGAGTCTGCGAGGGCGGGGGAGTCACCTGCGCGGACTGCTGCTGCGTAATGAGACCTTCCTGCTCCATCCGCTCGATGATCTGGTCGATCAGGTTGCGCAGCTCCTGGTTCTGATTCATGTCCGGGTTCTGGCGCAGCTGTTCCATCAATTCGGGCGGGATCAGGTCGCCTTCCTGCAACGCACGCAGGATCGCCTGCCGGAGCTGCTCCATGTGCTGCTCGCGCGAGCGCTCCATGTCGAGCTCGTAGAATCCGTATTGCGATTCGAAGCCGCTTTGCAGAAAGAAATCCGACAGGCGGTCCATCAGGTCTTGCAGATCGATGTCGTCGGCCGCACCCGGCAGGTATCGCGAATATTTTGTGTATTTCATCGTGTCAACTGCATCGCAGCGTCCGCCAACTTGTCATCCCGAATCCGGCCGACTTCTGGCCGGTGAGGGATCTGCTTTTGTCTCTGTCGGGCGTCAGTTGAACTGCCGCCGCGGCATCCGTCCCGAAGGTTCCCGCGGTTCGCGCGGCTCGGGAGTCCTCCGCGCTTCGCCGAAAAATCCGCGCTCCTCGCTCCGGTTGATTCGTTTGTGCGCCCAGAGCCCCTCGAGGATGAATTCCGCCGCGCTCGTCTGGATCGCCGCATCGTCTTTCGAGCGCACGCCCAGCGTCTCTAGATGCTCGAACAGCCCCTGAATCTTCTTCAGTTGCCCCAGCAGTTCCGCGCTCGAGGCGTTGGCCGGCACCTTGAGTTCGCCGCCCATTTCGAACCATTGCACCACGGGTTGAAAATTGGCTTCCTTGAAGTACTTCGTGAACGTCTTGCCGACGGCGGCCCGAATCAGCTCGCGCGCGATGTTCTCCGCTCCGCGCATCTCGCCCTCGTATTCGAGCTCGAACTTGCCCGTCATGGCCGGGATCGCTGCATAGACATCGGCCACGCGCGCCACTACCGCGGAGTCTTTGTTTCGCACGGCGCGCTGCTCGGCGCTGCTCAGCACGTTTTCGAGCGTGCTGATTGGCAGCCGCTGGCTCACGCCCGACCGCCGGTCCACGCGCTTGTCCTCGCGCGCCTGAAACGCGACCTCTTCCACGATTTCCCGGATGTAGTCCGGCACCTGCACGCGACGCTTACCCTCCCGATTCGTCCACGATTCCTGCGCAGTGATCGACATGCCCTCGGCCACGGTCGCCGGATAGTGCGTGCGAATCTCGGAGCCGACGCGGTCCTTCAGCGGCGTGATGATCTTCCCGCGCGCCGTGTAGTCTTCGGGATTCGCGGTGAAGACGAGCAATACGTCCAGCGCCATCCGTACCGGATAACCTTTAATCTGTACGTCGCCCTCCTGCATGATGTTGAAAAGGCCCACTTGAATTTTCCCGGCCAGGTCAGGCAGCTCGTTGATCGCGAAAATTCCGCGGTTCGCTCGAGGCAGCAGGCCGTAATGGATGGTCAGCTCGTCGGAAAGGTTCTTTCCGCCGCGCGCGGCTTTGATCGGGTCCACGTCGCCGATCATGTCCGCGATGGTCACGTCCGGCGTCGCAAGCTTTTCGACGTAACGATGGTCGCGCGTCAGCCATGCGATTGGCGTTGCGTCGCCTTCCGCGGCCACGCGTTCGCGGCAGGCGCGGCAGATCGGGCGGTAGGGGTTGTCGTTGATTTCGCAGCCCGCGATCACGGGCACCTGCGGATCGAGAAAACTCGCGAGCCCGCGAAGAATCCGCGACTTGGCCTGCCCCCGCAGCCCGAGCAAAATGAAGTGATGCCGCGAGAGCAAGGCGTTCGTGATCTGCGGGATCACCGTGTCGTCGTAGCCGTGCACGCCGGGGAAGAGCGGTTCGCCCTGCTCCATCCGTTGCAGGATGTTTTCACGCAGCTCCTGGCGGACTGTTCGCTGCGCCACCTTCTCTTCCGACCACTGGCTCTTGCGAAGCTCGCCGAGATTCTTCGGTTGTGGACTCATTCGATCACCGATTCCTTAGAGAAACGCCGCGGCTCCACTCGATCCGCGTTTCAAATCCATTATAAAGGAACGCCGCGTGTGCGCATAATTTGGATTATTCTGCTTACAGGAGGGTTGCCGCGCTCCGCCTCGCCGAGACGGCCTGTGCGGAGTATCTCGCATCAATTTAGCGCGTGGCCGTTGCCGCCGGCTCGTTTCCGGGCGCGCTGGCGTTCGGCTAATTTCGGCAAAAACGCCTCCATCCAGCGCAGCACCGTTTCCCGGCGGTCGCTTTCCGATCGCATTTCGAGCAGCGATTGTCTCTTCTCAAGTTCCATCGGAAGCAGCGCCGCCATCCGATAGGAAAGAATCGCCGCGTCGCCCGGCGAGGCATCTTTCCAGGTCTGGCCGAATAGCAGCAGGTGGCATTTGCCGAAGATTTCAATCAGCTGCGCGCCCTGTTCGGGGTCGGCGTGGAGCGGGCCGTCCTCGGGGTATTCAACGTCCCCCTCGTAGTATTCCTTTTCGTCGAGCAGCTCCTTGAGATGGAATACCGCTCGCCCCTCGGTCAAAATGTCGATTCGCCCGTCGGGATACTCCTTCAGCTTTTGCGTGATTTCCGCCGTGCAGCCGGCCGTAGCCACCGCGCCGTTTGACGCGAATATGAGCCCGAACTCGAGCCGCTCGTCCAGGCACCTCGCGATCATGGTTTTGTAACGCGGCTCGAAAATGTGCAGCGGAAGTTGCGCGCCCGGAAGCAGCACGACATCGAGAGGGAAGAGCGGTATTCGGCTGGGTCTTGTCATGTGCGCTTGCTATGGCGGCGCAGGCGGCTAACGCAGCAGCGTGAGAGCAGCCTGCATTTCATCCCGCGCATGCATGTCGCCCGCCTTTTGCGCGACGACGATGCCGTCCGACAGCAACCTTCGCGCCTCGTCGAGCCGCCCGAGACGCGACAACAGTTGGCCGAACTGGAAGTACCCCGCCGAATAATCGGGGTTGGATTCGAGGAGTTTGCGGAAGTGGTCGGCGGCGGCGGAGTCGTCTCCCAGCTTGACGCATTCGAGCGCCAGCCCGTATCGCGCAAACGCGTCGCTCGGATTCTGGGCCACGAATTGTTCCAACAGCTCGCGGCGAGGTTTCTGCGTCTGTGTCATGGGTTGAAGCCCGGCATTATAGCGGCCGCGAGGCTGCCGCGCTAGGACGCCGCGATGGCGGCGCCTTTCAGGTGCGCGTGAACCGCGTGTGCGGTTTGAGATGCCTGCTCGACGCACTTTGGGATCGACGGCCCTTGCAGGTAGTTGCTCGAAAAAAAGAGTCCCGGAATCTCCTGTTCCGCCTCGCGGATTGCGCCGACGACGTGCCCGTGCCCGAGGTTGTACTGCGGCAGCGCCTTGGAATGTTTCCACACGGCGGACGCAATCGGCGAGCCCGTGACTTCCAGAATGCGTCCGTTCTCCTGCTGCACGATCGCAGCAATTTCCTTTTCCGTCCTGTCCATGATTTCGGGATCGGTCACGCCCCCGGCAAAACTCGTCACGACGAACTGGCCGTCGTGCGCGCGTTCGGGGAAAAGCGACGAATTCCACACGGTCCCGAGGGTTCGGTATTTCTCGCTGCGCGGTATCAGCACTCCGAAGCCCTCGAGTTTCGCGCTGACCTGATTCGCGTAGTATCCCGATCCGACCACGGCTACCGCCGCGTACGCGATCCCGGAAAGTGTCGTCGCCAGCGGCGATGATATTTTCGCCACGAGCCGCGAAGCCGCGTACGCCGGCAGCGCCAGCACAACGGCCCGCGCCGAAATAGTCTCCTGCCGCCCGCCTTGCGTCACCTGAATCTCGTAGCGCGGGCGGCCGTCAGCCTCGAGCCTCGTCACTGCGTCCGCGTGAACTCCGCCTCGCACGTTCTTTCCGAGGTGAGTCGCGAGCGCGCGCGGCAGCGTCGCCATCCCCTTGTGGAACGAACACAGCGGAGGCGGTCCGTTGGTCGTCCCCTTCGGTGGCCGCGATTTCATCGCGCCGCGCAGCACGCTCCCATATTCGCGCTCCCACTCCTCAAGCGACGGAAATGCCGCGCGCAGGCTGAGTCGCTCCGGGTCGCCCGCGTACACTCCGGATACGAACGGCGCCACCAGATATTCGAGAATCTCGTGCCCGAATTTCCGCCGCACGAAATCCGCCACGGATTCCTCTTCGCTCGGCGGCTTCGTTTTCCGCAGCGCTTCGGATACCACCTTCCATCGCGAACCCACTCCGAGCAGGGAACTGGAGACGATTGCTTGCGGCGTCATCGGTACCTTCTGAAGCTTTCCGTGCCGCAGGATATATCGCGGCGCCCTCGGATCGGCGGTGCACAGGTCCGCCTCGATTCCCAGTTCGCGGACCAGGTCCAGCATCGCGTCGGTGCCTTGAAAGCTCTGCGGCCCTGTTTCGAAGAGAAATCCGTCCTGCGTGCTCGTGCCGATCAGTCCGCCGGCCGAGTCCGTCGCTTCCAGCAGCGTCACCGGCGAGCCAAGCTGTTGCAGCCGGAAGGCGCACGCGAGGCCCGAAATCCCTCCGCCGATGACGACGACTTGTTGTGGATCGGCCATGTCCGTGTGGTCGGCTAGAGCGTTTTCGAAAATAGCGGCTTCTCGGCCATGCGCTGCTCTTCGAGATAGCGGTCGAATACCATGGCCACGTTGCGTATGAAAATTCTGCCGAGCGGCGTCACGCGAACTTCGTCCGCGGAGATCTCAACGAGCCCATCCTCCGCCGCTTCAGCCAGCCGCGATAGCTCGGCGGCAAAATGCTCGTCGAACGAAATCGAAAACTCGCGCTCCACTTCGCGCTTCGGGATCACCGTATGGCACAGCAGCCTCCCGATCACCGCGCGCCGGACCACGTCGTCGGTCGAGAGCCGGTAGCCGCGCATCGTGGCGAGCCCGCGCTCCGCAACCGCTGTTTGGTACGCGGCAACCTCCCGCCGATTCTGCGCGTACGCCTCGCCGATGGAGCTGATCGCGCTCACTCCCATTCCGTAAAGATCCGCGCCGGCCTTGGTCGTGTAACCCTGAAAATTCCGGTGCAGCGTGCGCTTCTGCTGCGCGGTAGCCAGCTCGTCTCCGGGCAGCGAGAAATGGTCCATCCCGATGTAGAGATATCCGGCTCCTAGAAATTGCTCCAGCCCGGCGCGAAAGATTTGCAGCTTCACGCGCCCTTCTGGCAGATGCGTCGCAAACGAGCCTTGCTGTTTCTTGAGCCACGGCACATGCGCGTAGCTGAACATCGCCACGCGGTCCGGCGCGAGCTTCAGCACGCGGTCGATCGTCCCGCGAAACGTCTCCGCCGTCTGGTACGGCAAGCCGTAAATCAAGTCCACGCTGATGCTTTGAAACCCCAGCTCGCGCGCCGCCGCGATTAAGTCCCGCGTCATTTCATACGGCTGCACCCTGCGGATCGTTTCCTGCACCTTCGGCTCGAAATCCTGGATCCCCATGCTCAGGCGATTGAATCCGAGCCGCCGCAGCGATTCCAGGTGCGCCCGGCTCGTAACGCGCGGATCGACCTCGATCCCGATCTCGGCATCCGGAGCGAACGAAAACCGCTCGCGCGTGTATGCGAACAAATCCTCCATCTGCGCAGGCGACAGATACGTCGGCGTGCCGCCGCCCCAGTGGAACTGGATCACCGGCCGCCTGCGCGAAACCATCCGCGCGACGTGGTCGATCTCCTTCTTCAGCGCGTCGAGGTAGGGAATTAGTACGCTCTTGTTCTTCTGGATCGACACGTTGCATGCGCAGAAAAGGCACAGGCTCTCGCAAAATGGCAGGTGCATGTAAAGCGAAACTGGCGTCTGCCTCTCGTCCGCCCGCGCGTAATGCTCTTCGATGTCGCCCGGTCCGAAGTCGTCCTTCCACACGGGCGCGGTCGGGTAGCTCGTGTACCGCGGCCCCGGCCGGTTGTATTTTTCCAGCAGGTCTTCCGAGACCGAGCCGATCTCGATCTTGTTGTTCGATTTGGTCTTCGTTTCGCTCATGGACGCGCAGACACCATCGCGGTCTGCCCGGCTTCGACGAACGCTCTCGCGTTCTCCACGGGAGTTGTCGGCAGAATCCCGTGGCCAAGGTTCAGTATATGCCCGGCGCCGCCCGTTTTCTCGATCGCTTCCCGCGCCGCCCTGCGAATTCCGTCCTGGTCGCCCAATAGCACCGTGGGGTCCACATTTCCTTGCAGCGCCACTTCGCGTCCTAGTTTGCGGCGGGCCTCCGCGAGATCGGTTTTCCAATCGACGCTCAGCACATCCGCGCCCGACTTTGCCATGCTTTCCAGATGCTGCGCCGAGCCTTTGGCGAACAGAATCTTTGGCACGCCGCTTTCGCCCAGCGCCCGCAAAACCATCTGCGTCGCCGGGAGCTCGAACGCGTCGTACTCCTCCGGAGTCAGCTCGCCCGCCCAGGTGTCGAACAACTGCACCACGCTCGCTCCGGCCGTGATCTGCGACTTCAGGTATCCCGCCGTAGCCCGCGCAATCCGTTCGAGCAGCGCGCGCACGGTCTGCGGTTCCTCTCGCAGCATGCGCTTCGCGCGAGAAATGTCGCCGCGCGTCTGCCCTTCGATCATATAGCAGGCCAGTGTCCACGGCGCCGCCGCGAACCCGATTACCGGCACCTCGGGACCCGCCTCCTTGCAAATCGCCCGGATCGCATCCCCGACGAAGCGCGTCTCCCGCTCGGGATCGAAATCGCGCAGGCGTCCGACCGCCCCTGCGTCGCGCACCGGGTGCGAAAGCACCGGCCCGGAATCCGGCACATCGAGCGGCAGCCCCATCGCCTCGGCCACGATCAGAATGTCCGAAAAGACGATGATGGCGTCCACGCCCAGCACGCGATACGGCTGGATCGACACCTCGGCGGACAGCTCCGGCGTCTTGCAGATCTCGAGGAACGAATGGTGCGCGCGCACAGCCTGATACTCGGGCAGGTAGCGTCCCGCCTGTCGCATGATCCATACGGGGACGCGCTCGGTCGGCTGGAACCGGCAGGCGCGCAGGAAGAGTTCCTTCTTGTTTTCGTCGCTCTGTGGCATTGGATTCGGGCGTTCTCCTATAATACTAGCAGATGCCCGCTGCGCACCGCATTGCCCTCGCAGCCCCCATGCTTGTCTAATTGGAGCTATAATTCCCGGTTCGGAGAGCCATAGCCCGCATGCTCAATCATATGAGCTATTTGAGTCTCGCACTCTACGCCGCGAGCTTCGTCTGCTACGCGCGGGTACTCTACGTCCCGAACCTCTGGCTCGGGCGCATGGCCTCACTCCTGATGGCCGGAGGGATCCTGTTCCATTATTTCGCTCTGCTCGACCGGTTCCAGGGCACGCACACGGTCCCCTACGACGATCTCTACGGCTCGATGTCGCTTTTCGCCTGGCTTCTGGGCGTCACGTACCTCGGCCTTGAAATTTTCCATCGTCAGCGTTCGGTGGGTGCTTTCGTGTCGCTCCTGCTCGTCGTCTGGATGGGCTTGCTTGACGCGCTTGCGCCGCGCACGGTTCCGGCGCCCCCGCCCGCCCGAGGACCGCTCTTCGCATTTCACGTTACGCTCAACACCTGGTCCTACGCCGCCTTCGCGCTCTCGTTCGTCCTGAGCCTCGTCTATCTCATGCAGGATCGCATCCTGCGTTCACACCATGCTGGTACGGCCTTCTGGCGATTTCCCGCGCTCGATGTTCTCGACCGCATGTCCCGCAGCAGCGTGTTCGTCGGACTTGCGGCGCTTGCCGTCGGCGTCACGAGCGGTTTCATCTGGGCGCACCGTCTAACCGGCTCGTATCCTTGGGGCGACCCCAAGGTCATCGTCACGCTGCTGATTCTCGCTGTGTATGCCGGATACCTGGTTCTTTCGCGCACCGTTCGATGGCGCGGTTCTCGTGCCGCTCTGGTCTGCGCCGTGAATTTTGCGGTCGTGCTGTTCAGCTACACGTTTGTAAACTTGTATCTCACGAGATTTCATCGCTTCTTCTAATGGCCCCAGCCTCCAAACCGAGCACCTCTCCGGCCGCGGTCAGCCCGGCCCACTCCGGGACGCGCATCCAGATCGCTCTGATCGGATGCAGTCATCGCACGGCTCCCGTTGAGCTGCGCGAGCGCGTTGCGTTCACGGCCGAACAGGCGGTGCAGGCCGCCCGCGAGCTTCGCCGCCAGGGAATTCTCGAAGAAGCCGTGGTCCTCTCCACGTGCAATCGCAGCGAGCTGTACGGTGTCCCGGCCGAAGCCGCCTCGGAAGTCACCGAGGCCATGGAGGACTTTCTCACCACGTTTCACAAGATCACGCGCGCCGAACTCGAAGGGCGCACCTATCGCTGGGTCGATACCGACGCCGTCCGCCACCTTTTCCGCGTCGCCTCGGGGCTCGATTCGATGCTTCTCGGCGAGGCAGAAATCCTCGGCCAGCTCCGCACCGCCTACGGACAAGCGCTCGAGCACGGCGCCACCGGCCCCGTTTTGAATCGCGCTTTTCAGGGCGCGCTGGAAGTGGGGAAGCGCGTGCGCGCGGAAACTGAAGTCGGCGCTCGCCCCATGTCTGTGGCTCTGGCGGGTGTAAAACTCGCAGAGCGCGTCTTTGGCAATCTCAAGGGCCATGCCGCGCTGATCGTCGGCGCCGGAGCCGTTGCCGAGCAGGTCATCGAGCACCTCCGCAACCGCGGCATCGGAAATTTGCGCGTGGTGAACCGCTCGCACGACCGCGCCACCGAGCTTGCCGCGCGCATGGGAGGCGAAGCGGTCGCCTGGGAGCAGCTCGAAAAAGTTCTCGGCGCGCCCGACATTATCGTCACATCGGTCGCAAATGCCGGCCCCGTTCTCTCGCGCTCCATGCTCGAACGCGCCCTCGCCGTCCGGGGAGGCCGACCGATCTTCGTGGTCGATCTGGGAGTTCCGCGCAACGTCGCTTCCGACGCGGCGGGCCTCTACAATCTCTACCTCTACAACATCGACGACCTCGGCGAAATCGTCGAGCAGAATAAGCGCGCCCGCGAAGCCGAAATTCCGCGCGCCGAAGCACTCATCGCCGAGCACATCGCGAAGTTCCATTCCTGGCGCGCCGCGCTCGAGGCGGGATCGATTGTGGACGACCTTCGCGGACGCTTTCGCGAACAGCGCGAGGCCCTCCTGCGCGAGCGCCTCGCCGGAATGCAAAACGTCTCGCCCGAGGAACGCGCGCGCCTGTCGGCCATCACCGAAGAATTGATCGAACGCCTCCTCGACGAACCTTCCCAACGGATTCGCAAGGGCGGCGTGATGCGCGGACGTCTCGGTGCGATCGACGCCGTACGACATCTCTTCGGCCTCGACGATCCGAACGCCAAAGGCTCCGGGAGCGAGGGTTCGGAGTGACGCGGCTCCGCATCGGGACGCGTGGCAGCTCGCTCGCCCTCTGGCAGGCCAATCACATTGCCGGCCGCCTCGCGCAGCTCCACGGCGTCGAGACGGAAATCATTCGCATCCGCACCTCCGGCGATCGTCTTCAGTCCGCTCCTGTCGCGCAGATCAACGAGCAGATCGGCTCGGAATCGGGAATGAAGGGCATCTTCATCAAGGAGATCGAGGACGCGCTCCTCGCGAACACCGTGGATCTCGCCGTCCACAGCATGAAGGACGTACCTACCGAGACTCCCGACGGCCTTGCGTTTGCGGCGATCACGCGCCGCGAAGATCCGCGCGATTGCCTCATCTCCCGCACCGGGCGCACGCTTACGGGTCTTCGGCAGGGCGCGCGCGTCGGCACCAGCAGTCTGCGCCGTCAGGCGCAGATTCGCCACCATCGCCCCGATCTCGAAGCCGTCGATCTGCGCGGCAATGTCGATACGCGCCTCAAGAAACTTGATACCGGCGACTACGACGCCATCGTACTCGCCATGGCCGGAGTAAATCGCCTGGGCGCGGCGAGCCGCGTGTCGCAAATCCTGAACGCGGACGTCATGCTTCCCGCGGTCGGTCAGGGCGCCCTAGGAATCGAAACGCGTTCCGCCGATCGCACCGCCTCTGACATGGTCGCATCTCTCGATGATGCGGAAACGCACGCCTGCGTTACAGCCGAACGCGCTCTGCTGCACGAGCTTCAGGGCGGTTGCCAGGTCCCTCTCGGAGCCTGGGCGCGTCTGGTGGCTGGAGAGCTACACATGGAAGCCGCCGTCTTCTCCATCGACGGCAACGAGTTCGTTCGCCGCGAGCAGCAATGCTCGGCCGCCGATCCCGCCGGGGCAGGAAAGCGCCTCGGCCAAATCCTGATCGAAGCCGGCGCGGATCGCATCCTCCGCCTCGCCGGGAGGGTAGTGGGTTCGTAGGGGCACAGCATGCTGTGCCCGGCACCAATCCTTGGCGAGACGTCCACCAGTTGGCGGTGAACGCGGATGCCGTGGCCGCTGTGCGGAGAATCCTTCAATGATGAACACGAGTTCGCTCTCCGGCAAACGCATCGTCGTCACGCGCGCCGCCGAACAGGCCCAGGAACTCGTTCGCTCCCTCGAGCAGAACGGCGCCGAAGTCATTCTGTTCCCCACGGTTTCGTTTGCGCCGCCCGAGGATTGGCAAAAAAACGATGAACAGCTCTCGCGCCTGGAAGCGTTCGACGCGATACTTTTTCTCAGCAAGAACGCCGTGCGATATATTTTTGATCGCTGCGCCCGACTCGGCATAAAGTGTGAAATGGTCGGATCGCCAAACCGCTTCATCGTCGCGGTAGGGCCGGCGACGGCTCAGGCATTGACCGAAAAGGGAGTCCGCGTGGACTACGTGGGGAAAACTCAAACCGGCGAGTCGGTCGTACGCGAGTTTCGCGAATCGCTCGGTGGCAGGCGCGTCCTGCTGCCCCGAAGCGACCGGGGCGACGAGCGCGTCTCCGACGCCCTTCGCGAAATCGGTGCCACGGTCACCGAAGTGGTCGCTTATCGCACGGTCGCTCCTTTGTCCATCGATGCAGGCGCGCTGGCCGCTGTCCGTGCCGGCGAGGTGGACGCGATTGTCTTCTCAAGCCCGTCGGCGTTCCAGAATCTGGAAAACTTCCTGGACAAATCAGAAACCAAGAAGCTCGCGCAATCCGTCGCGTTTGCCGCGATCGGCCCGACCACGGCCCGTGCGATTCGCGAAGCGGGCGTGCCGGTCGCAATCGAAGCCGCAAGGCCCAGCTCGGATCAAATCGTCGAAGCGATGATCGAATATTTCTCCAAATCCGCGCGCGCGAAGGCGAATCAATGAGTTTCCCGATTCAGCGTCCGCGCCGCCTCCGCCGCACCGAAGCTCTCCGCGGCCTCGTCCGAGAAACGCGCATTTCAACCGCGGGACTCGTCTACCCCATGTTCGCTTGCCCCGGTTCGAAGGTCCGCAAGGAAGTCAGCTCGATGCCGGGAATTTTTCAGCAGTCGCCCGATCAGATCGTCGAAGAGTGCCGCGAAGTCGCCGATCTGGGCATTCCCGCCGTGATTCTCTTCGGGCTTCCGGAAAAGAAGGACGAGACCGGCTCGGAAGCCGCCTCTCCCAAGGGCGCCGTCCAGCGCTCGATTCAAGCGATTCGCAAGGCGAAGCTCGATCTTCTGGTTCTTACCGACGTCTGCCTCTGCGAATACACGAGCCATGGCCACTGCGGTGTGATCAAAGACGGCCAAGTCCTCAACGATCCGAGCCTCACCCTTCTCGCCGACGCCGCGCTCTCGCACGCGCGCGCGGGCGCCGATATCGTCGCGCCCTCCGACATGATGGACGGCCGCGTCGCCGCGATTCGCCGCAAGCTCGACGAAAACAAATTCCAGGACGTCGCCATCCTCTCCTACGCCGCGAAATACTGCTCCGCGTTCTACGGCCCGTTCCGCGAAGCCGCCGAATCCGCGCCACAGTTCGGCGACCGTCGCAGCTATCAGATGGATCCCGCGAACGCGCGTGAAGCTCTCCGCGAAGTCGCTCTCGATCTCGAGGAGGGCGCGGACATCATCATGGTCAAGCCCGCGCTCCCGTATCTCGACGTGATCTGCCGCGTCCGCGACCGCTTCGACGTCCCCGTCGCCGCTTACAACGTCAGCGCGGAATTCTCCATGGTGAAAGCCGCCGCGCAGAAAGGCTGGATCGACGAGCAGCGCATCGTCCTCGAAATCATCACCGGCATCCAGCGCGCCGGCGCCTCCGTCATCCTCACCTATCACGCCAAAGACGTCGCCCGCTGGCTCAAAGCCCGTTAAGACCTTCGTAGGGCACGGTATGCCGTGCCCGGCGCGAGAACTTGGCTACGCGCTGCAAACATCGCGATCGCGCGGCGGTCTTGTTGGCCACTTGCTAGCCATTCACCTGTGGTTGCAATCCCTCGGTCGTAATATCATCTCGCTGTGAGCAAATCCTCCGATCTCTTCGACCGCTCCCAGAAAATCCTCGTCGGCGGCGTCGATAGCCCCGTCCGCGCCTTTCGCGCCGTCGGCGGCGCGCCCCTCATCATCGAACGCGCCTCCGGCTCGCGCCTCATCGACGTCGACGGCCGCGAATGCATCGACTTCGTCTGCTCCTGGGGCGCGCTGATTCTCGGCCACGCGCATCCCGACGTCGTCTCCGCCATCGCCGCCCAGGCCCGCCTTGGCACGAGCTACGGCATGACGTCGCCGCTCGAAATCGAATTGGGCGAGCGCATCGCCCGCGCGATCCCGTCGATCGAGCGTATCCGCTTCGTCAGCTCCGGCACCGAGGCGACCATGTCCGCCATCCGCGCCGCCCGCGCCTTCACCAAGCGTGACCTCATCCTCAAATTCGAAGGCGGCTACCACGGCCACGCCGATAGTTTTCTCTCCGAGGCCGGCTCGGGCCTCGCCACCTTCGGCATCTCCTCGAGCCCCGGCGTTCCCGACGCGCTCGCGCGCCTCACGCTCAACGCGCCTTATAACGACGCCTCCGCCGTCGAGCGCATCTTCGCGCAGCACTCCGGAAAGATCGCCGCCATCATCGTCGAGCCGGTCGCCGCTAACATGGGCGTCGTACTGCCCGCGCCGGGCTTCCTGGAATCGCTCCGCCAAATCACCGCGCGCGATGGCGCCCTCCTCATCTTCGACGAGGTCATCACCGGCTTCCGCCTCATCTACGGCGGCGCGCAATCCGTGTTCAAAGTCCAGCCGGACATGACCGCGCTCGGCAAGATCATCGGCGGGGGACTGCCCGTCGCGGCCTACGGTGGCCGCCGCGACGTCATGGACCAGATCGCCCCTCTCGGCCCGGTCTACCAGGCTGGCACGCTTTCGGGGAACCCCCTCGCAATGCGTGCAGGTCTCATAACTCTGGACAAGCTCAATTCGCCGGGCTTCACCTTCTACCCCTCGCTCATCAGGAAATCGGTCCGCCTCGTAGAGGGTCTCCGCGCCGCCTTGGCCGAAGCCGGCATCCCCGGGCAGGTCAACTTCTTCGGCTCGCTGCTCACCCTGTTTTTCTCCGCCGAGCCGGTCCGCGACTACGCTGGCGCCAAGAAGTCCGACACGGCCCGCTTTGCCGCCTTCTTCCGCGAGATGCTTTCACAGGGCATCCTCCTGCCGCCATCCCAGTTCGAGGCGCTGTTCGTTTCCGCCGCCCACACGGACGATGACATCGCCCGCACCCTCACCGCCGCCCGCGCCAGCTTGAAAACTCTCTCCGCGCTCAAATAAGCCCGCAAACGCAAGGGCAGGGAATTGAAGGCCTTCCGCCTTGCCCGGCGCCACCGCGCGCTCTTGAACGCCTCTGCCGTCGATCCATGCTGCCTGTCGGCCCGCTAGGGGGACGTTGTGGAAAACGCTTGCCACTCGAATAGTACTTGCCCTCCCAAATCAAGATCTTCCTCCCGCGAATCCCCCACGACTTACTGAAAATAAATGGCTTATGGGTGTCCGAAATTGGTAGTACCCATGCATTCCTTGTCCGCCTTAGGCGTAAAGGAGAGCCCCTTCATGGTCTTGGCTATCGCCGCTCTGCTTTTTCAATTGGCGCCCGCTACCCAGGCGCTGCCCGATGCGACGCTGAAGCCGATCGCCTCTGCCGCGAAGGCCGCGCCGGCCACTCCCGCATCAACCGATCCGGCAGCTTCTCACACCGACGCGTTGAAGGGTGTCTCCAGCTCGGCCGCTCCCGCGTCGCTCACTGAGACCGCGCTCGATACCACCTCCAAGAATTCCGAATCGCTCTCGACCCTGCGTCTTCCCGAGGCGCCGTCCGCGAAGCCTGTCGAGGTCATCCATGCGGTGCAGATGCCGTCGCGCCGCAACTGGCTGATCCTCTCCGTCGCGCAGCACAGCGCCGCCGCGTTTGACGCCTACTCGACGCGCCACGCCATCGCAAACGGCGCTTCGGAGGGCGACCCGATGATGCGCCCCTTCGCGCACTCGCCGGGGATCTACGCCGCGATTCAGGCCGGTCCCGTGGTCCTCGACTACGTCGGCCGCCGCATGCAGCGCAGCCAGAACAATCTTCTGCGTCACACCTGGTGGCTCCCGCAGTCCGTGAGCACCGGGGTTTTCCTCTTCTCCGGCATTCACAACATGCACGTCGCGAGTTCGCACTAGTCTCTTCGTTTCGCGGTCGCTTCACTCCCTGGCGGGAGCATCGCAGTCGGACACCCGGGCCTCTCCTCCCGGGTGTTCGTCCGTCTGGCTCCCTCAAATGCGAAGTATCCAAAAAAATCGCTTTGCTTCTGCGCGTGACGACGTAGAATGTGCGCCTCTTTGTTGCGCGCTTCGCTCCTTGGGCCGCCCGGCCTGGCGAGCGGCACGGCAACAAACTCTTCGCCGATTCTCTTGAGAAGAGGAGCATTCGGGGTGGTGGCGGAAGTTCCGGCACAACGTGTGAACATTGTCCGGCGCATTTTGCGCGGGCTCGCGCTTGTGTGCGCGGTGTTGATGTGGTCCGGCATCGCCGGCGCGCAGACCACCGGCGCGATTCGCGGCGAAGTGAAGGATCCTACCGGAGCGCTCGTTCAGGACGCCGTGCTGACCGCCACTCTTGCCGGCACGGACACGAAGCGTTCGGCCACCAGCGGCGGCGACGGCAGCTTTGAAATTCCTGAGCTTCCCGTCGGCAACTACGAGCTCACCGCCGAAGCTCGCGGCTTCAAGAAGTTTTCCGCCAGGGACATTTCCGTCACCATCGGTCACGTTGCGGTCATCAGTGTTTCGCTCGAGCTGGGCTCCACCACGGAGACCGTCACCGTAAAGGCAGACGCCGTTCAGGTCGAATCCACCAGCACGCAGCTTGGCGCGGTAATGTCGGAAACCGCCGTCCGCGAACTCCCGCTCAGCACGCGCGACACATACCAGCTCCTTCAGTTGCAGCCCGGCGTGCAATCCCAGGTCGGCGCCGATCTCTTCTACGGCAGCGACAATGCCGGCGTCGTCTCCGTCAACGGCGGACGCGGCCGCTCGAACAACTACATGGTCAACGGCGGCGACGGCAACGACATCTTCGCGAACGGCCCGGCCATCCAGCCTTCGCCCGACGCCATCGAGCAGTTTCGCGTCATCACGAATACATTCGACGCCGAGTACGGCCGCAACTCCGGCTCGGTCGTCAACGTGGTCACCAAGTCCGGCACCAACGACGTTCACGGCGACTTCTACGAATTTTTCCGCAACGACGTGCTCAATACGCGCAGCTTCATCGACAAGCTGAACAACCAGGACGCCCCCACGCTTGACTACAAGCAGAATCAGTTTGGCGCCACTCTGGGCGCACCAATCAAGAAGGACCGCACCTTCATCTTTGGCTCCTACGAAGGGAATCGTCTGCGGAAGGGAATCGATGCGGGCTTGGTGCAGTATCCGACCTCGGCCGAGCGCGGTGGGGATTTCAGCGCGACGGGCCCTCAGTTTGTCGGCACGCTCGTCGACGATTCGTTCGCCACGCTGCTTGCGGGCCGCACGAGCAATCCCGCCAACCCGGGCCGCACCTGCCAGCAAGCCGTCACCGCGAACGGCGGGGCGACCATTGCCTCCGGCGTCCTTTTCTCGGACATCTTTCGCGGCAATGTCATTCCGGTCGAATGCTTCGATCCCACGGCGGCCGCGGTTTACGACCGCTGGGTTGCCCCGTTCTCCGGGTCATGCGACTCGCTCTTGGCGTGCAGTCTTCCCTCGATCGACGGCCTGCGCGACCGCAGCGATCAGTTCACGATTCGCTTCGACCACAAGATCAATAGCGCTCAGCAATTCAGCGCCTACTATTACTTCGAGGACGACGATCGCGCCGATCCCTTCTCAACCTTTCAAGGCGCCGGCGCCAACGTTCCGGGATTCGGCGATCTGTTTAAGACGCGCACCCAGCAGTGGAACCTCAGCCACACCTGGACGATCGGCTCCGACAGTATCAACGAATTCCACTTCAACTATTTTCGCGAAGGCCAGAGCGATCTGAATCATCCGGCGAATATCCTGGCCAGCGTCCACGATTCCTGCGGCCCCGCACTCGTCTCCACGTGCTTCACCGATCCCGGCAATCCGTCGGCCGGCATCACGTCCGACATTCCGGGGCGGCAGGGCGTCCCGAGCATTCTCGTCGCGGGCGGCATGTCGATCGGCAACAACAACGAAGGCGAGCTTCCGCAGACCGGCAACACCTTCCAGTGGACGGACAATTTCACGAAGGCCTTCTCGAAGCACACGCTGAAGTTTGGGGGCGACGTCCGCCGCCAGCGCTTCGACCAGCTCTTCTACTTCAACATCAACGGATTCTTTACATTCCTGAGCGACGCGAATCTCTGCGCTCCCGGCTCGCCGGCAGGTTGCGACGAGCCATCCACCAACGACGTCGGCTTTACGAGCGCCTATCCCGACTATTTTCTCGGAACGTCCAACAGCTACACGCAGGGAGCCGCGCAGGGGCAGAACGATCGCAATTCAGCCTTCTATTTCTTCGTGCAGGATAGCTGGAAGCTCAAACCGAACCTCACGCTCAACTACGGCCTGCGCTGGGAGCTGAACACGAACTACTACGATCGCGGCAATCGCCTTCAGACGTTTCGGCCCGGTGAGGCCACGTCGCAATATCCTTGCTGGATGTCCACCGCGAGCGCCGCTGCCACGGGCCTTTCGACAGGGGACTGCGGTCCCGGCAGCGCGGACACTGGCAACGATGCCATTTTTCCGTACGGCTTGGTGTTCCCGGGAGACAAAGGCGTGCCGCGCGGCCTCACCGACACGTATTACAAGGCCTTCGCTCCGCGCATCGGCTTAGCCTGGAGCCCCTCGTGGACCACTGGCTGGCTCGGGAAGCTCACCGGCGGTCCGGGGAAGTCGAGCGTCCGCGCCGGCTACGGAATTTTCTACAATCCCATCGAGCAGCTTGTCCTGTCGCAATTCAGCGCCGAGCCGCCGTTCGGTGGCAGCACCTCGCTCGCGAACACCCTCTTCAATCTGCCCTTCGAGGCGCAATCGGGCGGCCCACCGTTCCCGAACGTCTTCGGCGGGGTCATCAACCAGACTCCCGAGACCCCTTGCGCTTCCGACGTTGCGGGCGGCCCCGCGGGCTGCGTCGATTGGGCGCAATTTCGGCCGATACTGCTTGCCGGGGAATTCCAGCCGCACATGCGCTCGCAATATTCCGAGCAGTACAACCTGACGATCGAGCGCCAGTTGACGAAGGACATGCTCCTTCGCGTCGCCTATGTAGGCACGCAGGCGCATCACCTCCTGGCCATCCACGACTTGAATCCGGGCAATGCGCAGACGTGCCTCGATCTACAAGCGGTCTCGGACTTCTACCAGACGTCGAGACCCGATCTCAGTTCCGCGTACGCGTGCGGGCCGTTCGGCGCCGACAGCGCTTACAACCTCCCGGCTGGCTCACTTCCAACGGGTTTCACGATTCATCTACCGTACGGTCCCGCTCCATCCGTCACGGGTGGCCCGGGATCGCCCGCCATCACGCTCGTCGGCCTCCGCCCATACTCTTCGCCGATTTGCCAGCCGCTCAGCCCTGTTGCTGCCGGTTGTCCGCCTGACGGCGTCCCGGTCTTCAGTAATATTTTCGCCGAAGACACAATCGCCAACTCGACCTACAACGGCTTGCAGGTTTCCGTCGAGCGCAACCTCTCCAAGGGACTGCTCTTCCAGGCCTCTTACACGTACAGCAAGGCCATTGATCAGGGCGCGTCGTTTGAAAACGAGTTGAATCCACTGAACTTCAGCGCCACTCGCGGGCTTTCCCTCGTCGATGCGCGCCATCGCTTCGTCTTCAGCCCCTATTGGGAACTTCCTGTAACGAAGTACAACGGCGTCACCGGGAAACTCGCCAACGGCTGGGCCGTCTCCGCGATCATCACGTACCAGAGCGGCTTTCCGATTCGCATGCAGACCCAGGACGATCTCGAACTCGAGGGCAGCTATTTCTTCGAGGACGCCAATACGCCGGAGGTCACCGGGCCGGTCCAATTCGTCAATCCGAAGACGAACGCCAATCATCAGTGGTTTGATCCAAGCAACATCAGCGACCCGGCGCCCGGCACTTTCGGCAACATGCCGCACTCGCTCTGCTGCGGCCCTCCGATCAGCAACACCGATTTTTCCATCGAGAAGCACACTTCCATTGGCGAGCGCTGGTCCACGGAGTTCCGTGCGGAGTTCTTCAATCTCTGGAACCACACGCAGTTCGCCAATCCCGACGGGAATTTCAGCGATCTCACGTTCGGCCAGATTACGAAGACTCGCGAAGATCCCCGCGTCATCCAGTTCGCTCTCAAATTCCTTTTCTAACCGGCTCGCAGAGTTCCTCTCCATTCTTGCTTTTCTCCGCGCCCTCTGCGCCTCCTTGCCCTGAGTCTGGCGAAGGCGCACGAAGGGTGCGGTGGGAGCTTTGCTGCTGATTCGGTTGCTGTTGGAAGGGAACTGCGCGTTCGCCGCGGACTTCCATCGCCTGCCTTCGCAGGGGCGCAGTCCGCCGCGGCGGATGCCCGGCAACCTTGCTTGGCACGATTTCGCCCATTCATCACCCGCGCCGAATGCCGAGTGTCTTCGTAGGGGCACGATTTATCGTGCCCGGCGAACGTACTTGGCGACGCGCGCCCACCCGCCGCCCGAATAAGGGTCGGGTCCCGTCGCGGGGCAAGGTCCGCTGCCGCGCGGATGCCAGGCGACGGTTTTGTGGCACAGACACTCTCTTGCCCTGAGTTGCACCGAAGGGTGTCTGTGCGCCCGGCTCATAATTGCCCCATCAACCGGGTCGTCATTCTGAGCGGAGCGTCCCGACGTTTTACTCTTGCCGAGAAATCATCTCTCAGATTTCCCGGTCGGGACGCGCAGTCGAAGAATCTCTCTTCCGCGCGGCCGGTTACGATCTGTCCCGTTCTCGGTGAGCTCGCCAGGGATTCGCCGGAAGGGAACTGCCCGTCCGCCGCGAATCTCCTTGTCGCCTTTCGTAGGGGCACAGTCCGCCGCGGCGGATGCCCGGCGCCCATGCTTGGCGTGATCCTGCCCATTCCGCTTGCGCTGATCGCATCGCGAATTGGCTTTGTGGGTCGCGGCTTTAGCCGCGACATAAATTGATCGGCACGAAGGGCCTTCCACTGCGCTGTTTCTGTCGCAGCATGTACTCGCGGTCGCGCCCCCATCACTCAATGGCATACCGGCGCCGGGCTACGAGTATGGATTGGCAATGCGTTCGGCCTTGTTTCGCCGTTTCCGGAAGGGAACTGCGGCTACTTCGACTGAACTTCCTTGCTCGGCCAAATCACCGACGCCACGATCATCACCCCCACGATCGCGAGAATCGCTCCCAGCGATGCGCCCGTGGAAATGGGAATCCAATCGCCCGCCATCATCTTGGCGCCGGTGAACGATAGAATTGCCGCGAGACCCGGCCGCAGAAACCGGAATCGAGGCAGCACGTCCGCCAGACCGAAATACAGCGCGCGCAGGCCAAGAATGGCGAAGGCATTCGACGAATACGCAATGAAGCTGTCGCGCGTGATGGCGAGGACCGCTGGCACTGAATCGATGGCAAAGAGAATGTCCGTGGCTTCCACCGCCACCAGCGCCAGGAACAAGGGGGTGGCGTTCCATTGCCCTCCCCGGTGCACCCAGAAGTTTTCGCCTTCATACTCGGTAGTCACCGGCACCGCCATCCGCACAAGCCGCACCAGCCAATTCCGTTCCGGCTTCACCATGTGGGTGCTCGGCAGCATCATCCGCACCGCCGTCAGAAGAAGGATCGCTCCGAACAAGAACAGGACGGAGTGAAAGCTCCGCAGCAACGCGACGCCCGCGAACACAAACGCGCCCCGCATCAAAAGCGCGCCGGCAACGCCGTAGTAGAGCACTTTGTGCTGCGCCTGAGCCGGGACGGCCAGGCTCTGGAAGATCAGTAGAAATACGAATATGTTATCGATGCTGAGAGACTTCTCGAGCAGATACCCGGTCAGAAACTCCAGTCCCGCCTGATGGCCGCGCGCGTGATAAACCCACACGTTGAACAGTAACGCCACACTGATCCACGCTGCGCTTTCGAGGATCGCCTCCTTTAGCAGGATGCGGTGAGCCTTGCGGTGAAACACACCGAGATCCACGACGATCGCGACCACTATCGCGGCGCCAAAAACCACCCATATATGGATCGGAGTCCCTGCCATCTGCCGCGAACGCCCCTCGCCGCCGGCCAGTCTATCAGCTTAACCCGTCGCGGACTCCGATCGTCCGCTCAATCGCGAGAAACGTCCGGCGATACGAACGCCACTCGTCCCAACCAAAGATTCGTCGCACACTCCGTACACTTGCCATCCCCCAGGCCTCTTAGGCAGCCCAGCGCTGATTGCGATATCGATCTCTAACCATCGCGCGCCTTACATCGCCGGGCACCTCCGAACACCTCGGACCGGATCGCGAGCCCCGACAGCAATAGCCAAATGTCGCGACCCGCCCCATTACCCGGAATCGGTCCGGCATCTCCCCCAGCCGATCGTCGACTCCTGCCTGAAACCCGCAGACTTACGCGCCGACTTATAGCTACCGCCGAACATCTCCCAATCCCGGCGAAACACGAGAGTTGCTCTGCCCTGTGGCCTCTCGCATGCCGCTTCTACGCTTCGGTTGCGGCCTCTCCCAAGCGCGCCTAAATGCCGCAGGGCCCACCGGGCCGGGCGCACTCCCGTGTCCGCCCCCCCCAGACCTTCATTCCTGTTCCGCCGTTCTGGAAACGACGCCCTAGACCGTCCGCATATCAATACATAATATTCATTTGGGGAAATCAATAGAGAAACGGAGACGGTATACATTGAGGACGTGCGGAATATGGATGGCGAACGGGAACAAGGGCGGGCGGGGACGAGGAGTGCCGCACACCGACCGATGAGCCGTGGGGAGCAGGACGGGGGACGTCAATGTTTGGCGGCGTAGCCGCCGACGGCGCCGACTCCGGCACCTACGACGAACCACATTGTATTGTGACGGAGGCGTCGCCAAAAGGTGCCGCCTTTTGCGGCGGTGATGGCGGCATCGCGTTCACGAGTGAGCGCCGCAATCTTGGTGGCGTCGTCGGACTTGTCCTGGCGGGCTGCCGCGAGCTCGACCTGGCAGGCGCGGCAGTCCTGGACGAAATCGTAGAGCGGCTTCAGGTCGGCAGCGGGAATCTGAGCGGAGCAGTCGTTCGCCGAATTGCACGCTTGAGGGGAGACTACTTGCTGCGAGAGATTCTGCGCATCGGAGGGCGCTTCGCGCCGCCGATCGGCTTCAGACTTGGTCGTGGGAGATTGTTGAGGCGGGGCAAGCGATCCAGGGGCGGGATTTGATGCGGCTACCGCCGCGGCCTGCGGCAGCGAGGCGTCGCGCTGCCCGTGAGACTTTGTGTCAAAGCCAAGGCCCTGACCTTTCGCCGGGAATGTCGAGTCACTTCGGCCGGCGGTCGCAGACTCGAGGAAAGATAGCAGCTCGGCATCGCGCTGCGCGAGAGACTTTGCCTCACGGCCAAGTCCCTGAGCTTTCGAGGGAGAGGCGGCGGACGTGGAGGCGTTGTCCTTCGGCTCCCGATGGTCGCCCCAGCCTACGCCAAGGCTCCGGCGGGCAGGCCCTTCCTCCGTTAGGGCAGGCGGGAAGGT
>Ga0335077_10001027_pt1 | contig 32598 bp, 25 predicted proteins | sample Lox_Sample_31_FD_207151 | JGI IMG/M metagenome (GOLD analysis project Ga0335077, IMG submission 207151) | Soil microbial communities from Loxahatchee National Wildlife Refuge, Florida, United States - Lox_Sample_3.1 | ecosystem: Environmental > Terrestrial > Soil > Wetlands | place: USA... | reverse complement strand
GTCCGCGATACGACACGAGTCGAAAGGGATGGCCAAAGCCGTTCTTTCCCTTGCCTGTTTGCTCTTCCTTGGATGGATGAGCGGTAGTGGGAATGCTTTCGCCCAGGCGGTGTATGGCAGCATCGCAGGCACGGTGTACGATTCCTCGGGCGCCGGTGTTCCGAAGGCCGCAGTGACCATTACGGACCTGCAAAAGAATATCAACTACATCACCACCACGAACGAATCCGGCAATTACAACCAGTCGCATCTGATCATCGGGCGATATCGCGTCAAGGTGGAACTCGCGGGCTTCAAGACCGCGGTGCAAGATGGAGTGGACCTGGCGGTCGACACTGTCACCACCGTCGATGTAACCCTTCAGCCCGGCGACATAACGCAAACCATCGAAGTGAAGGAAGATGTACCGCTGCTCAAGACCGAGCGCACCGACGTCTCCACCACCCTCAGCGAGCGATCGGTCGGCGAACTGCCGACCTTCAGCCGGAACTTCACACAGTTGATGCTGCTGACTCCCGGGGCCATTCAGTACGGCTGGAACGACACCTCAACCGAGAATCCGCAGGGCGGAATCGCAGTGAATGTAAATGGGCAGTTCTTCGTGGGAGTAGGCGCCCTCCTGGATGGTACCGACAACCGGGACATGATGTACGGGAACATGATTGTCGTTCCCGATCTCGATTCCGTCGTGCAAGCCAAGGTGACCAGTTCGAACTATGACGCGGAGTTCGGCTCGGCCAGCGCCGCGGTGGTGACCACTTCAACCAAGTCCGGCACCAACGAATTCCACGGCACAGCCTTTCTGTACCGCCGCAACGACATCACCCAGGCGCGCGATCCGTTTGCTCAGACCACGGCTGATCCGGTGACGGGCCGATTGTTACCCAAGACTCTGTGGGATCAGTTCGGAGGCTCCCTGGGCGGTCCCATCATCAAGAACAAGGTCTTCTTCTTCACGGACTACCAAGGCACGCGAGCGAAAGATGGAGGTTCCAACATCGCCCGCGTGCCCACGGCAGCAGAGCGCACGGGTGACTTCAGCGCCCTCGCAGCCGCCACCGGCCAGAATATCTACAACCCCTTCGATTCCAGTGGGAATGTGATCGCTCCCGCGCAGCGCCAGCCATTTCCAGGTAACATGATTCCCGCATCATTGCTCTCTCAGCCGGCCCTGAACCTGCTGAAGTACGTGCCCCTGCCGGACATTACGACGTCGGATCCAGGTGCGCCCAATTTCTCAGGAGCGGGGCAGGACACTTATAACGCCGACTCGATCAACGCCCGCGTCGATTATTTCAAAAGTGACCGCCTGCGGTTCTTCGAGCGTTATACCTATACCCAATTTCTCAAAGAAGCGCCTGGTCTATTCGGCGGGCTGGCGGGCGGACCCCAATTGAGCAACATCGGGTACACGGGGAAGGGGGATACTCGCCCCCAAAGCATGTCAGCCGGATTCGACTACAACTTGAGTCCCAGGATCTTGACCGATTTTCGCTTTGGCTGGTATCGCCAGCGGATCTTCGTTGATCCTCTGGTGACCGGCGACTTCGCCTCACAGGCGGGCGCCCCAGGCTTGAATATCCCGAGCGATCCTACTACCAACAACATGCCCGCCTTTTTCATCAACGGCCAGGGCGGTTTTCAGTTCGGCTCATCACTCTACAATAACTGCAACTGCCCGCTCATCGAAAAAATGCAGCAATTCCAATTCGTCAACAACTGGTCTCTGATCAAAAGTAACCACACGTTTAAGGTCGGCGTCGACATTCGCCGCCTGCAGAACTTAAGGGTGCCGAGCGATCAACACCGTGCCGGGCAACTCAATTTCAATCCGGATCTGACCATGGGACCTGATGGCGGGGGATTTGGTCTTGCCAGCTACCTGCTGGGCGATGTCTCCTCCTTCAGCCGGTACGTTTCCAATTCTTTGGACGCGGGTGAAAGGCAAACCCGTGAATTTATGTACGCCCAAGACACGTGGCGATTAACCCCCAGACTGACCTTGAACTACGGATTGCGGTGGGAGATTTACAATCCCCAAACCGTCACCGGCAAAGACAAGGGCGGATGGCTCGATCTTAGCACCGGCGAGATGCTGGTTGCCGGGGAGAATAACGTTCCACTAAGCGGGAACGTTAAGAACAGCTTCACCAACCTTGCTCCGCGCCTAGGTATCGCTTACCAGTTCAACGATAAAACGGTCGTGCGTGTGGGCTACGGCCGTACGTTCGATGTGGGCACCTTCGGGTCCATCTTCGGCCACAGCGTGACGCAAAACCTACCCGTGCTTGGCACCCAGAACCTGGTTCCCTCGTTCAGTTGGCAAAGCGTGTTCAACCTGGCGCAGGGGCCGCCACCACTGAACCCCAGCACCGTTCTGACTTCTCAACCCAAAGGACCGGATGGCAACCCGATCTACCCCAACGGCCTCCGGGCTTGGGTCTACCCGAACAAGATGCGCATTCCAACCGTCGACGCTTGGAATGCCACCATCCAGCGCCAGCTCACACCCACGATTTCGATCGAAGCCGGCTATGTCGGAAACAAAGGGACTCATATGATATGGGACGACGGTCCGTACTACGACCTGAACGCGCCCACGCTCGTCGGTTTCGCGCAGGGAGTCTCTACCGACCAGCGCCGGCCTTTCTTTAGTAAGTACGGGTGGAACATCCCGCTGCAGTACTTTGGAAACGATGCGAGCAACCACTACAATTCACTGCAGACTAAAGTGGAGAAGCGCTTCGGCCACGGTTACTCATTCCTGGCACACTACACGTACGCGCACGCCAAGAGTTCCACCACGAACCTATACCACGAAAGCCCGGAGACCACCAAGATTTGGTACGGGCGGCCCGACTACCTGAGGGATCACGTGGTGGTCGGCACCAACATCTGGGAACTGCCCTTCGGAAAGGGGAAGCGTTTCCTCGGCAACGTTTCCAAAACTGCCGACCTGATCGTGGGTGGATGGGAAATTACCGACAACACCACGTGGATGAGCGGCGGGGGTTTCAACACCTCCTATGCGGAGTGCGCAGCCGACAATGACATCAACAGTTGTCATCCGGACAAGATCGGCAGTACTTCGATTAGCGATCAAAACGCAAATCACTGGTACGCCGTTGCAACAGCCCCTCTGACCAATAACGGCGACACCAGCGGGCCGTGGAGGCGTCCGCAAGTGGGTGCGCTCGGAAATGATGTTCGCAACTCCCTCGTCGGTCCGAAATGGTTCCAGACCGATGCCAGTGTGATCAAGAATTTTCCGATTCGAGAGCAAGTGAAAGCGCAGTTCCGGGCCGAATTTTTCAACCTCTTCAACCACGTGAATATGGGGAATCCAGATGGCTGCGTGGACTGCTCGACCGCCGGGCGGATTTTCGGCCTGGCGAACAACGCCGTCATGCGGCGCATGCAGTTTGCCATCCGCGTGGAGTTCTAATATAGAGGTTGGCTCAGGCGGGTCCCAGGTTTCGGATGCAGCGCGCGCGCGGACAGGGCATTTGTGTGCGCGCGGGTGCTCTAGTCGTTCTTCTTGGAATTGCGCTGACAGCTACGCCGCAACAGGTGAACGGTCCATCTCTCGCGAAAAGGGAAGCCCAACTCGGAAAGGCCTGCTTTCAAAGCCGGAAGTTTCAACAGGCAGTCCCTCATCTGCAACTGGCGCTTCAACAGGCGCCGGATGACTGGGAATCCACGCAGTTACTCGCGCTGGCTTATTATTCGCTCGGCAATTGCCCGCAAGCCTTACCGCTGCTTCTCAAACTGCGCACGCACCTGCCCAATAGCGAGATCGACGGCCCCTATTTGATCGGTGTCTGCCATTTGAAGACCCAGCATTGGGACGACGCTCGCAAGGCCTTCGCTGAGATGTTCTCCGCGCCGTCCGACAGCGCCATGGCCCACCTGATGCTGGCCAAGATGATGGTGCGGCAGAAGCTCGAGGACCAGTCCGTGCCGGAAATCCAAAAGGCTCTGGAACTTGATCCGCGGCTTCCTATGGCGCATTTTCTGCTGGGCGAGATCTTTCTCTACCAGAACGATGCACCGCGCGCGCTTGAGGAGTTCAAGAAAGAGGTTGAAATCAATCCCACGGTCTGGCTGGTCTACTGGCGGCTCGGCGACGCCTACTTCCGGCTCGAGAAATACGATGAGGCCGAGAAAGTCCTCAAAGAAGCTCTCTGGCTCAACGACAGTTTCACGGGCGCTTACCTGCTGCTCGGCGAGGTGGAGTTGAAGAAAGGCAACCCGGAACTCGGCGTGGGCTTTCTGGAGCGCGCCTTGAAGCTGGACCCACGGAACGATTACGCCCACTATTCGCTCGCCCGCGCCTACCAGCAGATGGGCCGCAGCGAGGAAGCCAACCGCCACTTCGAGATCACTCGAACCCTCCGCGCCGAAAAGAAAACGGACGAGCAGCGCGCTTTTCAGGACATCACGAGATAGATCCCGTGAACGCATCCAGGCGCGACTATCTGAGAGCGCTCACCGTGGGCACGATGCTGGCAGGAGCCGGCTGCAAGCCCTCCGCAGCCCTGTCGAAGCCCGGCCCGCCGCCCGGACATGAGCGGCGCATCCAGTGGTGGCGTGAAGCGAAGTTCGGCATGTTCATCCATTGGGGCATTTACAGCCTGCTGGGCCGCGATGCCTGGGCCATGGGCGACGAAGACATCCCACTCCACGAGTACGAACAGTACGCACGAGACTTCCAGCCGCAGCCGAACGCCGTCCGCTCCTGGGCCCGCCTGGCGCGAGAGAGCGGCATGCGCTACATGGTGATGACTACCAAGCATCACGAGGGGTTCTGCCTGTTCGATTCCAGGCTGACGGATTACTGCGCTCCGCGCCAAGGCCCGGGGCGCGACCTGGTGCGCGAGTACGTGGATGCCGCCCGCGCGGAGGGCCTGCGCGTGGGCTTCTACTATTCGCTCATGGACTGGCATGATCCCGACTGGCTGCATGTCAAGGACGATGCAGCCGCGCGCCGGCGCTTCGTGGACTACACGCACGGGCAGATCCGCGAACTGCTTACCAACTACGGCAAGATCGACATCCTGTGGTACGACATGGCAGTTCCCCTAGATGCCGGGGGCTGGGAATCGGAGAAGATGAACCGGATGGCGCTGGAGCTTCAGCCCGATATCCTCGTCAACAACCGGAACCGCCTGCGCGGCGACTTTTCCACGCCCGAGGAAACGACTCAAGCCGCCAAGGGCGACTGGGAATCCTGCATGACGATGAACGACAGTTGGGGCTACTGCTCAGGCGATCATACCTGGAAATCGCCGCAGCGCATCGTGCGGGATTTGATCGAGTGCGCGCGCGACGGTGGCAATTACCTGCTCAACATCGGGCCTAAGGCGGACGGCTCAGTGCCCGAGCCCAGCGTGCGCATCCTCAACGCCGTGGGCGAGTGGCTTGGGCAGAATGGCGCGGCCATCTACGGAACCCAGAAATGCAACTTCCCCCACGGGAACATCGAAGCGTACACGCGGAAGGGCGACACGCTCTACACGCACGTCCACTTCTGGCCCGGCAGCACGGTAACCGTGGGCGGCGTCACGACCAGGGTGAAATCCGCGCGACTTCTGGCCACCGGTAGGGATGTAGCATTTACGCAGAAGGGCCGCCAATTGATCTTCTCCGGCCTGCCGGCCGAGCCGCCGGACGAACTCGTGACGGTCATCGCTGCTGAGTGCGAGTCCGAGCCGGTGCAGGATGCGCTGTCGTCGCGGGTGGACGGGGGATAAGGCTGTTAGGACTCGAGCAGCGATCTCGGCTAAGCCGTTCACTCGATCTTGATTTGATCGATTTCCCAGCGCTGGGCCTCAGTGTTTCGAACGACGGTGAAAATCAGATTGACCAGATTGCGGTGCCGTTCGATTCCACATTCAGCACTCCTAACCTCGGTTCGAAGCGGGCGCTCAATCTTGATGATTTCAAGGCATCCCCCAGCCCGGCCGTGTGTCCGGTAAAACGAAAGATCCAAGTGCTTCGATTGGGTTCGATAGTTTTCAAATTCCGACGAACTCTTCCAACGAACAGAAGACACGTCCACTAATGCAGTCGCCGAGCCTTTCGCCAGATCGTTCAGATACTTTTTGATCAAGATCGCAGGCTCATGCGCCCATGCGTCCATCTGACCCGTGCATGCGGCTTTGATCAACTCGCCAAGATCTTCGAGTTTGGTCACTTGGACGGTCCAGATCGCGCCTACTTCCCAGCAGGTCTGAGTCCGGAAATGCGGCTTGAAGAATCTCGGAGCATATTCCAGAGCGTAGACGTCGTTACCGACCGCGAGTTCAATTGTCCGTACGGGATTTGCGCCCTCGCCGCCATTCTCGCCCCACAGCACACCCTTCACCCACTTGGCTAGGCAGAGTTGATTGTTAGCGCAGATGAGGAGCGTTGTTAATGGCCAAAAACCAAGCCGCATTTCAAAGTCCGCACACACTCTATGATAGCGGGCGCGAAGAGTCGGACGCCGGACGCAACGGTGATTCAGCCGGGTCCGCCAAGCGCCATTCTTAGAACTACCAGTGAACGTCCCTCAACCCGCCATAGCACCGCCGCACGCGATGGGTCTTTGGTCGAAGCATACGTCCGCACCGTCGCAATCTCCGCAGCGCTCTTTCCATAATTCGCCAGCACCAGCCAAATCTCCCGGTTCGCAAAAACAGAAGCCACCACATTCTGCAGCAACGGCCGGCGGAATAGCTGTGAATCCTTGATTTCGATCCAAGCCCACGTACTTTCTTCCACCATCGGCGCATATTGCCGCAGCCAGTTCTCGTGCATGGGCCGCGCTTGCGGCCGTCCGGGAACCGAGTCCCACCAGCCATAGCTGTACGGGCCGTCCGGATGGCTCTGGTAATACTTCCAGATCGCGCGGCAATGCTGCGTCCAGAAATCTTCGGCCTCGGGGACGTATTGAATTCCCGGAATCGTGGCGCGCTCGCCTGTAAACGGCTTGCCGGCCAGCAGCAGGGGAAACTGCATGTATGGGATAGCGTGCAGGTAAAGCTCGTTCTCGTCGTCGATCCGCGCGCGGCTCATGTCGAGGCAGGGAACCACGTACGGAGAATAATCCTTGACCGCCTCGCGAAGGGCATCGCCACTTTTGACTTCCTCTCCCACCCAAAGGTAATCGTAGACGCGCAGATTGGTTTGCGGTCGGTCGGTGGCGCCGTAGTGAAGCTTGACCACTCCGCCTCGCCGCTTCACCTCTTCGTAGATCAGGGCCAGCAAGTCCTCGAGCGCTCCATCATGCGAAGCCGTTTCCCGGAAGGCGAGAACTTCGTCCGCAGCCGGACGCGCGGGATTGCCCGCGAGCGGGATATATCCGAGGTCATTGTAAATGCCGTCGGTTCCGTATTCATCCAGCAGCCGCACTAACTGCTTCAGGAAATACGCGCGCCAGCCGGCGCTCGCAGGCGAACACCGCGCATAATGATAGAAAAGCTCGACCAAATCCTGGTCCCGCGCCCATTCCGGCCGGAAATCCGGATCGCGCTTTTCGAAGAATCCGCTCGACGCGTACACGATAACATTCATGCCGCGCTGGTGCGCCAGGTCGATAAACTTGCGAAAGCCGGCAGGATTGAGCGGAGCGAACTTGTGGGCCCCGAAGAGGCGCTGCGAGTCGTTCCACTCTTCGTGAAGCTGGATCAGGCGGATGCCGTGATCCTTCAGGCGATCGAGTTCCTGAATATCCCAGTCGCCGATCTCCCAAGGCTTGCGGCACGGATATTCGCCGAGGTTGTAAGCACACTGTCCCGGCAGGTAGCTGGTGATGAGATGCTTGCGCAGGCAGGAGTGAATGGACTGTTCACAGGCGGCGACGTTTTTCAGCCGGCGCCGGTGATCTTCCGCGCTGTAGTTCGCAGAGACTGAGCCGCCGGCCGGAGCCGCAGCCAGACTCGGAATTCCCGCACTGGCAATTGTGCCGCATGCACCCGCTCTTAAAAACTTGCGCCGGTTCATTTCACCGCTCCCATGGTAAGCCCGCGAACCAGGTGGCGCTGCACCAGCAACGCGAAAATCACCAGGGGAACAGCCGCCACCACGCCCGCCGCGGCCATCTCGCCGTAAAGCGTCTGAGTTTTTCCGATCAGCGCGGCCGTGCCGACCGGTAGCGTCGCAGCCGCCGGGGTCGACGTCAGGATAAGCGCGAAGAAAAACTCGTTATAGGTGATGATGAGAGAAAAAATCGCCGTGGCCGCAAGGCCGGGCGAGGCCAGCGGCAGCACGATGTCGCGAAAGGAACGCAGCCGGCTGGCGCCATCCACCATCGCGGCTTCTTCCAGGTCCACGGGGATCTCTTGAAAAAAAGAGCGCATCATCCACGCCACAAACGGCAAGTTAAACGCGGTATAGACGAGCATCAGCCCTATTTTCCTGTTGATCAGACCGAACTGCTGAAGCATCAGAAATAGCGGCACCACAAGGGCAACCGGGGGAATCATGCGTGGCGCCAGAACCCAGAAGCTGAGCCTCTGCCGGAGCTGCCCGAAACGTGCCAGCGAATACGCCGCCAGCGAGCCCATCACCAGCGACAGAAAAGCAGCGCTGCCCACGATGATGATGCTGTTGAGCAGGTAGACTCCCAGATGTCGGCGCGTGAACACGTTGACGTAGTTGTCGAACGTGGGATTCTGCGGCCACAAAGTGGGCGGCGACGCAAACACCTCGACCTGAGCCTTCAGCGAGGTGCTTACCATCCAGTAAACCGGCAGCAACGTGATGATCAGGGCCAGAATAATCAACGCAAGGCGTGTGAAGAGCCAAAGCCGCCGCCGTTGCGTCGTGGTAAGGCGCGCCATCTATACGGTGCCCTTGAACGCCCGCGTCAAAGCGGCCGAAAAAAACATCACCAACGCCAACAGCCCGATCGCCATCGCCGCGCCATAACCGAACTGCGAGAAGCGGAAGGCGGTTTTGTAGATCATCAAGGTGGCCACTTCGGTTGCGGTGCCCGGCCCGCCCTGCGTCAGCACAAAAACCTGGTCGAAGACCGTGAAGGCATCGAGCGCCCGAATCAGCAGCGCCACAACAATCACCGGTTTGAGCATCGGAACCGTCAGATGCCAAAAAATATTCCAGGTGCTCGCGCCGTCCACGCGGGCCGCTTCAAACGGCTCCTGCGGCAGCGATTGAATCCCCGCCAGCAGGATGAGGAACATGAACGGAGTCCACTCCCAGATATCGACCGCAATCAGCGCTGGCAGCGCCAGCGCGGTGCTCGAGAGTACGCTGACACTCTTGCCGGTCAGTGCCTGCACGGCATAACTGAAAAGCCCCACATCGGCGCCGTAGAGCAGGCGCCAGATGATGCCGACCACTACCGGCGCGATGACCATGGGGATGATGAGGCTGGAACGGATGATTCCCTGAAAAGAAAATTCCTCTTTCAACAGCAGCGCCAGCGCCAGGCCAAGCACGAATTCGACCGCCGTCGCGGCGATGGTATAGAGAAGCGTGGTTCCCAGCGAGCCGTGGAAATTGGCGTCCTGTAGCAGGTTCCGGTAATTCTGTAGTCCCACAAACACAGGCGATTGACCCAGAGGAAATTCCCGCAAGCTGGTCAGTACAGAGTAGCCGAGCGGCAGAACTGTCAACCCTGCTGCAAAGATGGCGGTGGGAGCGATGAGCAACCGCGGCACCCATTTTCCTGCAACCCCGGCCCGCGGCATGATTTATCCGACGGGGTAACCCGCGCCTTTGAGAAACGCAGTGGCTTCGGACGCGGCGGCATCGAGGTGCTCCTTCGCCTTGCCTTTGTCCAGCAGCGCTTGATTCAGGTGAGTCCCGAGGATGTCCTCGACTTTAGACCAGTCAGAGGTGCGCGGAGAAGGAACTCCGCAGGTGAGCGCCCTGAGGGTGGCATCCAGCCAGCGGCACTTTTTCTGCGCCTCCTCATCTTTCAGCGCGCTGATCCGAAACGCCGCTCCTCCGGCGCGCGCAAACCGGACTTGTATCGCGGGACTGCTGAACCATTTGAGAAATTCCAACGCCCCGGCTTTGTTGGGCGCAGACGCCGCAATTCCCGACATGAAGAGGCCCAGCTTTGCGACGCGGTTCACTTTTTTCGGGGGCACATCGAAATTGATCTTGTGAACCACCCGCGATTTGGACGGGTCGTCGGTTTGCGGGCACCAGCCGGTCCACATGGTGGCGGCGAATGCATTTCCCTGCAATAAAGTTGCGCCTTCCTGGTCGGAGTCAAACTCGGCAACACCGGAGGGCGCGTATTGGAGCAGGCTCAAGTAAAATTCCAGCGCTTCTATTGCCTGAGGGCTGTTGAACACGACTTTCCAGTTCTCTCCGAATATGTCGCCGCCAAAATCGTGCAACAGCACGAAGAACGAATTCATGATCGGGTTTCCTTTGACGCCGCGCGTTACCCATCCGTACTGACGCCGCGCGGGATCGGACTTCTGGCGCGCCATGCGCAACACCTCATCCCACGTAGCCGGAGAACCCTGATCAAAAATGTCGTTGCGATAGAAAAAGAGCTGGCAATCGCTGATGAGAGGCAGAGAGTACAGTGTGGATTTGGCTTTGGGATCGATGCCCGGCTGGCGCAGACCGGCTTTCGGCGGCCAATAGCCCAGATCCAGCGCCGAAGGCACAAAGTCCTGGTCCGGTTGAAAGCCCAGATCGTCGAGATTCGCCAGGTAACCAGCCCCCGCGAACCGAGGGACCCACAAGTCATCCATTACGTAAATGTCGAAAGCGCCGGCCCGGGTCTGGCCGTCGTTCAGGGCCTTCTGCAACCATCCCGAAAAGTCGGCCTCCACCCACTCGGTGTGAATGCCGGTGGCTCGCTCGAACTCGGGCAGGAAAACGTCTTTGAGACTGTCCAAAGCCGGATCGGCGTAGCTGCCGAAGGTGATCTGGCCGCGCCCGCCCGAACTGTTCTTTCCGCCACAACCCGACAGAGCCTGAATAGCCGCGGCCGCACCCAGCGATTTCTTAAGGAACTGCCTGCGAATCATCGCACAACTCTCAACACGGCGGTGGCGCGCCCGGGACCACCGACGGCGGTCCGAAAAGAGCAGTGTTTCTCAACAGCCCGACGGCGCGGCCAATAGCTTCCTCAGCGTCCATCAACGGATCTTCGTGCTCGATCGACAGCACTCCATCGTAGCCCACCGACCGCAGGGCAGATACAAAGTCCGCCCAGAACTGCGCTCCGTGACCATAGCCCAAGGTGCGATAAGCCCAGACGAGGTCGCGCACCGGTTTTCCGGGCTGTAAATCGAGCGAACCCTGTACTGCCAGGTTGTACGGGTCCACGCGGGCATCTTTGGCGTGCACGTAGCCGATCGTCGCGCCCAGCGCGCGGATGACGGCCAGCGGATCCATTCCCTGAAAGAAGAAATGGCTGGGATCCAGATTGGCGGCAATCACCGGCCCGATGGCCGCTCGCAGCCGCTGAAATGACGAGACGTTATAGACGCACATGCCCGGATGCAGCTCAAAGCAGAGCTGCCGGACGCCCTCGGACTTCGCCAGCGCGGCCATTTCGCTCCAAAACGGGATGATCCGTTCCCGCCATTGCCAGTCCAGCAATTCCAGGAAATCCTCGGGCCAGGAAGCCACCACCCAGTTGGGATAGCCGCCGCCTTCAGAGGTTCCAGGGCAGCCGCTCATGCATACGACGCGTTCCACGCCCAGCATTCCCGCCAGTTGTAGCGTCTGGCGGGTGACCTCAGCGGCGCGGCAGGCCAGGTCCTGGTTGGGATGCAGCGGATTTCCGCTACAGTTGAGCGACGCGAGCTGGAGTCGGTGCGAATGGATAGTCTCGAGAAAATCCTTACGAGCGTTCGAGTTGCCGTGCAAAGCATGCAGATCGCAGTGGGGCGCCGGCGAGAAGTTTCCCGTTCCGATCTCGACGGTTGCGACACCCAGGGCAGCCGCCTTTGCCAGGGCTTCGCGGAAGGGCAGGTGTGCCAGCCCGTCGGTGAAGAGTCCGATCTTCATCGCGCGGCCTCCCCTCCCAAACCCTCCGGGCGCGACGCCGCAACCACTTGTTGCAGAAAAGCAATGTCCTCTTTCCCTTCGCTGCCGTTGGTGAGCGGCTCCCGGCCGGTGTGGACACATTCGTGGAAGTGCAACAGCTCCTCCTTGAAGGCTTCCGCGTATGAGACGTTGACCCGCTTGCGATACTCAGCTCCATTCTCCATGCCCTGGACCTCAACCGGGGTGGGGAAGTGCCGCAAGAACGGAGAAGGGAACTGGATCCGCACTCTCGATTCTTCTCCGAGGAAGGCCAGTTCCTCAAAGTAATCGCGCACATCGCTGAGATAGGACCAGGTGAAGACGGCGCGCGGCCCCTGCTCATAACCGAACACCGTCGTGATGGTCGGGTAGGTCACATCATCCGGCCAGAGCGTGGTGAACATAGGTTGATCGGGATTTCCCAGAATGCCGCGCAGCGCATTGACATCGTGGATCATGCTGCCGAGGAAGACATCCAGATACAAGAATCGCAATCGTTCCGAGACGCAACCGATAGCTTCAACAGCCAGTCTGTCCGCCTCGCGTTGCAGCGCTTCCATCGTGGCTTGCGGAACGTCGCTAAATCGCTTAATGCGGTGATGGGCAAAATACTGCGGTTCCGACGGGTGCAGAACGTTGACCTGAACATATCGGACTGCGCGCATGGAGAGAACTGACTCGCGGCCGTAACGGTAGCCGGGGTCATAGCGCTTCATATACGCCACCATCAGTTGGCGGCCGCACCGCTCCGAAGCGGCGATCATCGCGTCGGCTTCCCGCAGGGTGAAGCACATGGGTTTTTCCACGATGACATGTTTGCCGGCCTCCATGGCCGCAATCGCGGGCGCCGCATGGGAGCCGGGCGTTAAGACGACCACCGCATCAAGATCCTCCGCAACCAGGTCGCGATAATCTTGAAAACATCGGGACACGTTGTAGTAGCGGCCCAGGGATTCCGTCAGACCGGGTGACAAATCGCAAATGGCCTTCAACTCAAAGTGCTCATCCAACTGCCTGAGATTCGGCAGCCACATGATCTGCGCTACTGTTCCACATCCAATTACGCCAACGCGTAAACGTGCCATTCACCCTACTCCTCGGCCTTTGATAAAGTCTTGTTCCCCAAAAAACCTTGCTCAGAGTCCAAGCTGACGCAAGAACTCCCGGCTCTCCCGCGCATTCTCAAGCGGCGTTCTTCCGTTCGCTAAAGGCATCAACACATCCTGCTCTGTAACCAGCCAGCCCTGGTAGTCGATCGATAACAGATCGGAGACCACGGCTGCGATCTCGGCGCAACCGCGGCCAAGCGGAGTAAAGACTCCCGATCTGACCGCCGTGTAGAAATCCAAGCCGTCGCGTGCCACTCGGTCCCGCACCGAAGGATTCACGTCTTTCAAATGGATATAGCGGATGCGTCGCCCGTATTGCCGGACCGCATCGCGCGGATTGCCAAAGCTATACGCATAGTGACCCGTATCGAGGCAGATGCCGACCAGCTCTGGGTCCGTGAGCGCGCAAAGGCGCGCCTGATCTTCGGGCGTGGCCAGGTGGCTGCCGGCTTCCAGATGAAACACCAGTCGCAGTCCAAACTGCTCGACCCGGCGGGCGACATCCTCCATCGTGTTTGCCGTTTGCTTCCATGCGGAGTCATTCGGCGCGGATGCACCCGGCTGCGCCATTCCGTCCGCCACGACGATGAATGGACAATCTAGTGCCGCGAGCACCCGGGCCACGTCCATCAGGGCTTCGATATCGCCGGGCAACCGTTCTGCCTGGAACCAGCGAAGAGGAACGAATGCTGACGTCAGAGTCAACCGGTGCTGGGCTAAGGTGGTGCGCAGTGCGTGGACCTCTGTCGGAAAGTAGCCGCTCGGGCCGAGTTCGGTGCCGTCATAGCCCGCCGCCGCAATTTCCTCAAGGACATGCGCCGCTGATGGCCAGACGCTGGCGTCTGTTTCTTCCATTACGCCCCAACTCACCGGAGCGGATGCGATCTGAATTCTCTTGCTGGTTGATGCGCCCATTAGACCTCCTCCACACTCCCGCGACACGTGTCGAAGTATCCTCAAAAAAATTTAAACTGGTGGACCGGTGGATTCCCTCACCACCAACTCCACCGGCAACCTCATGGTTCCGGGAAACAGCGCTTCCCTCGACTTCAGCAGACTCAGTAACATCTCAATGGCCGCTTGTCCCATCTGGCGCTTCGGACACGCAATCGTCGTCAATCGCGGCTGCACGTAGGAAGCCGCAGCAATGTCGTCAAATCCTATCACAGAAACGTCGCCCGGGATCTTGAGCCCCGCATCGGCAAAACCTTTCATCGCACCTATGGCGATCAAATCGTTATGTGCAACCACAGCGGATGGCCGGTTCGCCAGGCCGAGGAAACGGCGTGCCGCCACTTCTCCAGCCGTATAACCATAGTTACTCTCGACCACGCACTCCGAGTCCAGTGGAATCCCTGCATCAACAAGCGCTGCCTGATAACCATCCACGCGAGCGGCACTGCTGGTCGAGTCACCCGCCAACACGATGCAGCCGATTCTGCGATGGCCCAGTTCGAGTAAATGCCGGGTTGCCAGGTAGCCCCCATCATGCTCGTCCGACACGATGCAAGCGTGTCCGGGAACCTCACGTTCCAGGATAACCAAGCGAATCCCGGCCCTCTCCAGAAAATTTACAGGTTCTAAATCCGAAGTCACAGGAAGAAAGATCACGCCGTCGACTTGCTTGGACCGCAAGACGTGAGAATACCGGAGCTCCCGTTCCGGCAGATGACTGGAGTGCGCCAGGATCACCGTATAGCCGTGCTGGAAACTCACCTCTTCAATCGCCTCCGTCATTTCGCCGTAGTACGGATTCGTGATGTCAGGAATCACCAGCCCGATCGTCTGGGTTCGCTGCGTGCGCAGGCTCCGGGCCACGTCGCTCGGGTGGTAGCCCAGCTTGGCGATGGCTTTGAGGACACGTTCCCGAGCCTCGATAGAAACCGGGCGTGGACCGTTGTTCACGACATAAGACACTGTGGACGGTACGACCCGGGCAAGCCTGGCGACATCGTTCCGGGTCACGCGTGTTTTGGGGACAGGCGCAGCTCCCCCTGGCCGGTTGCTATGCGGCGCACTCATTTCCTTTATCGGGATACTTTGCGGGAGCATACTCGGAACGCCGGCCGCTTGTCAAGCCAAGGCAGGCCGAGGGTCGGCTGCCTTGACCCGGTCCCCCGATTCGGGCTATTCTGCCCAACTCATGCGAGTTGCATACGACCGAGTCGTCAAGAAATACGGGCCTGTTCTGGGAGTCGACCACCTTCACCTGGAGATTCGCGCCGGAGAGTTTATCGTCTTGTTGGGTCCGTCAGGTTGTGGCAAGACCACGACTCTCAGAATGCTGGCGGGTCTTGAGACCGTGACCAGCGGCAGTATCTACATTGGCGAGACCTGTGTGAATGAAATCCCTCCCCGCGAACGTGACGTGGCGATGGTGTTCCAGAGCTATGCGCTGTACCCTCACATGACGATTGCCGAGAACATCGCTTACCCCTTGCGTGTGCGGCGCATTCCCCGTTCTGAAATCGCAAGCCGTGTGAAGAAGGCAGCCGAGCTGCTGGGAATTGGAGAACTGCTCGAGCGCAAACCGAAGGAACTCTCCGGGGGACAGCGGCAAAGGGTCGCCCTGGCGCGAGCCATCGTTCGCCAGCCGCGAGTTTTCCTAATGGACGAACCGTTGTCCAACCTCGATGCACAACTTCGCCTCCATACGCGCGGTGAACTGAAGCGGCTCCAATATGAGCTGGGGACTACAACCCTCTACGTGACCCATGATCAGGCAGAGGCCATGACCCTGGCGCATCGCGTAGCCGTCATGGACGGTGGAAGGCTGCAGCAATTCGACACTCCTCTCGCCATCTACCAGCGCCCGGCCAACAAGTTCGTTGCCGGTTTCATGGGAAGCCCGAGCATGAACTTCCTGGAAGGCAAGCTGGATCACGCGGAGAGAAGATTTGTCGGCCCGGACTTCACTCTTCGCTTTGCAAACGAGGTCTTATCCCCGCCACCCTTGTCTGACAAGGTGACCTTGGGGGTGCGTCCCGAAGACGTGGCACTCTCGGTCACAGCGTTTGAAGGCGGTCTTCCGGCCACGGTCTATGTAACGGAAGCCCTAGGTAACGAAACTTACGTTTTCCTGAACGTCGGCCGGGGGAGAATAGTCGCCCGGGCCGATCCCGCAACGCGCTTCGAAATCGAAAGCCGGGTGTGGCTTTCGTTTGATGAGACGAAGCTTCATTTCTTCGATCATGTTTCCGGCAACCGTTTGTCGTAAAGATCCGGGGCCCGTCACTGATTGTAGGACCCGCGAAGGAACTGCATGGCAAGATTGCGAGCGTGCCGCTGTTGTCTTCCAGACGCTCACACGATTCTTAGTGGCCTGAGGCAGTCATCGCGCCGTCCACTACCAGATAGGTCCCGGAGATGAATGAGGCTGCATCCGAGGCCAGGAACAGCGCGGCCTCGGCGATGTCGTGCGGCGTCCCGATCCGGCCCAGGGGATGGAAGCTGAGCACCTGGCGCATGGCGGCATCCGCATCGGGGAGAGTTGCGAGCCACGTGTCCATGAGGGGCGTGTCGATGTAACCAGGACAGATGGCGTTTACGCGGATGCCATCGCCTCCGTGGTCGAGCGCCAGCGCGCGGGTCAGTCCGATCATGCCGGCTTTCGACGCGTCATACGCCGCGTTACCCGCATACGAGACGAAGGCATGCACCGATGAGATGTTGATGATGACGCCGCGACGCCGCGCCCGCATGTGAGGGATTGCATATTTTGAAAAAAAGAAGACGCCTTTGAGGTTGACGCCGAGCTGGCGGTCCCAATCGGCGGAGGTCAGATCAGGAACCTGTCCGAGCACCTCGATTCCGGCGTTGTTGACGAGCACATCGATACCGCCGAATTCCTGTACGGTTTGGTCGACGGCGGAGCGAACGTCGGCTTCGACCGAAACGTCGCCTCGGATTGCCGTGGCGCGCCCGGACTGCGACAGGGTTTTCGCGACTTCGGAGGCGCGTTCTGCGTTGATATCGAAGACGACAACTGTGGCCCCGGCTTCGGAGAAGCGCCGTGCGATGCCGGCACCGATCCCCATTGCCGCGCCCGTGACTAGTGCGATTCTATTATCGAGACGCATGCCCATTGATCCTCATGAAATCATTTAGCTACACGTGGAAGGAAATCCATGGCGGATTCGATCACGGGACAGTATATCTCCGGTTCGAGCCGCGAACGCCGAATCGATTTGCACACTGAAGCGGCACCTCAACATGGTGCAGGTTCAGAGCGCGTGGTTCCCGGTGTTGAAGCAGTAGACTCAGCGTGAGCGGGTGCGCAGCCTCTCGATTTCCTCGATGCGGCCCCGGAGTTCGGGATTTTCGGGGCGCACCTCGCCCGCCTTAGCCAGGAACTTCAGCGCAGCGGCATAATCTGCGGCAGCGGCGGCTTGGTTTCCGAGAATGATCGAGACGCGGAATAACAGCTCCGAAGTGTCGGCATCGCCGGGCTTCAGGCGGTGCGCGGACTCGAGAACACGATATGCGCCCTGATCGTCCTTGAGCGAATAGAGTGTAGCTCCCAGCAATGCGTTAGATCCAAAGAAGGCCGGACGCAGGCTCACGGCTTTTTCCAGGGGCGCGCGGGCTTCAGCGAACCGGCGGAGGCGGAAGTAAGTCAGTCCCAGGTTGTGGTACACCTCGAAGGAATCGGCATCGAGCGCGGCAGCGCGCTGGAGGGGCGGAATCGCCTCTTCGTACCTTCCATTTTCGCCGTAGAGGATGCCGAGCGTGGTCAGCTTGTCCGGGTCGCTGGCGTCGAACATACGATTACACACGTTCCGCGACACAGCGGCCGGTCCCTGCCGCAAAGCCTGGACGCAGGCAACAGACTGGCGGGCAGTCTCGTTGTAGCGTTCGCGCATTTCCGTTGAGCGCGCATATTCCTGCTCGGCTTCCTCGGAATTGCCCTTCTGCTGGAGCGCGCGCGCAAGCCGGTAGTGAGTACGGAAGTCCCGGGGATCGGATTGAGCGCCCATCCGGAGCCATTTGATGGCATCGTCCAGGCGACCCTGCGCAAGATAGGCCGAGCCCAGATAGAAGGCCGTGTCGGGAAACGGCGGGCGCGACATCAGAGGAACCAGCCGGCGAATGGCGGCTGCATGATCTCCCGCCAGCAGATCGAGGCGCGCAAGGTAATACTCCACGCTGGGATCGTTCTTGGTTTCCGCACGCAGGCGGTTGAATTCCCGTCGCGATTCGCCGTGCTCGCCCAACGCGAAGAGGCAGACCGCGAACTGGTACCGTGCGTTCGTTGCGCCGGGATCGAGTGCCAGGCCGGCGCGGAACTCGTCTGCGGCTTCGGCGAACCGGTCGTTCTGGACGAGTTCATAGCCCTTGCCGATGTGGGCCGTGGCTTCGGCAGGCGCCGGGCGGCTGTTCTGAGCACAAACGGCAAAACTGCCCAGGAGCATCCCGACAAAACTCATCCATGGCGAGCGCATGTAGAGCCCTCGGCTGCCCCCTTAATGGCGTAGAACCCTATTGAAAATGGAGCGGGAGACGGGACTCGAACCCGCGACGTCCAGCTTGGGAAGCAACCGTTCATTTGAGTATAGATCACTGCGCACATAGCGCCGAGTTCCGACACGCGTAAGGCACTGATTTTTCAGCCTTCTCTTTTTGCAGCCCGCGTTAATGGATTAAACGGATTCCTCGGCGAATCTACCTGAGTCGCTGAAGTGCGTCACAAAACTGCGCTGCGTTATGGCGCTCGCTGTGACGCCACAGAGAAAGCCTCGTTGAAATGGCCGCGGAACATGCGGCGCCGGCATCGCAACCTGAATCTTGACCGGCGTCGCCGTGTGGGTTGTCCCGAGCATTCATGCGCGTTTCACGAGACCGACCCGTATCGGTTGTGACGTTTGGATTCCGACGTTTATCTGTCGGTCGCCATAAAACTCGAGAATCCAAAGTCGCTGATCACGCCAGTGGCCCCTTCGAGGTAATACCCGATTCCTGGATTGCCGCTCGGAAATCTGTCATCACTGAGTTGAACCATCTGCACGCCATTGATGTAGACCGAAAGGATCTTTCCAATCATACTAGCCTTCACGACATCGCCATCTTTGACCCCGTACTGCGAACCTTCCGTCTGTTTCAGCATGGTGAACTTTCCCAGAGGTCCTTCCCACCTGGCGATATTGCAATAGGCCTTTGGGATTTTGGAGCAGCGAAACATGATTTCGTACCCTGTGCAATTGTGGGGAGAAATGGTACTCCGCAGGCGCAACTCCACTTCCTCCCAGACCTTGCCGTCTTGGTTCGGGTTCACGGAGCGGACCGTGGCTTGGACCGTTTGATTCGGTCCCCAAGTACCCTTTAGAAGAGCCGTGGAGTCGTCGTACTTTTGTGGGTCCGGTCTATTGCCGCCTATTTCGGTGCCGAATGCGAAGCCGGTTGTCGTCCGGACGTCGGTCCAATCAAGGCCGTCGGTCTGGCCATTCAGCCATTTGCCGCCTTCCGAAATCGGATTCTCCGCGAGGGAAAAGTTGGTGGCATAAGGCCCGTGCATTCCCGCGGGCGCGGGGACCGGCAACAGGCTCAGGCACCGCGTTGCCGGAGGCCAGATGCCGACGATGAGAAACAGCGCGATCGCTGACAAACATCCGGCCACTTTGTTTTTCGGTCCTTCAACGCGCATAAGTGACTATTGCAGCATACACCGCACTGTTCCGCTGGACCGGGCTGCCACGGATTTCGCAGTGGCGTTCAGCCCATTCAAGCGTGAGCACCGGGCGGGCGCGATGACAACCCTCGCGGGCTCCTCCGAATGATCTGCGCTCACACGCCGGCACTGCTGTGGGTCAACTCCTTGATTGGCCGTACTTCGACGCCTCCGAGGCGAATCGCGGGAATCCCGGAAGCCAATTGGATGGCTTCGTTCAGATCCCGGGCGGCGATCAGGATGAACCCACCAATCTGCTCTTTGGTCTCCGCGAACGGGCCGTCGATAATTGTCATTTTCCCTCCCCGTGGCCGGATCGTAGTGGCCGCCTGAACGGACTGAAGCGCCTGATTGGCCAGCGAGTGACCGCTGTTCCGAAGCACATCATCGTACGCCAGGCTTTCGTTGACCAGGGCTTCGTATTCCTGCTTGGAGAGAGCGTCCAGTTTCTTTTCGTCAAAAAAAATCATGCACAGGTATTTCATGGTGTCCTCCTGATTGCCACGGCGGCGTTCCATTCATTAAATAGTCGTTCGGGAGCGCAGAAAATCGACGTTAGCTGATCGGGTAAGAAAAGTTAGTTTGATGGGGCGGGCGCCTCAGGCTGGATCGACTCCTCAGCTGCCCGGTTCTGAACTTTCGTCGCACGTGATAGAGCGTCTTGGGACACTTGCCCGGATCAGGAATGGCACGTTGGCCAGCATCCTGCGGAGTGGCGAAGCGGCCTGCGGATGTAACGGAAGCCGTATCCACGGGTAGAGTGTCTTTACCGCGGCGCTCGACATTCCTAAACGCTTCGCGACTTCTCGCCAAGAGGCTATCATGCAGTCATGTCGCTTGCGCAAACCTGGGACCCCGCAAACTACGCGCGCAATGGCCGCTTTGTTTCCGATCTGGGATCCCGGGTCATGGAGTTGTTGGCACCCCGGCCCGGTGAGCGCATTCTTGACCTGGGTTGCGGAGACGGGGCGCTCACGAAAAAACTGGCCGATCTTGGGTGTGAAGTAGTTGCCGTCGATTCGAGCGCTCCGCAGATTGAAGCCGCGAGGAAGCTTGGGCTGGACGCGCACGTGATGAGCGCTGAAGCTTTGCCGTTCCGGGAAGAGTTCGATGCCGTCTTCAGCAACGCGGTGCTGCACTGGATCAAGCGCGCCGACGCGATGATCGCCGCCGTGTACCGCTCTCTTAGATGGGGGGGCCGCTTTGTTGCCGAATGCGGGGGCCATGGCTGCGTGCATAAGATCCGGACGGCACTTGTCCAAGCCTTGGACCGGCGCGGGATGGATGGGGAAGCTCGCGTGCCTTGGTACTTCCCGACTCCCGGTGACTACGCAACGCGGCTGGAGCGAGCAGGGTTCCGCGTCGATACTATTTCATTGATCCCGCGTCCGACGCCCCTGCCTGGCGACGTCATCAGCTGGCTTGAGACATTTGCACAAAGCTTCCTTCATGGGCTTCCACCCGTCGCGCGGGCGGAATATCTACAAGAGGTCCGCGCCATACTGGAACCGCAGCTGCGTGAAAGCACCGGAACCTGGGTCGCAGACTACGTGCGACTACGATTTGCCGCGACCAAGTCGACGCCGCTGAGGAAGCTCAAATCCGATCGAGCAGTCCATGTGGCAGCGGAGCCAACTCGATGACATCGGATCACCAGGCCGGCTAGCGCCCTTGTCACACAACTGCGAATCCCCTTGGCTGATTTGTCGCTTCCGGTACGATAAGTTACGCGGAAGGAACGGCGTCAGGTCAACATATCGGTAAGTGGAATGACACGCGAGCCCTTCACGCCTGAAGGAAAGGAAGTTTGTCACCCCAGAATTTTTCGATCAGCGGCAGGGCTTCGTTGGAAAACCCGGTGGAGAGGAAGATGCGCCGCCCGGCACTGCTGACGTCATATTCAGGATGCCGGTCAAGATAGAACTTCAGCGCGCGTGCCGTAGCCTCGGGCTGGTGGATGATGCGCATACCGCACGGCAGGGCAGCGGCAAAGAGATCGGCCACTAGCGGATAGTGGGTGCAGCCTAGGATCACGCCGTCGGGCGTGGTGTCGAGGCGGTTCAGCAGTTCACCCACATATTGTTCGACCAGCGCGCGAATATCGCGGCGCGGCAACCCCCGCTCGATTGAGCCGGCAAGTTCAGGGCAGGCCTGCTGCACCACAGTGATATCGGGACGGCGTTTACGGATTTCAATTGGGTAGCAACCGGTGTCCACTGTGCGGCGGGTCGCGAAGACTGCGATGGTGCTGGACTGCTTCGTTTCTTGCGCGGCAGTCCCGCCTGCGTGCCAGCCGATGCCGGTTGCAGCCTCGATTGTCGGTACGACGATGCCGATCGCGTTCCGCGCCACCCCATCGTCGTGCCGGCGCGCGGGTAGCCATTGCTGTTGGATCCAGCGCAGCGCCACCACAGAGGCCGTGTTGCAGGCGACGATCGCAAGCGTGCAACCCTCGGCGAACAGGCGTTCGAGCGCGGCGCAGGTTAGATTCAGAACATCAATCGGCGGCCTCGTGCCATAGGGCGCATTTCGGCTATCCCCAAGATAGACGAAATCCCGCGCAGGCAGCGCCTCGGTTAGCGCACGATGCACCGTCAGCCCACCGAAGCCGCTGTCGAAAACGCCGATCATCCGAAGAGCCTTTCCATCACCGGTCCTTGCGATTCAATTCTTAGGCCAACTCCGACTTCAATGCCTCGGGCCCCGTCCCGGCAGAGCCCTGTGCCTTTGAGAGATTCCTTAAGAATCGTAGCCGGGGCCGCCAGACGACCCGCACTCTTTCCACAGCTTTTCCCAATTCCAGATCCCGTATGCCACCTCCTTCGGCAACGGGAATCCGAGCTGATGCGCGAGCATACACACCTGCCCGCGATGGTGGGCTTCGTGAGAAATCATGTAGCACAACATTTCCGGGCCAACCGGCCAAGGCGAAGCCCAGCCGTCTCTGCGAAACTTCTCGACGCGGCCCGCACAACCACCGAGCGCTTCGGCGAGCATCTCCGCGCAGCGAGCGGCGCTCTCGGACAATCCTTGACGGGCTTGCTGCGGCGTGCAGTGCGCACGGTTGAGCTGGGGTGGAACCTTCAGGTGTGGAGCTGTAAGCCTGACCCACTTGGAGCGGACATTGTGCATGTGCGTGAAGATCGCCGCAATGCTGCGGGCCTTGCCGGGCGGTTTGGCCCTCCAGGCGGTAGGGTCAAGATGTTCGATAAGAACCTGGTTCATGCGATCATTGGCGGCAAAGATCTGGACTGCGGCTCGGCCGAGTTGAGTGTGAACCTTGTGTTGACGCGTGGCCACGGCTCCCTATTCCTTGACTTATCATACTTCCGGGCCGTCGGCTAACCTTCCACAATCTGCTTCGAAGCGCGTTGCACCGGTTCTACAAGACGCGATCGCTCACTCGCCGACGCCTCTGCCAAAGCCTCCGTCAGTGACTCCACGAGCCACCGGTCAAACGAGCCGAGAAGGAATGAAAGGCTTTTGGTCCAGTTCGGGAACTCGCTGGCTAGTCTTTTCAGGAGGCGATCTTCAATCGATTCCTGGTGCGTCTCAAACCGGCGCTCGGCGAATGTGCGCGTGCCGGCCGCTGTGTGGTGGACGATCAAGCGAACCTGCGACTTCACATCCTCGACGATCTGCTGCTGGCCGATGAGCTGCGCTTTGAGCCCCTTCCGCTCCGCATCCGCCAATTCAGCTGATCTTAGGCTGAGAGTCACATAATCCCCGGACTCGCGCAGCAGGACAGGCTGGAAGACGCGCTTTTCAAGCGAACTCCTTAGATCTTCGTATCCGGGGCGGATCGAATATGGAATTACCTGCGGCGGACTCGCAATCGCCTTTCGGAGCTGCTCGTTGACGAATCTGATAACCTCATGGCGCTCTTCGAAGTCAATCAGATCAACTTTTGTGAGCAGGACGGTTACGTTGGGCGTGAAACGGTAGTCGCGTTAACAGCTCAATGTCCTGCTGCGAGAGCGGTGGATCGACGCTCACGGCGACCAGAGCAAGTCCGACGTTCGGCAGCCACTTCAAAGCCTCTTCCGTGTTGTGGAGCAGCGCGCTTTCTAGGCCGGGCATGTCGACGAATTTGAGGCCCCGGAATGCTTCCAGACCGGGAAGTTCCACCGCAATCAGCTTTACTCGCTTGGTGTTTTCGGGTTCTCCCGTTGAGAGATACTGGCCGATGGATTCGACTGGCAGTTGATGCATGCGCCCATCAAGGAAATGGACGGTGGCCTTCTCCATAGCTCCAAAGCGAATCTCCGTCACGACCGCGGTAACCGGGACCACGCCCACCGGCAGGATCGGCCGGTTTGTGAAATGGTTTAGGAAACTGCTCTTGCCGGCCTTGAAGCGACCGATCACAGCGACGCTGACACCGTGCTGTGCTGAGCAAGATTCGATACAAAATCGATTGCCGGATTGAATTCTGGGTCGGACACGGTCCCGGTACCCAGCGTCGATGAAGCCGGGCTTGAACTCCCGTTTCTGTCCGAATTCTCTGAGGGTGTTGTGTAATCCATGAGCTGCGTGGGCAAGCGTCCAATCGGAAACTACCGGCGGAGATGGAGCAGCGAGCCATCACGATCCTTTCCGACGCGGGGGGGCATTATTACGGCAAATAACGCTCCGTCACCACCGGGCGCACGACAGGGCACATTTCCGAGATCGCCCGGAAAACCGGAAACATGCGGGCTGGCAGTCCCTTACCAAAGTGGTTCATTCAATCCTCAACGCCTCCATAGGGTTGATGGAAGCTGCGCGGCTGGCCGGAACGATTCCGGCGATGGCGGCCGATACGGCTAGCGTCGCGATGGCCGCGACCATTACCGTGAAATTGACGCTGCTGATCTCATAGAGTTGCGATTTAACGTAGCGGACGCAAACCATGGCGACGGGCGCGCCGATCAGCAGGCCGGTCAGGGCCTGCAGCATCGTGCCTCGCAAGACCATGGCCATGACGCGACTCCGCTCGGCTCCGAGGGCCATGCGGATGCCGATCTCAGACGTGCGGCGCACGACCGTGTATGCGGTTACGCCGTAGAGTCCGAGGGAGGCGAGCAGCAGCGCCAGCGCGCCGAACAGTGAGGTGAGGCGCGCCACCAGCCGTTCCTCCGTGAAGCGAGCGTCGATCTGTTGCTGGAAGGTCTGGAACTTGACGATGGTGAGGTTAGGATTGATGCTTGCGAGCGTGCTGAGCGCCAGCTTCTCCATATTGTTCACCGGACGTTGAGTCTGCAGGACGATGGCGCCGGCATACAGGGAAAGATCCTTCTCGACCGGGCTGTCGGAGTTTGCCGGCCGCTGCGTCAGCGGCACGAAGTATATGGCGTGGTTCTTCCAATACACACTGGTATAGGTGGTGTCCTCCACCACTCCGACGATCTCATAGGCTCCATCTTTGCCGGGAGCGGGGAAGCCGAAGCGGTGGCCGATAGGGTTACGTGCGCCGAAGAACTGTTTGACGAACTCCTGATTCACCACGGCCACGGGTGGGGCCGCTAGCGTGTCCTGCGTGGTAAATCCCCGGCCCGCCACGACGTGTGTTCCCACGGAATCGAAATACTCGGCGGTGCCCTTGACCCACGAAGCGCCTTTGTCGCGATCGGGCTCGCCCTGAATTTTGATGCCGGTCCCCCAGTTGTTCTCCTCCATGGGCGTGTAGGTGGCCAGACTCACCTTGACCACGCCGGGCAAGGCGTGGAAGCGGTCTTCAATGGTTCGATAAAGCGCCTCAACCTGAGTCGTTGCATAACCCGCCGCCTGCGGGCTGATGTGAATGATGTAGCGGTTGGTAGCGTCGAGCCTCATGTTGGTGCTTTGCGCCTTGTTGAGGCTCTGCGTGAACAGGCCGGCGGCAACGAGCAGAACCAACGAGAGGGCCGCCTGCAGGACCACGAGCGCGCGCTGCAGCAATGAAGCACCATGCGCGGTGGTGCGGGGTGTCGACCGTAGCGCGTCGGCAGGGAGTGCGCGCGCGGCAATCCAAGCCGGGGCAACACCGAAGACAATGCCGGTGACAATCGACAGTCCGAAGGCAAACGCAATTACCGCTGGAGACGGCGAGGCGTCGATGGGAATGCCACGCTGACTTGGAAAAGCGAGCGCGAGCAACATGCGCGCGCCCACGAAGGACACGCCGAGGCCCAGCAGTCCGCCGAAGCCGGCCAGAAGGACGCTCTCGGAAAGAAGCAGGCGGATAATGCGGCTGCGCTGCGCGCCGAGCGCGGTGCGGATGGACATCTCAGCGCGGCGGCTCATGCCGCGGACCAGTAGCAGATTGGCGATGTTGGCGCAGGCTACGAGAAGGACGAGAGCGGCGATCCACGTAAGCAGATGTAGATGCTCCCTGTACTCGTCCTGCATGTTCTGGATGCCGCCGCCGCCCGGAGCGAGCACGACATGCGCCCGTGCGAGTGCCTTCTTGTTGCGTTCTGTCTGAAACGTCTTGAGCGTGGAAAACTGTTGGCGTAGGAGGGTGCTGGCTTTGGCCTGCAGGACGGACCGTGGCACGTCCGGTTTGATGCGGCCGATGATGTAGGCCCACTCGACCTCGGGATCGTGTAGATAGGGCGCGCCGATCATCGTGTCCATTGACTCCAGCGGCAGGTAATATTTGGGCGGCTGGCTGGAGAGCCGGTCACCGTAAAAGCCCTTGGGCGCGATGCCGATGATGGTGACGGCCTTAGTGTTGATCCAGAAGGTGCCGCCTATGACCGAGGGGTCGGCTGAAAAATCCTGCTGCCAGGTCTCGTAGCTCATGACGGCGGAGATGGGTGCGCCCTTCTGGTCATCCGCGTCTACAAAGAAGCGGCCCGCGGCGGGTGTGAGGCCGAACACGCGGAAGTAGTTACCCGAGACAAAGGTTCCCATAACGGATTTGGCGATCGTCTGCGGCCCTTCGCGGCGCACGGTAATGGGACGCCACGCGTAGCCCGACTCCATGGCGGCCAACTCGTCGAATTCGGGGAGGTTCTTTTTGAAGAAGTAATAGGTCTCAGTGGCAAAGAGTGAGTAGTCGCCGCTGTCGTTGGTGCCCGAATTGACGCAGCAGTCGTCCCGATCGCCGATGCGGATGAGGTTGTTGGGGTCAGCTACGGGGAGAGTGCGGAGAAGCACCGAGTGGACCAGAGTAAAGATGGCCGAGTTGGCGCCGATGCCGAGCGCCAGCGTCAGGACCACCACTATCGTGAAACCGGGTCTGTTGCGGATCATTCGAAAGGCGAAGCGGACATCGTTCAGTAGCGTGTTCACGGAAAACTCCCCACAGTCTAAGACTGCGCGGGCGCACAATGGTTACTTAAGATCCGCGACTTTCTCGGCGCCATTGGTTGCGCCAGCGGCCGCCCGAGACGTGAAGCAGCACGTTCCAAGCGACAATCGGTCACTCACCAGCCTGCTAGCCTGCCTCTTAAGACGTCGTTCAAGTCGGCGGAATGGCTGCGGATGGCCGGAAGTCAGTTCGTAACGCGCTCAAAGGTCTCGGTGAACTGAATAAGAGAAAGTGATATAAAGGCGGGCGTGGAGCAACCTGGTAGGTCGACGGTCGCAAACAATGCGTTCAACAATGTACACATTGGTCACTTTTGTCCGTTGCCGAAGGGCGCCAAGTGGGAAGGCTTCATGCTCAAAGCGGAGATTGAAGTGAAGGGCGTGCTGCACCCGGTTCTACAGGCCCGCCACCAGAAGATCAGTCCGGACGGCTCGCTCACGTTGCGCGGGAGTCTCAGGCGACGCTAGCTAGCGATCTGAGATTGGGAACAGGAGAACAACATCTATGAACCGAAGGGAATTATTTAAGACCGTAACGGTAGCGGGGCTAGCCGCTCCGCTTACCGTGAAAACGTCCGCGGCACACGTCGTTGCGCACAACTGGGACAAGTACGACTTTGGTTCCGGCCCGCCGGTGAAGAACCGGCTCAACCAGGGTCCGTTTCCGGAGTACGCTCCCGAAGATCTGTATCCCGGAGGGGATGTGGTGATGACCACGACTCCCACTGAGGAAGTTGTACCGAACTATGGCCGGGGCCTGATCACGTATATTGCCGCGGATTCGGGCACGGCCGAGATTGTCGGGGACGACAAACCCAAGGCCATCGAAGAGCTGGTGCGTCTGCCGCTGGGACAGAAGCTCTATATCCGTCCGACCTGGCGCGAGGTCCAGCAGCAGCGAGGGCGGCTGAATTTTCCGGAGTACTGGAAGCTGACTCTGGATCTGGCGCGCCAGCACAACAAGCGCGTCGCCTTCCGCATCCAGATGAGAGCGCCGGACTATCAGGAAGAGGCCCTGCCGGATTTTGTGCTGGAAAAGGTGCCGATGGTGAAGCTGGAAGGCGAGTGGAGGCGGAACCAGAAGAGGACGTTCTCGGAACCTCGCTACGATCATCCCGCGTTTCAGGAAGCGTTCCAAGAAATCAACGCACTCCTGGCTGCGGAACTCAATGGAAATCCGCAGATCGAGTTCATCGACACATTCATGTACGGGTTCTGGGGGGAAGGCCATACCTGGCCTTTCAAGAACACCCCGTTCCCGGACTATGCTACCGCCGAGCGGACCTGGATGCGGATGATGGAAACGCAGCTCGAGTATTGGACCAAAACTCCTCTGGCTACCAATACCCAACCGGATTTCAGTCAGGTTGGAAATTCCGAGATGCTCGACCGCACCATACGAACGCACAATTGGATCCGTTCGGACACCATCTTTATCGAAAACATGCAGATTGAGTCGATCAGCAACCGTCCGCCATGGACCGCGGCGGTTCTCGAAGTCGGAATGCACGCCGGTCCTCCCGGCACCACTTCCCCCTCTACCGATGAAGTCAGCGCTGCCGTGAACCGCATTGCTCACGTCCTGGATGTGGGCGCGAATTATATGTCGCTCTGGAATTTCCACAAAATCAGTGCGGCAAGCATCATGGAGGATTACCGCCAGAATCAGAAGATCTACGACGAAGCCAACCGCAGGCTCGGTTATAACGTCCGGCCGTCCTTCATTTGGACCTACGAGGGCGGGAATCCCGGCCTGATCATCGGGTTCGCGAATGACGGTGTAGCCGGCATCCCCGGGGTATTGCACGTCTCCGTTGCCGGCGAGGAAGGCAAGGTGCTGGCCGAGGGCGGGCTCGACCCGGGGTATCCGTTGCCCGGGAAGATTCGGCAAGCTCAGTTCCCCTTGGCCAAGGGTACGAAGTGGGAAGGTCTGAAGCTCAACGCGGAACTCGACGTCAAAGGCGTGCGGTACCCGGTCAAGTGGGCCTGTCATCAGAGGACAAACCCGGACGGTTCGCTTACCTTGCGCAGGAATTTGGGGCGAAGCTAACCATGCGGTTCGTATGGGACGGTCCAGAGAGTCCGCCTTGCAGCAAGCTCAACTCAGCAGTTGGAGCGCCAAGGAGTATCGGTTACCGAAGACACTATGGTTGCTGCCTTTGAATGGGAATCTTCGGACGAGCAGAGTCAGGCGGATAGCTTCCATTAACGCCACACTTCGCGTGTGGCGCAGGGGCTCAACGATGGGGGAGTAGAGTAATGGTATCGCAGCAAGGAGCAATTATGCTCAAGGCGTGCCGTTTTGTTGCATGGATCGCACTTCTGCCGTGTGTCATCGGTGATTCCAGTGCCTCCGATAGGAGCATGGCGAGTCTCTACCAGGAATTTAAGGACCCGCCGCACGTCCACACCATCCGGCCGTTTTGGTTTTGGAACGGCAAACTGGACCCGGTCGAGGTGAACCGCCAAATCGAAGAAATGGTAGCTCATGGTGTTTATGGCGCCTACGTTCACAATCGCAACGGTTTGCAGACCCGCTACATGTCTGAGGAGTATTTCGACGTGGTTAGGGCGGCGTTTGCGAAGGCCAAGCAAGTCGGCTTTCACCTCGGATTCGTTGACGAATACGAATGGCCGAGCGGTGAAGCGCGGGATCCCTGGCGACCGGGCATTCCCAGTCGCGTTGTCGCTTCCAATCCGGAATTCGGCATGCACAGCCTCGGATATATCGCACGAAAGGCTTCGGGTGGGCAAACCATAGAAATTCATACCCCTGAACGTGCCCAGTTTGCAATAGCCGCTCGTACCAAAGGAGAAGAGTCGATTGATGCTGAAACGCTGCGCGATATTTCAGCAAGTCTGCGCAGTGGAGATCTGACTTGGACAGCTCCGGACGGGGAGTGGCTCGTGATGGTCTACTACCTGTATCCAAGCCACGGCCTCGATGGAGGTACCGTTGACCTCATGAACGCCGCCGCCGTGCGCAAGTTCCTCGACCTGGTGCACGAGGAGTACTACAAGCGCTTCGGCGATTACTTTGGCGATGTTCTGGACAGCTTGTTTGTGGACCACGAGGGAGCTTACGGCTATCGCATCGCATGGACGCCTGCTCTGTTCGACACCTTCAGCCGCATGAAAGGTTACGACCTTCGCAAGTATATGCCACTGCTGACACATGATGGCGGGAAGATGACCCCCAAGGTGCGGTGCGACTATCTGGACGTGGTCAGCGAGTTGTACTACCGATCCTTCTTCAAGCAGGTAGCCGACTGGGCTGAGGCGCATAGAATTAGAACCTCAGGCCACCTATGGGAGGAGGCCCTACACTTCGATGCGTTGTTTCAGGGTGACTTGATGCGCGTTATGCGCGGCTTCTCCTGGCCGGGCGTGGATTCACTTTTCGATCGCGGACGCTCTGCCCGGGACTTCAAGGCCGCCGCGTCGGTAGCGCATTTCCGCAGCGTTGGCTTCACTTGTGAAAACCAGGGACTGCAGGGTGACGATTCCTTTCTGGACCTGCAAAAGATGCGTTTGGGTACAAACACGATCGGCGCCTGGGGCGTCACGACATTCGTTCCACACGCATTCAACTACAACAGCCACCGCATCGAATTTCCCGAAGACTGGTTTTACCATCAACCTTATTGGAAGTATTTCCGCCATTACGCCGATTACACGCGCCGCATCAGTTACATGAACGCGGACAGCCTGCACGTGGCTGATGTCCTGGTCTACCACCCGACGGAAACTGCATGGGCACACTCGAAGCCTGCATTCAACGAGCGGTATCCCTACGCGTTTGCATTCCCTCCAAAGTGGAATAACGCGGTCGACGTCATGAACGCGTACTATACGGACATTTTGGAGAACCTGGTAGCCGAGCGCTGGGATTACGATGTTACCGATTCCTATTTCCTTGAGGGTGCGAGCGTCCAGGGTCGCGAGATTCATATCGGAGCCGAGCGTTTCAAGGTGCTGGTGCTGCCGCCGACCACCACGATCCGGCGACCTGCGATGGAAAAGATCCGAGACTTTTATGACCAGGGTGGGACCGTGATTGGCATCCGGATTCTGCCCACGGCCTCGATGGAGGAAGGCGAAAGCGACCCTGTCATCGCCGGGTACGTCCAGCACATTTTCAAAGAGCCCTCGGCTAACGGTGGAAAGGCCTTTTTCATTAAAGAGGACGTCAAGGAAATCAGCCGGATTCTCGGCGGCAACTTCCAGCCGGATCTCCAGTTGAAGGACGCACCTCTGGAAGGTCACATTTTCTATGAGCACCGCCGCAAACGCGGAGTCGATTACTACTGGCTGGTCAACGATAGTGAGGACGCCAAAGACTACACTGCGGTATTCTCCGCGAAAGGAGCTGCTCAGAAATGGGATGCCGAAACTACCGCCCAGCAGCCGGTTTACTACCACAGCCTCACCGAAGGCACCGAGGCGCGGCTGCATTTCGATCCCTGGGATGCATGGTATCTGGTGTTCGATCCGGAAGGGCAGACTCAACCCGTGCGGGTGGTGAAGACCAACCTGGAACAGTATTTCGTCGCCGCGCGTAATGAGGTCGCGGCCGTCGTGCGAGGATCAGCGCCTCTCGCGTACAACAAGTTCTCCGTCGAACTCGCCGATTCGGAAGGGCACACGTGGCAGGGCGCGGCCTCCGCCGCCGCGCTGGCGCCGATTGAATTGAAGGGCCCGTGGTCATTTACGCCGGAAAAGAATTCCGTTGCCGCGCCGTATGCGCGGCGCAAACTGGATTACCGGAACGAGGGCGAGTCGCTCGGCTGGCAGTCTCCGGAATATAACGACATCACGTGGCAGCGCCAGTGGCTTTCGCGCGAGCGCCGAACAGTGCGGGAATGGCGGCTGGCGGGTCCGTTCCCGAACGAGAATCATCAGGGTACCGTGGAAGCCTACGGCCCGGAAAAGGGTGTGGATCTGAACGCATCGTACACGGGTGCAGACGGAATGGAATTGCGGTGGGAGGAATATCACTCCGATCACTATGTAGTAGACCTCGAGAAGGCGCTCCAGATCCCACAAGAAAGGAACTGGGTGACCTCGTACGCTGTCAGTTACATTTATTCGCCCACGCCCCGCCTAGCGTACTTCAAAGTGACGGCCGACAACAGCGCCAAGCTGTGGGTCAACGGCGAGAACCTGCTGGACTGGCACATTCACCCGTTCTATTACGAAATGCGCGAGGATTTCGCCCTTACCCGCTCGGCTCAGTTGCGTCGGGGCTGGAACGAAATTCTGCTCAAGGTCTCGAAGTGCCAATGGGCTCAGCAGTACGGGTTCATTCTGCGGGTGACCGACGAACGGCAACGCAACTTCGACGACCTGGTGTTCAGCTCCCAGAAGCGCGAAGTCTCCTCCACGGGGCTGGAGCGCTTGCCCAAAGTTGCGGTCTGGTACCGTATCCCGGCGCCTCCCGGCTCCGCGGGCGTAAAGCTGCCGGTGTTCAAAGGTCCCGTGACGGTGTATTACAACGGTTCCAAAGTGGTCCCGGACGCGGCCGGCGAGATCCGCTTCAACCGC
>Ga0335077_10001026_pt1 | contig 32601 bp, 24 predicted proteins | sample Lox_Sample_31_FD_207151 | JGI IMG/M metagenome (GOLD analysis project Ga0335077, IMG submission 207151) | Soil microbial communities from Loxahatchee National Wildlife Refuge, Florida, United States - Lox_Sample_3.1 | ecosystem: Environmental > Terrestrial > Soil > Wetlands | place: USA... | reverse complement strand
ACGCCTTCGCGCGCTGGGCTCGCAGCAGTATCTCTACGACCTGCCGTGGTACGTCTTCATCGGCGCGTCTGGCGCGGGCAAGACCACCGCGCTGGTCAACTCGGGCCTCCGCTTCCCCCTCGCGGATCGTCTCGGTCGCGACCCCGTCCGCGGCGTGGGGGGCACCCGGGATTGCGACTGGTTGTTCACGGACGAAGCGGTGTTCCTCGACACCGCCGGGCGGTACACGACCCAGCAGAGCAACCAGGACGTCGACGCAGGGGCCTGGAAGGGGTTCCTCCAGCTGCTCAAGACGTTCCGGTCCCGCCGTCCCATCAACGGCGTGCTGGTCACGGTCAGCGTGGGCGACCTCCTGCAGCAGTCGCCGGCCGAGCGGGAGGCGCAGAGCGCCGCGCTCCGCGCCCGCGTCGCAGAGCTCTACGGAGAGCTGGGCGTCCGGTTTCCGATCTACGTGCTGGTGACGAAGAGCGACCTGCTTGCGGGGTTCAGCGAATTCTTCGCGACGCTCGGCCGGGAAGATCGCGCGCAGGTGTGGGGGTTCACGCTCCCGCTCGGGGATCAGGCGTTCGACCGGTCGACGCTGTCGGCTCAGCTCGAGGCCCTGGAACGGCGCCTCTACGACCGCCTGCCCGAGCGGCTCGAGGAAGAGCGCGAGCCGGCCCGCCGCGCGCTGCTCTACGGCTTCGCCCAGCAGTTCGCCCTGCTGCGCGAGCGCCTCGTCGACTTCGTCGAGGCCACGTTCGCCCCCACGAGGTTCGAGGCGGCGGCGCTCCTGCGCGGCGTCTACTTCGCCAGCGGAACCCAGGAGGGGAGCCCCATCGACCGTGTGATGGGCGCGCTCGCCAGAGGGCTTGGATTCGAGCGGAGGCTGCTGCCCGCGCAGAATCCGAGCGGCCGGAGTTACTTCCTCACGCGGCTCCTTCGCGAGGTGGTCTTCCCGGAGGCCGGGCTCGCCGGGCTCGATCTTCGCGGGGAGCGCCGCCGGCAGTGGCTCCAGAGCGGGATCGTTGCCGCGGCCGCTGTCGTGCTCGTCCTGGCCACGCTGGCATGGTGGGTGAGCTACCGACACAACCAGGAATACCTGGCCGAGGTCCGAGCGCAGTTCTCGGACATCAAGAAGCAGCTTGCCGCGGTCCCGGGCGGCGCCAGGAGCGATCTCTCGGTGCTGCTGCCGACGCTGACCAGGGTCCGAACCCTGTCCGAGACCGGTGTCAACGCGGACGGCAGCGTTCCCTGGTCCTATCGATTCGGCCTGTACCAGGGCGGCAAGCTCGCGGCCGCGAGCCGGGCCGCCTACCGACGGATGCTGCAGGATGCCTTGCTGCCATCGCTGACAGCGTATCTCGAACAGTCGCTCGGCCCGGACGCCTCCCGCAGCCAGGAGGAGGCCTACGATGCGCTCAAGACGTACGTCATGCTGTACGACCCGAAGCACTTCGACCGCCAGGCGGTATGGCGCTGGTACGAGGCCCATGCCGATCAGCTCCTTCCCGGGGCTGATCCGGCCGAACAGAAAGCGCTCAAGGCGCACTTCGACATGCTCTATGACCGCGGGTGGGTGGAGCCCACCGTCGCGCGCAACGATGCGGCGCTGGCGCAGGCGCGGTCGGCCATCGCCCGGGACTCGCTCGCGAAGCGCATCTACCAGCGGCTGAAGCGCGAGGCGCCGACGGACCTGCGTGATTTCACCGTCGCGGACAAGGCCGGCGCCAAGGGGATGCTGGTGTTCGAGCGCGCGAGTCGCGAGCCGCTGACCAAAGGCGTCCAAGGCTTCTACACGAAGGACGGCTACTACAAGAATTTCGCCAAGCGTCTCGACGGACTCGTCGCTCAGCTGACAGAGGAGGAGTCGTGGGTGATGGGTACGGGGCGAAGCGCCGTCGCGGGAGCGGCCTCGGTACTCGCGGTCGCCGAATCGGTCAAGCGCCTGTACCTGGAGGACTACCGGAGCATGTGGCGGCAATTCATCGACGACATCGGGGTGGTGAAAGATCGCGACCTGACCCGGATCATCGAGGTTACGCGCACCCTGTCAGACAAGGATGGCCCGCTCAAGTTGTTGATGAAGGCCATCGACCGGGAGACGACGCTCTCGGTGCCGCCCGGCGGGGATCCTGGCCTGGCTGGCGCGATAGGCGGAAAGGCCACGGAGTACAAGGGCAAGATCGAGAAGGCCATCACCGGCACCCCCGGGGATGCGCTGGTGAAGACCTTGGTCGACGACCAGTTCGAGGACATTCATCGTCTCGCCGGTGGCGCCACGCCGGCGATCGACGGTCTCATCGCACAACTCAACGACTTCTACCTGCTGATGGTCGCGTCCAAGACCGCCCTCGACGCGGCCCAAGCGCCGCCCGCCGACGCAAGTTCCGCCAACAAGCTCCGCGCCGAGGCCGCAAGGCAGCCGGAGCCGGTGCGCGCCATGCTGCAGGGACTGGTGGAGCGCGGCACCGGGGTGGTTGCCGAGAAGGTCAAGCAGAAGCAGGTGGAGGATATCCAAAAAGAGCGCCAGCAACAGCAGGAGGTGCAGAAGCTCGCAAGCGAGAAGCAGGCCGAGGAGACCAAACTGGCGAGCGAGAAGCAGGCAGCTGAGATCAAGCAGGCGCGCGAGAAGATCGACGCCGAGCTGCGGGCCCAGGTGGCGGAGTTCTGCACCCGGGCCATCGACGGCCGGTATCCGTTCGTCCGAAGCAGCCCCCGCGACGTGACGCCGGAGGACTTCGCCCGCTTGTTCGCGCCGGGCGGACTGCTCGACGGGATCTTCCAGAAGCAGATGGCGGCCTACGTGGACACCACTCGGCAACCCTGGCGCTTCAAGGACCCGCGGATGGGGCAGTCGTCGGCGCTGGCCGAGTTCCAGCGTGCCCAGGTCATTCGCGACGTCTTCTTCCGTGGCGGGGGCAACACCCCGAGCATCCAGCTCGACTTCAAGCCGATAGAGATGGACGCCTCGATTCAGCAGTTCACCCTGGACGTGGACGGCAAGCTGGTGAAGTATGCCCATGGTCCGCAGGTCCCGGTGCGCGTGCAATTCCCGGGTCCGAGCGGACGAAGTCAGGTACGCGTGGCGATCCTGCCCCCACCGAAAGCGGGTGCGAGCGGCGACAAGTTCGAAGGCCCCTGGGCGCTGTTCCGGATGTTCGACAAGGTGAAGATCGAGGAGACGAACCAGTACGAACGGTTCATCGCCACGTTCGACATCGAGGGCCGCCACGCCGTGTTCGAGATCCTGGCGTCGAGCGTGCGGAACCCGTTCCGCCTCCCAGAACTCACCCAGTTCCACTGTCCGGTTGCGCTGTGACAACCGAATCGAGCGGAGCGATTCCTGGGTGGTACGGGAAGCTGCCGAACCTGGGCGACTTTGCGAGCCGCCGGCTGCCGGCAGAGTTCATCCGGACCTGGGACACGTGGCTGCAGGAGGTCCTCCACTCCACGCGCGCCAGCCTCGGGGAGGGATGGCGCGACCGCTATCTCACCATGCCCATCTGGCGCTTCGTCCTCATGCCGGGACTGGTCGAGGCTAGCGGGTGGGCCGGCGTGCTGATGCCGAGTGTGGACCGGGTGGGCCGTCAGTTCCCGTTGACCCTGGCGGTGGCGCTAGCGTCGGAGACGGAAGCGGCGCACGCGGTTTTCGAGGGCGCCGACTGGTTCGCGAGCCTGGAGAACGCCGCCCTCGGCGTGCTCGACCCGACTCGATCCCCCGACGAACTCGAGCAAGCGCTCGAGAGTTGCGCGTTCGTGGCCCCGCTTTGCGCTCTTCTCGAGGGTCCGGCCGGTGCAGTGCGTCGTCTGCCGTCGACGGAAGCGTTCGAATCGCTGGCCATGGGGGAAGCGCTGAGAGCCTGGAGTCGTGATGCAGGCTGGAAGGGGCTCTGGTGGACGCAGGGCCGGGTCGAAGATCATCCGCTGATGCTGACGTGCGCGAAGCTCCCGACGGCGGAAGAGTTCGGCTGGCTTCTTCAGAGTCGGGCGTCCCTGGACTAGGGCTTCGATGACGTGGATATCCATCCGGGGAACGATGTCCTCCTGACCGACTGACCCGGCGACTCGGCTCGGGCGCCGATGCCGGCCCGCTCCCTCAACCGCGGCGTTCGTCTGCGCGGAGCTTCTTGACTTGATCCTCGTAGGCCCGCCGGAACGCCTTGCCGAAGGCCGTGTAGAAGTCCTCGCGGGCCTCCTCCGCCACGGCCTGGTATCGCTCGACGAAGAGGTCCCACTGCTTGGCCTTGCGGTTCAACGGGAGCAGGCTGTCGAGAACGCTCAGGTCCGACAGGCGCTTTTTCAACTCCTCGGGAGCGAAGCGTCCCAGGACCTCGTCGAGGGCCGCGCGCGTGCCCGCGAGAACGCCCAGCTCGTGGGCGCGCAGGTCGTCGTACGCGCTCTTCATGGCGCGCAGCGGTGGCATGAAGCCGTGCACGTGCGGCGTCAGGAGATGGACCATCGCCGCCTCGGCGGTCGGCGAGAACTTCAACGGATTGTTGTCCATCGGCATGATCATGGTGACGTCGGCGCGTATCTCGCTCTTCGTGAGGCCGCGGGCGCGCAGGAGATCCAGCGTCCCTTGCACGGCCTCGCGCAGGAGCCTGCCGATGGTTTCCATCGTCTCCGGCGTGACGCTCCTGAGGAGGGGCGAGTCCGGAATTCCCGCGCCGCGTAGCAGCGCTTGCAGCAAGGTCGGATCTTCGGCCCCGGTCGGGACTGGGCTTGCCTGCGGGGCGGGCGGTTTCGCCGTCGAGAGCGGAGGCACCTCCAGGTCTGGTAGCGGCGCCTGACTGGCTGAGGCCCCAGGCTGCGCCACGTCGGACCTCGGCCCAAGCGCTGGATCAGGCCTGGCCAGTGGAGCCTGGTAGGGCGTCAATAGCTCGTGGCCGTGATCGGGTGCGGTCGGGGACGGCATCGGCTTCCGCGCGCCGCCGAGGGCTTTCAACGGATCCACGATGCCGATGCCATCCGGCTGCTCCATGGCTTCGAGGGCGGGGTCTGGCGCGAGCAGGCCGGGGGCTGCGGGCGCCGGGCCGATCACGTCGTCGATACTCGGCTGTGGCCCCTGCAGGCTCGCCAGCAGGTCAGCACGAGCGTCCTCGACAACCGGTGGCGGCGGAGGCTCTGGCACCGCCGGCACCGGAGGAGCCATCACGGGTTGCTTCGGCTTCAGGTCCGCGAACGGATCCCGCTCCTTGAGCGCAGCCCAGGGGTCGTCCTGCGGGGGCTTGCTGACACGCGGGGCTGCGATCTCCACAGCTGGCGGCTGGGCCGCATTGCCGGCCACGAGCTCCACCGCCAGGATGTAGCCGCCGAGCTGGATCCGATCGCCGTTTCCGAGCCGGGCTTGACTGCCGGGACCCATCGGCCGCCCGTTCAGGACGATGGGGTTCTTGGTGCTGTTGTCCGTGATGACGAACCCGCCAGCCTGGAAGGAAATGGTCGCGTGCACCCGGGAGATGAATCTCTCCGGATCGGGCAGCACGAGCGTGCTGTTCTCGCCTCGCCCGATGGTGCCCCCTTGTTCACCGAATCTGGCCAGGAGATCCCGGTTGATCGGCCGCCCGTTCAAGGAGACCGCACGGATCAGCACCACGATGCTCACCTCCCCGGCTGGGGCTGCTCACGATCTCGCCAGGACCACCCACTCGATCCGAATGGCGGTGGGTTCGATAGCGTTGCGCGTTGAGGCGATTGTACTCCACCACACTCGCTCGGGCACCCTCGGCCTGGCCTCGGGGAGGCCGCGCTCCGCCCGATCCCCTGAAGAGCGAGGCCTTGCCTGGCCAAGCCAGGGAATTTGTCCTTTCATGGTCAGCGTGGTAAGACACTCCTACTCACCGAAAGCCAAAGGAGACTGCATGGGCGGGCCTGACAGTTCGTCGAGGTCGCTGACGTTCCAGGAACTCCCCGAGCTCCGGCGCAAGACCGAGGCCATCTCCAGGTTCCTGCATGAGCAGCTCTCGACGCACCTGGAGACCCTGAGGCCGATCCTGTCGCCCGAGCGCCTTTTCGGCAAGCCCGGAAGCTCGACGGGCGGCAAGGGTGAAATTCCGCTCGCGGACCGCGCCCTGGCTCAGCTTCAGCAGAGCTATCGGCCATTTTCCGGACCACCATTCAACTTGCCCTCCGAGCTCGACCAGTACTGGCTGACGCTCGTCGGCAACAAGGTCTCACTCCACCCGTGGGAGTACACCCACCAAGCGAGAACCGAACGCGAGAGCCGACCGGTCACCATGACCTCTCCCGTTCGCTGGGTCGTCAGCTTCAGCTCCACCTACACGCTGTCCCACGTGAAACAGGCGCTCGCCGGCAAGGGCGAACGACGTCCCGAACACATCCGACAGTTCGTCATCAACGCCCTGGTGACGCAACTCGTGGTCACCCACACGCCTGGCCTCGCTCCGCTCTTCGCCGACCTGCGGTACCAGCTCCACACCGACTCCGTTCCCGATCTGCCGAAGGTGCCGCTGACCACCATCATCTCCGGCCTACCCTCGTTCCGCCCGGACGACGACCTCATCCTGGCGGCCACCAATTTCTCCGGCGTCCCCGCCTTCATCGAGCTGATCGATATCGGAGCGCTTGCTACGCTGCGGGACCCGCTCAAGGCACGAATCGAGGATCTGCTGCACTGAGTGAATGGGTCGCCGGCGACCGGCGGGCCGTGGAGGGGATGGCGGCTACCGTTGATCGAGTGGCGCCTAGCGGTCCGGGAAGAAGCGCACCCCGGGTATCTCGGGGATCTTGACCACGCGGCCAGCGCCCAGCGGCGCGCCCGGCCGAAGGCCGTTGGCTCGCTCGATGGCCGACGCCAGGGAGGGATCCCCGTAATAGAGATCCGCCAGGGACACCGTCGTGTCATCGGCGCGCGTCGTATGTGTCAGGTATTTCGTCGGTGGCGTGACCGGGCGGACCGCAGGCGCGCGCATGGTATCCGCGGCCCTGAGCGCCTCGAACGCATTCGCGGACGTCGGATCGAGGGCCAGGGCGGCCAGGTAGTAACGGGTGGCCTCGCTGGCAGACGAACGGGCGAGCGCCTGCCCTTCCTGCACGAGCGCAGCGACCTCGCGCTCGACCCGCCGCTCGATCGCAGCGCGTCGAGCCAGCGCTCGCGCATCCTTGCTGTTGATGGTGAGGGCGATGTCGCACTCGTCGAGCGCTGCGCGCAGCTCGCCTTCCGCCTCGAGCGCTTCGGCCCGGTCGTTGTGGGGAGCGGCCAGCCGCTCGCGAGGCGATAGCGCGCTCTTCCCTTCGGTCGTTGGCCGCGCCGGCGACTGGGCGGGACGCCCTTGCGGAGGCTTCGAGACGATCAAATCCTGCGACTGAAAGGTCGCGAGGTTCCTCTTGAACTCCTCGAGCGTCCAGTCGGCGTAGACCTGGCTCCGGTTGACGGTCAGGAGCGGAATGAACGCCGGATTCGGCTGGCGGTGCACGGTGAAGCCGGCGACGTACCCGTACTGCTTGACGGACTCCAGCAGTCGGTCGTCCCACTCGCCGAACGGATAGGCCACCGCCTCGAGGCGCCCGTCGCGTCCCGGCAGTTGCTTGCGCAACAGCTCCAGGGGCAAGCCGAGCTCCAACTGCATCCGCCGCACGTACCGCTGCTCTGCCTCCCCTGCGCTCCGGCGCAGGTCCTGGTGGGTCTTCGAGTGAGCGTAGATCTCGACGCCGTCCTCGGACAGCTCTCGCAGCTCGTCCCAGCTCAGGAACGCGGCGTTGACACGAGAGCCGACCTGATCGCTCACGACGAAGAGCACCGCCTGGAAGCCCAGATCTTTGAGCAGAGGGCGCGCGTACTGAAGGAAGCCCTTGTGCCCGTCGTCGAATGCGATCACGACGGATTTCCGGGGAAGCTGCCGTTGTTGCTGGAGATAGGCGAGGAACGCGTCGAGGCTCACCGCATGGTAGCCCTCGGCCTTGAGATACCGCATCTGCTCCTCGAAGGTGCTTGCGGCAATCGTCAGGCGTCCCTTCCGCTGAGCGGCGATGTTGTGATACACGAGCACCGGAACGACTTGATAGCCGTTGGGATACACCCCCGGACGGTTCCACTCGACCTTGGGGATCACCACCTCCTGCTTGGGCGCGAACGAGGTGGCGCGCGCATAGTCCTCCACCATCCAGGCCTTGTCAGCGCCGCCGAGGTAACGCGTCGCCAGGGTGGCCGCCGTATCACCCGGCTTAGCGTACGTGACGATGAACTTGGCGGACTGGAACGCCTCGGGCATGACCTCGGCCTCGGTCGCGCCCGGAGTGCCGGGGCCTGGCGTCCGTCCGGGCGCAGTGGATCCGGGGGCGGCCTGCGGGAGGGAGGGGGAGGGCTTGGGACTTGAACTGCTACACGCGGACAGCGTCCCGCCAATCCCGGCGACGACGAACAGAGTCACTGCGATGGAACGGGCCGCGAAACCACCCCGCGCGACCCGACCACGGGTTACGCCGGTCCCGGATCTCCCCGTCTGGCTGGCACTGATCAAGGACATCCCACTGGTATTATGGCTGGACAGTGCGGTGAGATTATAATTCTCCCGGTGGTCGCTGCGCAGCTAGTATCCTAACTCCGACCCCTTCCCCGGGGTTTCCGCGGCACCAGTGGGTAGCGCGCCCGGGCCGCTGGCCACGGGACGGCCCAGGGGTCACGGACCTACCCTTGACCGTGCTGGCTGTGCCGAGACCGCGCCATCATGATCGACAGCATCGGCAAGTACCGCATCCTCGAGCTGATCGGACGGGGCGGGATGGGCGCCGTGTACAAGGCGCTCGACCCAGTGCTCAAGCGTGTCGTCGCGATCAAGGTCATCGCGGACACCGCAGCCGTGACGGACGCGCTCCGCGCACGCTTCTTCCGCGAGGCGCGCGCGGCCGCGAACCTGAGTCACCGCAACATCGTCACGGTCTACGACCTCGGCGAGGACCACGAACAGCTGTTCCTCGTCATGGAGTACCTCGACGGCGAAGAGCTCAAGGGTGTCACCGCGGCTGACGGTGATCTGTCGGTCGAGACCAAGCTGACCCTCATGATCCAGGTCTGCGAGGCCCTCGCCTATGCGCACGCGAAGGGCGTGGTGCACCGTGACATCAAACCGGCCAACATCTTCGTGCTGTCCGACCGGACGGTGAAGATCCTGGATTTCGGGCTGGCCCGGATCACCACGGCGACCGACAGCCTGACGGAGACCGGCCACATCATGGGGACCGCGCGGTACATGGCGCCCGAGCAGGTGAGCGGTCGCGTGGACCGGCGCTCGGACATGTTCTCGGCCGGCGTGGTGTTCTACGAATTGCTCACCTCCCGTTCCCCGTTGCACGGTAACGATCTCCTCAGCATTCTCGACGAGCTGGGCTCCAAGGCATCGCCCTCGCTGTTCCGGCCCGACCCAGTCATCCACGAGGACCTCGCCGTCGTGGTCGAGCGAATGCTGCAGAAGGATCCCGATGCGCGCTATGCCGACATGGCTGACGTGCGGAACGCTCTGGAGGGAGTGCGGGTGCGGCTCCGGGCCGAGGCCGCAGGACTGCGGAGGAGTCTCGAGGATCTCTCCACGACGCTGAGAGAGCTGGACGCGACCGTGAGCGAGTGCCTGGGGTTCACCCTCGCACCCCTGACGCCCTCCTGGCCAGGGGAGGGAACGTCGGTGGTGGCGCTGCAGAGGCTTCAGCGCGAGTACCAAGCTCGCGTCGCCCGCTTGGAGCAGCTCCAAGAGCGAGCGGGCGCCGTGAGGGTCGAGTACGAGCAGGCGATGGAGCAACTCGACGCCGGCGAATGGGAGGCGGCGCTGGCCGGGTTCGAGCGCGTCGTGCGGGAAGTGCCCGAGCATTCCGGCGCCCAGGAAGGCCTGGAGCGCGCCCGCGCCGTCGCCAGCGAGGAGGCGGCGCGATACGACCGTGAGGCGGCAGAGACCGCTTGCCTGGCGATGGAGGAGGCAAGGGGCCGAGCCGAGGCGACAGGCACCGTGGACGCCAGTATCTGGAGCGAGGCCGAGGCGGTGCGGGCGGCTGCGTCGACCGCCTTCGCCGAGCAAAGGTATGGCGCGGCCCGGACGGAGTTCGCCGTCGCCGCTGAGCGGTACCTGGAGGCCGCCGCCAGCGCCGGGCAACGCGAGGAATCGCGACTCGATGGAGAACGGCTTGCGGGGCTCACGCCAGACGGGAGCCCGCGGGAGGCAACCAACTCGAACGACGTCGAATCGACCGTCGTGGCGCTGCCCCTACCGCCGTCGACACGAGGCCCCGGCCCGACGATCGATGGGGCGCCGGACTCGATGCCGCGGGAGACTGCGGCCACGCGACTGAGCGACGCGATCGTACCCGAGGGCCACGCCGTGCCCGTGGGGCAATCCATCCCACGCACGGCGATCGATCCTGATGGCCTGGCCGCGGGCTCGGCAGCCCAGCGATCCGAGGCCGGACCGAGTGGTATCGCCGCGACCGCTCCCGTGCGAATGGCTCCATCGAGCCCCCCGGCGCTGCCGCGGGTACGCACACTGGCGCTGGGAAGCCTCGCCGTGGCCATCGTCATCGCCGTCATATGGCTGGTCTCGTCCCTGGCAACCTCACGCCGCCTGCAGGCAGAGGCCACGCAGGCGCGACAGCGCGTCGACGCGTCTCGCGAGGAGGCCGTGCAATTCGAGGCGCCCCTCCTTGCGCGAACCCTCTTCGACGCGGCCGTGACCAAGGACCGCGAGGGTCAGCAGCTGGCCGGCGCGCGCCGCTTCGGTCCAGCGATGGCTTCTCTCAGCGAGGCAGCGAGAATCTACACGGATGCGACGAAGGCCGCGAAGGCTGCTCGGGAAGTCCGCGACCAGGCTGACCGTGCCCGGGCCGAAATGCTCGCTGCGAAGAAGAATGCGGTCCCGGAAGCCACCGAGTTCCCGGAAGCGCTCGCCCGAGAGCAGGAGGGTGACGATCGATACAAGCAGCTGGCATTCGCGGAGGCCGTCGACCGATTCGACGCCGCGGCTCGGCTGTACGCAAGGGCGCTGCCGCCGCCGGTCACTGCCCCCGCTCCCCCAGTGGAGACGGACTCCCAGGACGAGATCCGCGAGGTTCTCCGCCAGTATTCCCGGGCGTTCGAGACAAAGGACTTGGCGCTGCTGCAGCAGGTGCGACCCGCCCTGCCGGCGGCAGAGCTGGCGCGCTATCGCGCGACCTTCGACCAGGTCCGGAGCTACCGGCTCGCGCTGCAGGTCGATAGCGTCACGGTGAAAGGAGACGAGGCCGAGGCGAAGGGTCACCGCGAGGATGTCATCGTGACAGGTAACGGGGAGACGGTCAGGTACCCCGGCGAGTTCCGGTTCCGGCTCAAACGGATGAACGATCGCTGGACGATCGCAGCCGTGAAGTGAGGCGACCCGAGGTTCCTCTCGGAGGGCTCACCACAGGGCGATCGCTCTTCCTCTTGGAGGGCTCACCAGAGGGTGATCGCCCGGACCCAGAGCGGGTTCACTGAATTGGCGGTGACCGTTCTCTTGAAGTACACCTGTTCGCCGCCGCCCTTGAACATCGGTGTCGTCCTCGCTCGCGGATCCATCGTTGATTTCTGCGGCGGCGGCGCCGCTGGCCCTACCAGACCCGTGATCTCGTCGCCGGGCGGTTGTTCCAGCACGAACATCTCACGCATGTCGTTCCAGTCCTCGCACAGTGCGCTCATGCCCCGGTACCGGCGGGCCAGGCCTTTTGGATCAGACTCTTCGGGAGCCAGCGTTCGAATTGCTGGAGCGTGTTGCCGATCCGCGCGAGGGCGATCTCGTCGGCCCACCAGTAGCCATAGACGCTGGCCAGCGCCCCTCTCGTGGCGTCCCAGCCGGCCGCGCGATAGAGGGCGGCGAGGGCCAGTGAAGCGCACCACCTTGACCGTTCCAGGTCCGAACGCCGCGAGAGCTGAGGCGGGAGAGGTGATCGGGATCGGCGCACTCGCCAGCCACGCGGACGGCGTGATCGAGAGATCCCGTCTCAAGGTCCCCACCCCTTGCGGTACGGCGAGCCCGACCACCGCCTACGGAGTTTTCTTCACGATCCCGGTCGAAAGACTTCGAAAGTCAGCGACTGGGTTCGTGCAGTCCTTGATCGCGATCCGCTTGCGATTGATGGACGGGGGCGTCTCGGTGAACATCGGACAGTACGCGATCGCATCCGTGAACCCGATCACGGTGACCTGGAACGTGCTCGCGATCTCCTGAACCAGCGCGCCATCGACGCCGCTGTGGCACGCGTACAGCCAGATCTCGGCGCTCTTGCCCGTGAACCGCGCCTGCATGTCGGCGAGCGTGTAGTGCTTCTTCGTGGCTGGATCCTCGAGGAAGAACCCTTGCCCGTTCCAGGTCTGCAACGCCGTCGAGTTCAGACCGGAGCCTACCTCGAGCAAGACATCCACGCCGATCGTCAGCGGCTTGACCGTTCCCTTGAACGCGATGAGGTCCGGATTTGCGTGGGTGAACAGGTTGATCCGTCTGATGCTCCCCTTCGATCGTTCCTTCCCCTGCGACGTCAGGAGAATCGCCGCCCCGAACCCGGCGAAGCTGTCGCACTTGAGCGCGTTCACGACGATATCAGTGAAGTCATCGGTGGTGGGACCCCACCGTCGGTTCTTGATCGCATCGACCTCCTTCGCCAGACCACCATACGGGTTCGGAAAGTCGGCCACGATGTTCAACTCGACGGTCTTGGTGGTCGGGCCGGAGGGTTTTCCGCCTTGGAGCGGGACCGGAGTGGAATCGTCTGGCTCGCCGAGCCCCAGCGGACCCGGCAATCGGCCTTCCCCCCGCAGCGGAGGTGGGACCTTTTCTGATGGATCCCGATACGGTGGAAACGGACCCCGATCAGACATGGCCGGTTACCGACCGCTTATGCGGACAGCAATCTCCTCACCACACACCACTGGAGCCGAGCATAGCCAAGGGCACCGACGGGCGTCAACACGCCGTATCGCGCCATCGGAAATCTTACCGAAAAAGAATCACGGTGCCATGTTCGATGTTACCGTGCGCAGCTTCTGGAGGGGCAATGCAAGGAAGGCTCGTGGAGGCGATCTGGTCGGCAGGAGAAGCGGCAAGTCTTGGACGATTGTAGCATCGATCGTGGCCACCGGGGACACTGGCCGCGACGGCAATCACCCGCAGGCCGTTCATCGACCGAGTAACGTGGGGAGGAGCTGAAGCCCGAGGCCAATGATCGCAAAAATGACCGCGACACGGGACCAGGTTCGTCGTCTGGGCGAGGACCGGCCCTTCGTGCGGATCGAGTCACGCCAAGTCGCAGCGAGGAAGATCACGGAGAGCGCAAGGAAGAGAAGACCGATGCGCGCCGAGAGCGCCATCGCCGATCTCGGGGCTCCCTCAGACCACGGCCGTGATGCGCGCCACTTCCAGGCTATCGAGCCTTGACAGGCTGTATATCCCCCGGTACCTCGTAGAACATTCTCTCGTTGGGGACGTCCAGGGTTCACTGGAAGAGCTTTGCCGGGGCTTCGACCGACCATCACGAATCGCCCTGGTGGGGTGCATGAACGCAGGCCTCCGTGTGCTTCCTTGCCGAGTCGCAGAAATCACATTTTGCTTCAATGGCGTACCGTCCAGTCGCCTGTCGATGGAAAGCGTTGGCGCGATAGAGACAGTGTGGACCTACGACATCCGAGAGAGTAGCCGCTGCTGCCGCCACGCCGGAGCGCTCGTGTCGAACAGCGGCGTGCCCGGCTCGAGCAGACACAAATAGTTCGCAGCGAGAATGCGTTGCGGCTGACGATCGCTCCTGAGAACGGAGAGACAGTGTGAACGAGTCACCGGTCGTCCGACGAAGAAGCGCACGCCCTCCGGAAAGCGACTGCCGTTTTCCGCCCACCACAACTCGACTTTCCTGGCGTCAGGCCACGGCAGTCCCTCGTCGGGATCCGTGCTCTCGGAGCCCGCGTATTCGACCGGAGCGACATGTTCGGGTGCTTGCGCATCGATGCCCAAGGCTCCGAGATTGACACCAGTGATGAGGCTGAACGCTTCACCCGCGACGCGCGCCATCTTCGCGTCGGCCATGTGCCGGATCAGCCAAGGCACATAGGCGGAATTGCCGACAATTCCGCAGCCCTGGATCACGGACCGCATGCGCCCGGCGTCACGCGCGAGGGACTGAAGCACGGCGTGCGCGGCATCCACACTCATCGCCTGCAACGGCAGCGCGGACGCGCCCAACCGGTGAGCCGTGGCAGTCGCCCCTTGTTGAAGCAGCACTTGGAGTCCTTTCCCGTTACGGTCTCCGAGGATGACTGTCGACCAGGCTCCCCAGAACCGGCATGTGACATTCTCGTCCTGCATGGCAGCTGTGCATCGATCCGAGAGATCCAGCCTGCCGATCTCGCCGGCCGTGCGACAGCTGGCCGCCCGGACGATCGGACTCGGATCGGAAAACCATGCTGCGCCCAGCCCGGGGTCGACTCCGCGCGTGCCGCACACGAGCAGGCCCATAGTGCGGCGTATGGGTGCCGCGTGATTGATCAACGCAGCCACGGTCCCCTGTAGGAACCGAGACGAGACCCAATTGAACGCGGCGAGCATCACGGCTTGGGTCTGTGGAACCGCTTCGGCGACGGCGAAGCAGTGCTCCAACCGACCGGGGTCTCGGGACTCGATGGCGAGAACGCACGCCGCGAATTCGGCCTGGAAATCGCCGTCGCCGAGTCGCCGGCGAGCGGATGTCCAGCCCGCGGCACCTGCGACAGCCAACCCATCGATGTGGGCCTCGATACGTTCGTCGAAGTGGGCCAGATCCTCGAGCGTTGCGGCCGGTGATGAGAGTAAGAGACTTCGTGTGTGATGCAGACTGCCAGCATCATCGGTATGCTGCTCGACGATCGCGTGGATGATCGCGCGCTTCACGTGTCGCGGAATCGAGACCGGAATGGGGGAATTGGGGCTCCGGGGATGGGGCGCATGATCGCGGCGGCTCTCCATCCCTCCGTGGAGGATGTTTCGCAACAGGCGATCTCCCCCGGGGCATAGCCTCGTGCGATGGACATAGCCGCGACGACCAGCGTGAGCACTCCGGCCGCTGCGCCGACGTCGCCAACGGAAGTTGCTGGAAGATGGAACGGGAACCGATCTCGGTGGGTTCGGTAGAAGCGGGTCGCGGCCATGAACGATTCCCACGCATGATACCGCTCTCCGTTCATGTCCGATACGCGGAACGCTATTTGCGGTTCAGCCACGCCCGCTGCTGCGACGGCCCTCGCAATGGCTAATGAGAGACCTTCACCCGTTGAATAGTCGTCTCCCATGATCGACTTCTGTTCCGTAGCCTCGCCCCAACCCGCAATCATGGCAAGGGAGCTGCGCGCCGCGTCCGCACGAGCGAGCAGCACGCAAGCGGCTGCCTCCCCCGGGATGATACCTTGCGGTTGATTCTCGGCGTACAAGCGGCCGCTTTCGAGGAGAGCCTCGAGATCGGTCGAGTTCAATAAAGAATCCACGCCGCACACGAGACACGCGAGCACGCCTGAGCCGATCAGGGCATCGGCACCAGACAGGGCGCGCAATGGAGCGGCATGGCCATCGACGAGAATACGGGACCCAGCGGCGAAGCGGATGCCCAGGCGGCTTTCTATCACCGCGACGAATTCTTGCGGATCGTTCTGGAAGAACGCCGGGTGCCCGCGGAAGGGCTCGGGTAACGACAGCAGCAGTACAATCGTCTCGGGTCTAAGGTCGGTCCGGTCGAGCGTTTCGTGGATCGCACGGCTCGCAAGGTTGAGCAGCCAGGCATGCTCGCTGGGACGAAGAATCCGTCGCCCAGGAATGGGTGCGGCGGGCAACAGCGCCTCGGGCGGAGGCTGGAACGCGATACGTCGAATGCCGGAAATGCCGGCGCGGAAGGCGGCACAGAACTGAGGCGCGTCCAGGCCAATTGCTGTCACGGCACCAACCGCGCTCACCGCCAGCTGGCCCGCCATTGTACCGTTCCTGCTACGGAGATCGCTTCAAACGCCGTCGGTTCCATCGCTATCGGATCGGCGATCACGATCTCGCGAAGGTTTCCACGGCTACGGCGGGTGATCGCCATCGCCCGCCACGTCAGGGTAACCTGACGCTCGTCCGGCTCGAGCAGCACGGTGTCAAGATGTAGGTCTCGATTCACATCGCCACGGTCGTACACGTATTTGGCCGCCAGACTGTAAGTCGGCAGCGCGAATCTCAGTTCGCCGTCCGCCGAGAGGTTCACGAGCACGACGGGCTCCCCGCCGACGAGGGAGGGGAGTTGCTGGTCTTGAGGGGCCGCTTGATGATAGCGAGAGTCGAAGTCCTCGGGAAGCAGGGGCCACCGTGTCGCAAGCCATTCACGGTCAAACGTCCCCGCATATTGAATACGCGGCTGCCATCCCCGACCGATCACGCCGAACCCGGCCGGCGTTACCGTATCCGATGGCGTTGACACTCGCGCATTCGGGTATTCGAAGTTCGGGACTTCAGTGCGGATGTCCGGATCGCTCGAACGCGCCCGCCTGTAGCCGACACCTACCGGATTGGGTAGATAGACGGTCTCCTCGAACGTGCCTCCGAACGCTCGCTCGTAGATGAGAGGGAGCCGTTCAAAGGGCTCTGGCGGCCCGGGCGTGAGGCCCAGTGGGCTCATTCGCCACGACCGGTCTCCTGTCGCCACGAGGACCTTGCGAAGCGTCCCGACTCGGAGCCCGGCACTCACTTCGGTTGCCGGTCGACCACGTGGTGCCCACACGTGACCGCGTACGAGTACATCGACAAACGGCTTATCCAAAGCGAGCTGCGACTCGTAGCGGATGCTCGATCGCACCGGATCGCCGAAGTGCTGATCGACCAGCACGATTGACCGCTGGGCCTCCGCCAAGTCGAGGACGCCACGATGATTGACGTCGAATGTTGCGTTCACAAGTATGAGAACCGCCTCCTGACCGTCGAAGGCGGCCAGTACAAACTTCTCACTCGTGAAGGGAGTGCGATTCACGACGACGGCCTGATACGGCATGTCTCGACTATCAGGTCTCCATCAAAACCAGCGGCCATCCTTGGAGAGGCCCATCGGCCAGTAGGGCTGACTAGCCAGCACTTCTACGCAAAGCGAGTCGCGCGCGTCGATCAACCATTGGAGCAGAAACTTCGGTGGATCGACCCAGTCGCGCTTGTCCAAGGTCGCATTGAGAGCGTCGCACGCGAGCCAGTACTCGCGTACGATCGGCGCGAACTGCACATGGCCAGCGGGTCCCGCCGGAGTCTCTATGATCAATGCCTTGCGCGCTTTCGCCTCAGTGCCGAGCGCTCTAGTCTGATACTCGACCTGCTCGAGCCACCACTGACTCACCAGTTCGACCATCGGGCGAAGCACCCGTAGGTAGTTGCGGAACAGCTCACGGTGCCGTTCGGTTCCGCTTTGCGACACCTGTGATCCGGCGAGCCGTGCGCCGCAGATGATCAGGTCATCGGGCGCCGTCAAGAGGCGGCGTGTAGCTTCGTCCAGCCGCTTCTGCGTAAGAATCCGCAACGTCATTATCGTTCCTCAGACTACGTTGTCGTTCGCGTCCAGCCCCACGGGACGATAGATGATGTATTCCAGCGCCTCGGAAAGGTCATCGTCGCGACCGAGAACACTGTCGATCAAGAGAATCCAGGGAGCCACTTCTGTCATTCCGGTGAACGGGCTCTCTTCCTCTTCGAGCCCCAGCGTGGCGGGCTCGATCTCTTCGTTTCCCCAATCTGATTCATCCGGCACGTGGGCAGGCCCCGGCTGGCCTTGCGCGGCGTTACGCTGACTGAGTTCTTCGGTGAGCAGGTAGTACTTACGGAAGACCCCAAGTACCCAAGGGTGGGAAGGCGGTCCAAACGGCCAGCGTGCCTCGAGAGACGCCTTGGCTTCCGCTCTGGTCGAGAACATGCTCCGCTCGCGCTCCTCGAGCTGGGCCCACCACTCGCGCGCGGCGGCGAGCGCGCCGCGCAGCTCGGCGATGTAGCGGAGGAACAATCGATCGAAATCGTTCATGAAAGACCTCACCGCTCCCGTTCATACGAGGTACGTGTTGATGCGCGTCACGACATCCTGGATTCTCGGCGAGCCTCGGGTGAACGCCGACATGCCCTTCTGGGGATTGTTCATGCTATGACTGGCGCACTGCGGTTGGACGGCCGCGTTGCTCGTTGCCCACGCTTTGAAGCTGCCGTCGGCTTTACCATGGCAGCCGCCCTTGTACCAAGCGATAACCAGCGGTGGCTGATGGTCGGCCGTCTTCCCCGGCTTTCCGCAGGGGGTGGTTTTGGGAGGGGTGATCACCCAACACGGTTTGCCCTTGATGCTCTGCGTCTGAGCGGGGGTGGGACCGTAGTTCTTGCGGTCGTAGTGGCGTGCACAAGGTTTTGTGGCGGGGAAGGTCGCGTTGAAGCTTGTGAGCGCTGCCATATCGACCGCACCAGCCGGAGGCGTTGCCGAGTTCTGACCCATCATGTCGCCATGCCGGCAGACGCCCTTGCCTTCGATCTTTACGGTGAATGACCACAACTGAAAGAACGCCTTTCCCTTCGTCTGATGAGTGACGACGTTTCCACCCTGCTGGCCAGGCTCGTCGCCGGTGCTCGTCGAGCATTCCGAGCTGTCCTCGAGGGCGGTTGGTTCGCCATCGATCTTTACGGTGGAACTGCCCTTCGTCAGATCGCCGGCCGACGCCACGTTCACGTACGGCACCGGAATCGGCCCACCCGGAGGTGGTGGGGGCGTGAGACAGACGTCCCCGGGCGCGATCCCTTTTCCGTTGCTTCCTTTGTGGAAGAGTCCCATGTTCTCCGCAAACACTGTGAGCGGCACGAGGCACCTCGGACTCGTCAGTTGATTTCGACAGAGCCGCCTGTGATCCGGTTGACGCCAGTCGCGTTGCTAGAGACGTAGGTGCCACGAATGATCACGTGGCCGGCGCTGGTCAGCGTGATGGTCGCTCGGCCACACGAGAGCACCAGTTGCTGTCGCGCGCTGACGACGAGCCGCTTGCCGTCGGCATCGATATCGACACTTCCTGGCTGCGTGTCAAGGGTGGGTGTCCCGTCTCCGCGAATCACGCCTGCGATGATCGGTTTCGCGGGGTCACCATCTTCGAAGATCAAGAGGACTGGGGCCCCGATGTGAGCACGGTGGACATCGACAACGGTGCGCGCCCGAATCGCGCTCGACCCAGGTTGTCCCCGATAGAGTACGAGTGGGGTGCGCTCGTTGTCGGTAAGGGCGATCAATTCTCCGACGATCCCCGTTTGCAACAAGGGAAGAGCGGCAGCAGCTTGTTCGCCCTCGAGGGGCTGCAGTAGCAGCACCGCTCCCTCCGTCATTCCTGGCACATCTGTGTTCTCGTCCTCAGGGAAGTCTGTGACCTTCATCGACGTACTCCGAAGAAGACCGAGCGGGGCTGGTGTCGCGCGATCTTCAAGTTGTTCATCACGGCATCGCTGGATGTTCGGTAGCTCGAGGAGGCAAGATCGGTGGAACCTCGTTCATCTTGTCAGTTCTGCAGGATCTTCTGAGCCTTCAGGGTCATATTCCCGTCAGCCTTTCCCGAAATCTCCCCCGAACCAGTGATCGTGATGTCCTTGCCTTTGATGGTGATGGTGCCGTCCTTCTCCATGGTGATACTGGCGGAGCCAGTCTGGAGGGTGATCGAGTCACCGGCGTCGATGACGAGGACCGTGCCGACTTTCAGATTATCGTCCCCGCCGATGCTCGAGCTCCGGCCGCCGTCGACATTCCGGGCCTCGTCACCGCCAACCTTCATCGAAGCGTTCGCTTTGACGGAGTGCGATTGGTTGCCGCCGACGTCGACGTCGCGATTGGCCCCGATGGTGTTCGATTGCGAGGCGCCGACCGTGATCCTCTGTGCGGCGCCGACCGTCACCGCTTGGACTGCCCCAACCGTGATCGTCTGCGCTGCCCCCACCGTCACCTCCTGCGCGGCGCCCACGGTGATGGCCTCGTTGATGCCTACGGTGTGAGCACGTATGAGGCTGACGGTAACGGTTTCGTTGCCGGACACCGTCCGCGTGCGGTTGCCGCCGACCGAGATGGTCTCGTTGGCGTCGACCCGCTCCGTGCGGTTCGCGTGGACGGTGATCGTCTCGTTGGCATCCACCGTCTCCGTCCGATTCGCGTGGACGGTGATCGTCTCGTTGTTGTCCACGGTCTCGGTGCGATCGTGCTTGACGTGCGTAGTCTCGTCGTGGTCGATCGTCTTCGTGCGGTCATGCCCCACCGAGTGGCTTTCGTCGTTCTCAACGGAGATGTCCTGGTCCTTCTCGGCGTGGATCGTGACCATCTCCGAGCCCTTCTTATCCTCGAAGCGGATCTCGTTGAAGTTGGCGGCGCCGCCGCCCTTGCTGGAGCGGGTCTTCGTCCCGGTCTGCGTCTTGTTGGCGGGCAAGGCGTAGGGCGGCATCTGGTCGGCGTTGTACACGCGGCCGACGATGATCGGCCGGTCCGGGTCGCCCTCCAGGAAGTCGACGAGCACTTCCTGGCCCATGCGGGGAATGGCGACCATGCCCCAGGTGCCGCCGGCCCAGGGGTGGGACACGCGGATCCAGCAGCTCGAATTCTCGTCCTTCTTGCCATAGCGATCCCAGTAGAACTGGACCTTGACGCGGCCGTACTTGTCGCACCAGATCTCCTCGCCGGCGGGCCCGACGACGAGCGCATTCTGGGGGCCCTGCACCTTGGGTTCCGGGGTGATCCTGGCGGGGCGGAACTGCTGGCGGCTTGGCATCGCGGTGAAGGCGCAGGCGTAGGTGGCACCCTCCTCACCCGAAGCCTCATAGGCGTCGTCGCGCAGAGTGTACTCGGCCCCGACGATGAGATACTCGCGGTCCTGGTCACGGCGTGGCGCATTGGTGAGGGTGAATAGGCGGCCGAAGGCGATTTCTCTGACGTTGCACTCGGCCTGGGCACGGTCGAACTGGGCGTGGAGCTCGTCGATGCGCGCGCGCACGAAGTGCTCCCCGTCATCTATCTGGACGTACTCGCCGGGGTAGTCGAACACCTCGTAGTCCGCGTGCTCGTGCGGTTCCATGAGCTTGGCCTTGACCGTCAGGTCCGCCTTGGGCTTGAGGTGATCGTAGTCGACCAGCGCCGCCGCGCCGGGCTGAATGCTTTGAGCGAATGTCCACGCGTGAATGTACTCCTCGTCGGCGTGGCTTTGCCGGTGCGGGGGGTAATAGGGAATGGTTGCGACGTTGTCCAGCGTTTTGTGCCCCGAGTAGGAGTCGACGAGCTTGAGCACGTGGCGGCCATCCCCGTGTTCCAGGTAGTAGTAGATGCCCTCCTCTTCCATCAGGCGGCTCACGAAATTGAAATCGGTTTCCCGATACTGAACGCAGTACTCGCGCTTGGCGTACGTGCCCGTGAGGTCGTCCTCGAACACCGCGACGGCGTGGTCAGCGAACACCTCCTTGATGATCTCGGGGACCGTCTTCTCCTGAAAGATGCGGCAGTCGGCGGTGCGCGTGAGGAACCAGAGCCACGACCGCACGACCATGCGGTATTCGTAGTAGCGGCCGACCAGGCCCCCCTGGGCGAAACGCGTCACGTATCCGTTGAAGTAGCGGGGTCCGCCGCTCAACAGTTCTAACTTGAGCGTGACGTTCTTGGCCAGGATGTCGCCAGGTTTGATGTCGCCTTGGGTCGACACCGCTGAGAGGTCGAACTCGGACAGCCTCCCGAGTTCCTCGCGCCCGTGCATCGCGCGAAACAGCAGCACGTCCGGTCCCAGCGGCGTAGTCAGCTCGATCTGGCGCGCCATGACAGGGCTCTCTCAGGAGAACTCGAACGAGAAGTCGCCGTTCGCGACCCGGAGGGTGATGCCGCTCAGCGGGCGACCCTCCACGACGCGCGTCAGGTACTCCTCGCTGATGCGCGGCAGGATGGTGTTCGTCAGGATGGGATCGATCATGCGGCCACCGCTCTCCACCTCCGTGCACCGGGACACGACCAGCTTGACCACGGCGTCGTCGTACGCGAACGGCACCTTGTGGTGCTCCGCGATGCGCCGAGCGATCCGATCGAGCTGCAGGCGCACGATGTTCCCCAGGATCGCGTCGGGCAGCGGGTAATAGGGGACGACCACCAGCCGCCCCAGCAAGGCCGGGGGGAAGATCTTGAGCAGGGGATCGCGCACGGCCCGGGCGAGCGCCGGGGGCTCCGGCCGGAGCTCCGGGTCCTTGCAGAGCGTCATGATGAGGTCGGTACCCACGTTCGACGTGAGCAGGATCACCGTGTTCTTGAAGTCGATGTAGCGGCCGTCGCTGTCCTCCATCCAGCCCTTGTCGAAGACCTGGAAGAACATCTCGTGCACGTCGGGGTGCGCCTTCTCGACCTCGTCCAGGAGCACGACGCTGTACGGCCGCCGGCGCACGGCCTCGGTGAGGACGCCGCCCCGCTCGTATCCCACGTAGCCAGGCGGGGCGCCCTTGAGCGTGGAGACCGTATGGGCCTCCTGGAACTCGCTCATGTTGATGGTGATGAGGTGGTCCTCACCGGCGTAGAGAGCCTCCGCCAGCGCGAGCGCGGTCTCCGTCTTGCCCACGCCGGATGGTCCCACCAGCAGGAACACCCCGATCGGCTTGCTCGGGTTGTCGAGGTGCGCCCGGGATGTCTGGATCCGCTTGGCGATCATCTCGAGCCCGTGACGCTGACCCACAACCCGCGAGCCCAGCGTGTCGACGAGCTTCAGGACCGCCTCGACCTCGTTCTTCACCATGCGGCCGACGGGGATGCCGGTCCAGTCGGCCAGGACGGTGGCGACGGCCTGGGCGTCCACGCTCGGCAGGATCAGCGGCGCTTCACCCTGAGCGCGGCCGAGCGTCGAGTGCAGCTCACGCAGCTCCGCGAGCCTCGCTTCGCGCGCGGCAGGTTCCTTGGCGGCCGCGTCTTCGCGGAGCTGACGGCGTAGCTCGAGGATGCGGTCGACGAGCTTCTTCTCCTCGGCCCAACGCTGCTCGACTGCCGTCAGGCGCTCCTTCTCGGCGGAGAGCCTGACTTCGGCTTCGGCGCGGCGACCGCCGGTTTCGAACCCCGCCGCCTCCTCGCGCCCGACGATCTCGAGCTCCGTCTGGAGCGCCTCGATCCGGCGGCGCGAGTCCTCCACCTCCGGGGGTGTGGCGTGCTGGCTCACCGCCACGCGGGCGCACGCCGTGTCGAGCAAGCTCACCGCCTTGTCGGGGAGCTGACGCGCCGGGATGTAGCGATGCGACAGCTTCACCGCCGCGTCTAGCGCCTCGTCGAGCAGCTGGACCCGGTGATGTTTCTCGAGCGTCGAGGCGACGCCGCGCAGCATACCGAGCGCCTTGTCCTCGCCGGGCTCGGTGACCTGCACGACCTGGAAGCGGCGGGTGAGCGCCGGGTCCTTCTCGATGTACTTCTTGTACTCGCCCCACGTGGTCGCCGCGACCGTGCGCAGGGTGCCGCGGGCCAGCGCCGGCTTGAGGAGATTCGCGGCATCGCCGGTCCCCGCGGCGCCGCCCGCGCCGATCAGGGTGTGGGCCTCGTCGATGAACAAGATGATCGGCTTCGGGGAGGCCTGCACCTCGTCGATGACCGCGCGCAGCCGGTTCTCGAACTCGCCCTTCATGCTGGCGCCGGCCTGGAGCAGCCCGATGTCGAGCGCCCAGAGCTGCACGTCCTTCAGCATCGGCGGCACGTCGCCCTGGGCGATCCGGAGCGCGAAGCCCTCGGCCACCGCGGTCTTCCCGACTCCGGCCTCGCCGGCCAGCAGCGGATTGTTCTGGCGCCGCCGCATCAGGATGTCGATGACCTGACGGATCTCCTCGTCGCGGCCCGTCACGGGATCGAGCGCGCCGGCGCGTGCGCGAGCCGTGAGGTCCGAGGCGAACCGCCGGAGTGCGTCCTGCTTGCCCATGGCCGCTGGCGCGATCGCGTTGCTCGCCTCGCCGGGCGTTCCTGCCGCGAAGCCATCGCTTGCCTTCAGGCTGTCTTCCGGCGAACCCTTCACGATCCGCGCGAAATCGTCCGTGAGCGTCTCGACCTTGATCCTGACGAACTCCCGGGAGATGCGCAGGAGCACGTCCCGGAGACGCTCGTTCTTGAGGAGCCCAACCAGCAGGTACCCGCTCCGCACCTGCGAGTCTCCGAAGAGGAGCGTGGCGTACATCCAGCCTTCCTTCACGGTATAGGGGACGTGCTCGGAGAAGTCCTCGATGGCCGAGGCGCCGCGTGGCAACCGCTCCAGGGTGGCCTGGAGGTCGGCGACGAGCCGGGCGCTGTCGATCTCGAAATGGCGCAGGATACGGTGCACGTCCGAATCAGGCAGGTTGACGATCTGGTAGAGCCAGTGCGCCAGCTCCACGTTCGGGTTCCCGCGCAGCTTGCAGAAGGTGACCGCGCTCTCGGCTGCCTTGAACATGAGGGGGTTGAGCTTGCCGAACAGATTCGCGCGGCTGATCTCCGCCATGCTGTTCCTCTCAGGCCGCCGCGGGCGCTGGCTCGCGCGGCGCTCTCCGCTCCGGTAGCAGGATCAGATCGTCGGCGTTGGTGGCGGCACGCCGGGCGCCTAGCCACGTCGTCCAGCCGAGGTGCCCGTCCTGGCCCAGCCGGATGCCGGGAACCTCGTCGCGGGCTAGCACGAGCTGAACCTCCCAGTCGAACTCGAAGCCGACATAGTTTCGGACCCAGTCCACGAGGCGCACGAGGCTCCGGCCACCCGGCAGGAAGTCGACGTATCGATCGAACTCCATCGGGCCCAGCACGATGCGGAACCGGCTCTGGACGTCCCGGACGCGCGGGCCGATAGCCAGACCGTCGCCGAGCACATGCCCCGCTCGTTGCTCGCGCCCCAGTGCTGTGCGCTCGTCGCGCGGCAGGCTGAGCCAGCCTAGCACGAACTGCTCAACGCGTGTCGGCAGCCCGAAGTATCGCTCCAGGATCGATACGAGACCCTCGGCATTCCGGGCGTTCCGCGCGAGGTGTCCCACGAAGTGGAGCTTGGCGTGATCGGACACGGAATCGCGACGGCGGCGGGCCGGGGACCCGTACCCGGCGAGCGACCCCGCGTAGAGCGCGAACTGGTCCTCATCGGGCCGGTCGTGCTGGACGGTCGGCCGCGATTCGGCCCATGCGCGGTAGAACAGCAGCGCCATCCGGTGGTGGAACAGGTCGAGGAATCGTGCGAAGGTTCGGTCGCCGTCATGGCGCATCCGCTCCCGGGCATACTCGGTCAGATGCAACGGCAGCGGCCCGTTGGGCCCGAGGAGTCCGAACACCCGCTGTTCGAGCCGGGGCGGGAGTCCGCCCTCCTGCTCCTCGAACGCCGACAAGGTCGATGGCGCGAAGGCGACGGAGACCTCCTGGGACAGGCGCACCGGTTCGTCCGACGGACGCACAGCCTTCCCGAGCCGTGGCCGGTCGGCGTGCAGGCTCTCGATGCGGCGCAGTGCCTGGAAGAAGTCGAACGACCATGGTACGCGCGCCAGTGCAGCAAAGAGCGCGGCCCGAGTGTCGGCGCGGTCAGGCATTGGCGCCTGGGCCTACACGAGTTGCCGCGTCGCCATCCGAGGTGGCCACCGCTTGATCTCTCCTCGCGTCTCGGAGACGAGCAGAAGCTCGGTGAACGTGTTCATGGAAGCTAGCCGCCCGAACAGCTGCTCGAGCACTGCACCCAGCTGGAAAGCGCTGGCTCCAGCGAACGCCGTCTCGTCGACGGTGAGCCTGATCTCCAATCCTCGTGCGAATACGATGGGTCCAGGCACTGGGAAGCGCCGGGTACGTGGTGACACGGACACGCGGCGCACCCCCTGCACCTGCCGCCGAGAGATGCCCTCGACCGCATCGCCGTCCGCGAGGTCGGCGTAGAGCTCCAGGAGCTCTCGCAGCGCGGCGGCGCCTTGCGTCTGATCGAGATCGGTCACCGTCAGGTAGTTGAGCGACAGGTGGTTGATGAGTCGCCACGCCACCTCGCCCTCGAGGATTGCGGGTCGCGGCCGGCTGGGTCCCCGCAGGCAGCGAATGCCATCCACCGGCGCCGAGATCGCCATGGTGAAATCGGCGGCACCTCCGACGGGCATGAGGAGTGGAAGGTCACGGTTGCTGACGAGCACGTCGACCCCCAGCTGTCGGATCGTGCCGGAATACGGCGCCTCGGTTGGGTCGACCAGCGAAAGGAAGACCTCACTTCCGATGTAGCCGGTGCGCGGCCCATCCCGTCGCTGCCCCTCCGAGAGCGCGCGCGGCTCGCGGCGCGCTGTGAAGTACCCGCGCGCGGATCCGGACCGGTCCGCGTCCACGGACGCGTAGAACGGGTGGAACGTTTGTTCCGCTTCGACTCCGTCGCCGTAGCCGGTGACCCGTTCTACCGCGTACACCTCGAAGTCCATCGGCTTGGTGCGGTCCACCACCACGTGATGCTCGGCTTGCTGGTCGCTGACGTGAATCCGATCCCCGTGTCTCGGGAAGAGATTGATGGCGGGTGTGCAGTGAAGCGCGAAGCTTCCCCGGCCGACCAGCGGCCCTAGTGTGGCATCACCGCGCGCCAGTGGGATCGTGATCTCGATCTCGTCCCCCCCGCACCGATCCAGGCCCTTTTTGAGTCCGACCAGCTCGAGGAACCGGAAGCGCTCGGGAAACGCGAAGTACTCGTGGAGCAATCGGTAACCGCTGAACGACCGGTTCGTGTACGGAAGCAATGCTTGGTCGTTCGCGAATCCGACCGGCTGGATCGCCTCGCGTCCGAGCCACTCGAACCACGGCACCGGCCGCGCCGGCGGCGTCACGAGGACACCGAGTCCGCTGCCGAGGATGAGCTCGTAGAGCTTGAGCGCGACATCGTCGTTGCCCCCGAGGAACAGGTTCAGCCGGTCGAGGGCGATCTGCGCGAATGAGAGCGAGGCGGCGGCGCGCAGCCGGAGACGCAGCACACCGCGAACGGGCTCGCTCAGCGGCAAGGCGTTGAGCGGGAGATCAGGCGCCGCCGGCATGTAACGGAGGAGGTCGGCGACCTCGATGGGCCACAGCATCACGTCATGGGCCGTCCGGAACTGGCAAGCCGTCTGCTCGCCGCGCGGCATTTGCCCGCGCAGGGTGGTACCCCGGGGGATCGGAAACCCGCCGGCGAGCGCACCTTCGGTCATCGCAGGAGCGAACTGGACGATCGCCATGGCGGGCGTCGGAGCGAGGTAGTGTGGGTACGCCATCTCGAGGAGATGCTGGCTGAAGCGCGGGAACTCGGCGTCCAGCTTGAGCCGCACGCGCGCGGCAAGAAAGCTGAAGCCTTCCAGGAGTCGCTCGACGTAGGGATCTGCCACTTCGGTAGTGTCGAGCGCGAGCCGAGCGGCGATCTTCGGAAACTGGCCGGCGAACTCGGCCCCCAGCTCCCGCATGTACGAGAGCTCCTGGCTGTAGTACTGCAGCATCCGCGGATCCATGTGACCGTCAGCCCCCATCCGCGATGCGGATCTCGCCGCTCTCGAGGTCCACGTCGGTCTTGAGCAGCAGTTCCAGCGGGTAGGGGTGGCCCCACAGCTCGCCACTGATCTCGAAGGACACGACGTTGTGATGCGTCTTGGCCTCGCTGGCCGCCACACCCCGCACCGACAGTGTGTGAGGAAAGATGCGCGGCTCGAAACGGAGGAGCGCTTCCTTGAGGGCGCGCTCCAGGCGCGCGAGGTCGAGGCTCGACACGAGCTGGCCGGAGAGCGGAATCAGGCCGTAGTTGAGCGTGGACTGCGCCACGAGGGGGAAGCCGGCCAAGTCGGCATCGCTCGCGAAATGCGTCGTGTTGAAAAGCCAGGACAGATCCCGCAGCACGGAGACACGCAGCTGGGTACGGCTGATGACCCGCTCCTGCCGGCTCTCGACCTTCCGGGTAGGGTCGTGATCGGTCAGTCGATCGAGCAGTGCGGGCTGCAGCGTGTCCCGCGCGCCGACCTCGACCATCTCACGCCCCGGCGTCTTGCAGCTCGATGCGACGGACGTTCAGCAGAGAGTACTCGTTCGCGTTCGTGGCGAGCATCCGCTGACCGCGGCCGTGAAAGGTGTCTGCGGCCACCTCGTCCCACTCGGTCTTCCTTGCGAGCCGGATCAGCCCGTCGGGGTCGGACTCCGAGCCAGGATAGCGAACCGGGATCAGAGCCGCCGCGTCGCCCCCGTTGACGAGCTTGAGATGGCCGGGAATCCACAAGACGTCCCGCAGGTCGGAGGGCGGCTCGAGCGCGACCGTACGGAGACGCTCGAACGGCACCCAGTAGTAGCGCCCTTCGATGACCGCCTCGCAGACAGGCCCGAGGCGCGAGTCCGCATCGGCGATCCATTCGAACGCCTCACCGTCTATGGTTCCGGGCACGGCACGGGCCTGTTCCAGCGCATCCGCCCGCAAGTCCTTCGCCTCCGCACTCTTGCTCTGGGCCTCTGCGGCCAGCGCCTGTAGGAGCAAGGCAAGCCACGGGGGTGGCTCACCCAGCGTTACGGGAGTCCGGCTGCCAGCGAAGACCTCTCGTCTCAGCAATTCGCAAGTGATGGCTGCGCCGTACAGGTGCACGAGAGGAAAGGAGCCCGGATCGAGCTCAGCGAGCGCCTTCAGCTGATCGCGTGCCCGCTCCCACTCCCCGAGCACACAGAGGAGCTGGAACAGGAACACGCGCAGCTTCGGGTCCGCTGGCTCGCCCCGCACCTTCGCCTGCAGCGCCGGGAGCGCCGCTTCCGGCTCCCCGCGCCGCAGGAGGTCTTCAGGCCCTAGGAGATCGGGCATTGGAGGATCCCCCCATCTGACGTCCTGCCTCGAGCGCGGGTGACATCCACGCAACCGAGTGCCGGGAGGAAGTGGGGGGAAGGGAAGCGAAGCCTCCCTTCGAGTTCTCTAGCCTTCCTTGTTCTTCGCGAAGTCCCACTTCATCGTGACGGCGCCGTCGGCCGTGCCGTCGGGCTTCTGCGGAGTGTACTCCACCTCGACCGCGGTGAACGCGAAGGAGATGCTCTCCTGCGCCACGGCCCCGTCGTTGGCCCCAGAATCCTGGACTCCGGCGACCAGCGCGTTCTTCATCTTGATCTTCATGTACTCGATGGGGTTCTCGCCGCGCTTCCTGCAGGTGAGGAGCACCTCGGAGAAGACCTTCGCGTTCATGCAGAACTTCATGAGGTTTGGTGAGGCCTTGTCGACGAATTTCGTGACCACGAGCGGGCTCGCCGTGCTCTCTCCCCCGCTGAGGCCGCTGCCGGCGCTGTGCACGGGGTGCGTCATGCCCCACGAGTAGGACTCGACGTCGATCTCGTCCTTGTGCTTGTCGTCGTTCGCCTCCCCCTTGCAGCCGTCGATCTTGAGCCACATGTTTTCCGCCATGGCAGCCCTCCCTCGGTTGGTGTGTGGTAGCCCGCTCCCTAGCCTCCGGCCTTCACCGAAGGCACCTTCGATACGAGCCGCAGCGACACGGTCAAGCCTTCCAGCTGGTAGTGCGGGCGCAGCCAGAACGTCGCCCGGTAGTAACCCGGGTTCCCCTCCACCTCCTCGCACTTGACCTCAGCGGCGGCGAGAGGTTTCTGGGCCTTGGTCGTCTCCGAGGAATTGGCCGGATCACCGTCGACGTACTGGATGATCCAATTGTTGAGCCACTTCTCCATCGTATCCCGCTCTTTGAACGAGCCGATCTTGTCGCGCACGATGCACTTGAGATAGTGGGCGAACCGACAGCACGCGAAGAGATAGGGGAGTCGAGCGGACAGGTTGGCGTTGGCAGTGGCGTCCGGATCGGTGTACTCGAAGGGCTTCTGCAACGACTGCGCGCCGATGAATGCCGCGAGGTCGCTGTTCTTCCGATGGAGCAGCGGCATGAAGCCGTTCTTGGCCAGTTCGGCCTCGCGCCGGTCCGTGATGGAGATCTCCGTGGGGCACTTCATGTCCACGCCACCGTCGTCGGTTGGGAACGTGTGGACGGGAAGGCCCTCGACGGCCCCGCCGGATTCCACGCCGCGAATGCGCGAGCACCATCCGTACATCTTGAAGGAGCGGGTGATGTTCACGGCCATCGCGAAAGCCGAGTTCACCCACGTGAACTTCTCGTGCGTGGCGCCCTCGGTGTCTTCCTGGAAATCGAACTCCTCCACGGGGTTGTTCTTCCCGTACGGGTACCGTCCCAGGAACCGCGGCATGGCCAAACCGATGTACCGCGAGTCCTCCGACTCGCGCAAGGACCGCCAGGGAGCATATTCCGGCGTGCCGAAGATCTTGGTCAGGTCCCGCGGGTTGGACAGCTCCTGCCAGCTCCCCATTTGCATCAGGGTGGGTGACGCCCCCGCGATGAATGGACAGTGAGCGGCGGCGCTGATCTGGGCCATCTGCCCCAGCAACTCGGTATCCGGCGCCGAGTGATCGAAGTAGTAGTCACCGGTGATGCAGCCGAGCGGCTCCCCACCGAAGGTGCCGTACTCCTGCTCGTAGACCTTCTTGAAGATCGGGCTCTGGTCCCACGCCGTTCCCTTGAAGCGCTTGAGCGTCCGCCCGAGGTCCGCCTTGGAGATGTTGAAGACGCGGATCTTCAGCATCTCGTCGGTCTCGGTGTTGGTCACCAGGTACTGGAGTCCGCGCCACGCGCCTTCCAGTTCCTGAAAGTCTTTATGGTGAATGATCAGGTTGATCTGTTCTGTGAGCTTCAGGTCCAGCGCGGCGACGAGAGCTTGAATGGTCGCGATCGCATCCGACGAGATCAGGGTGGTCTGCGACAGGGCCTCTGCGGCGAGCGTGCGCACTGCGGACTCGACCGCTTCCTTGGCAGCATCCGATCGTGGCTTGAACTCCTTCTGGAGCAGCTGATCCAGCTCGGAGACCTCGATGGTCGGGCTTTGACCTTCGGCCTGTTGCTCTGTTGCCATGATGCGTCCTCGTCGAAAGGGTTAGGACTTCGGCTGAGCGTCTGCCTCAGCCTCGGCCGGTTTGGGGGCGGTGGCCAGCGCCTGGAGAAGGGTCGGGTCCTGAAGCACCTTCCGGATCAACTGTTCCGCGCCAGTCTTACCGTCCATGTAGGTCAGCAAGTTGGCCAGATGCTCCCGCGCCTCGAGCAGCTTCCGGAGCCCATCCACTTTGCGGGCCACGGCCGCCGGTGAGAAGTCGTCCATGCTGTCGAAGGTAATGTCGATCATCAGGTTGCCGTCGCCGGTGAGGGTGTTCGGCACCTGGAACGCGACGCGCGGCTTCGCCGCCTTGAGGCGCTGGTCGAAATTGTCGACGTCGACGTCGAGGAACTTGCGGTCTCCCACTTCGGGCAGCGCCTCCGCCGGCTTGCCGGAGAGGTTCGCCATCACCCCCATCACGAACGGAAGCTGGATCTTTTTCTCCGCGCCGTAGAGCTCCACGTCGTATTCGATCTGGACGCGAGGTGCGCGGTTGCGCGCGATGAACTTCTGGCTGCTTGCTCGTGCCATCTGACACCTCCTTGGATTGCTGCGGCCTCTGCCGCTTCGAGCCCGCGAACGCGCCGTCCGCTTCCGGACAACGCTACTGCTTCTGCTCCACCGCCTCGCCGGCTAGCTTCTCGAGGTTCGAGAGACTGTCCGGCATGAGATCCTTCACGATCTCGACGAAATTCTTGGTCATCAACCGCTGCGCGCGCCTGATGAAGAGCGGCGCGGGGTTGCTGGGCTCGTGGAATTCGAGGTAGCTGCAGACACGATCAAGCATGCGGACGGCGTCTTGGCGGGTGCGAATCTCGCCATCCGTGGAAGGGGTCGTGGAGGGTGTCGCGCTGGCCGCATGGCTCGCGGAGTCGACCGCTCGCGCAGAATCGGTCTGCACGGGCCGGGTTCCGAGCGCCGCATCACAGGCCTCGACCACGCTCTCGATGCACTGTGCCAGCGGTTTGAGGTCGATGCCTCGATCCGCCCCGACCCGCTCCGCGACTAGCGTCTGGATCGAATAGACCCGTTCCCGCGCTTCGTGGAGCGCGTTCGGGATGGTCTGGTCACTCGCGAAGGCCGCGGCGAGCGTTCCGTGGATCTCGGCCAGGCTCTTGGGCGCCGTCGAAGCGGACGTCCGTGGTGGAGCCAGCCGGCCTAGCGCGATCTCAACGTCGCGGGCCTGCAACTGACCGTGCTCGCGGGAATTCACGACGTAGGCGTCGCGCAGATCTCGCAACACGGTCTGCGGATCGACTCTTGTGACTGTCTCGGGGTCGGCCAGGGGCCTCAGCGCGTTGATCCGCTCGGTCGGATCGCCCCCCTGATCCCCCTCGAGCACCGGGTGCACGTGATCCCAATAGCGTTCGAGCAACCCATGGATGAGACCGAGCCCTGTGGCGAGCCCCGGGATTCCCTCTGTCCGTGTGAGCGCCCGAGTCAGGTGGACCGCGATGCGAAGATCCTTGGTGCGAGGCAAGAGACTTTCGGCCAGCGCGATGACCTTCGGCCAGTCGGGGTCCTCAGCAGGCTTGACGGCGTCCCCGAGGCGCTCTTCCGGCTTGGCTCGAGCCGCCTCTTCCAACTCGAAGAAGGAGAGGTCGTGCTCCAGGTTGGGCCCGCAGGGTGGCGTCTGCTTGGCTTCCGACAGCAGGCCTTCGAGGTTCACCATACGCCTCCGATCAGCTCCTAAACCGGGCGATAAACCCTAGCTCTTCCGCGTAGTTCTGTCAAGTCTGAACTTCTCGGTTCAAGACC
>Ga0335077_10001024_pt1 | contig 32618 bp, 34 predicted proteins | sample Lox_Sample_31_FD_207151 | JGI IMG/M metagenome (GOLD analysis project Ga0335077, IMG submission 207151) | Soil microbial communities from Loxahatchee National Wildlife Refuge, Florida, United States - Lox_Sample_3.1 | ecosystem: Environmental > Terrestrial > Soil > Wetlands | place: USA... | reverse complement strand
GTAAGCGTCGCGGAAGGCGCGCTCGATTTCTTCCTCTGAGCCCGCGACCGCGGCGGGATCAGGAACACCCCAGTGCGCCGTGACCGGTTGCCCCGGCCACACCGGGCACACTTCATTCGCGGCATTATCGCAAACCGTGAACACAAAGTTCATTTGCGGCGCGCCGGGCCTCGCAAATTCGTCCCAACTCTTGCTGCGCAAGCCCGCCGTCGCCAACCCCGCCGATTCCAGCAGGGCCAAAGCATGGGGGTTCACGCGGCCCGTGGAATGGCTTCCCGCGCTGAAACCGCGGAAATTCGGTTTGCCTTTCCGATTCAGAATGGCTTCCGCCAGAATGGAGCGCGCCGAATTTCCGGTGCATAGGAAAAGCGTGTTGAATGGGGGTTTCATCGGGTCGCTCTCAATTGCAGCACGTTGGCCCGCAACAGGCGCGCGCCGCGGGCTTCTTCGCCCGGATGAACGCGCTCATGAACTTGCCTTCGATTTGCGGCCCGACAACGTCCGCGTCCAATCCCGCGGCGGTCAGAAAATCCCGTGCCTCTTCCACCTGGTAAATCCGTGTGGGCTCGACTTCAACGCCTTCGAATCCTGCCGCCCGCAATTTCTCGCGATACTCTGTTTCCTGCATCGCTCCCGCTATGCACCCTACCCACAATTCCATGCTCTTCCGCACCGCCTCGGGCACTTCGCCGCGAATCACCACGTCAGACACCGCCAGGCGCCCGCTCGGCTTCAGCACGCGAAACGCCTCGCGCAGCACGCGATCTTTGTCGCCCGAAAGATTGATCACGCAATTCGAAATAATCACGTCCGCCGAATTGTCGGGGAGAGGAATCTCCTCAATCGTTCCTTCTAAAAATTCCACGTTTTGCGCGCCCGCCTTCTTCTGGTTCTCCCGCGCCAACGCCAGCATCTCGTCCGTCATGTCAAGCCCGTACGCTTTGCCGTTCGGTCCCACTCGCCTGGCGGATAGCAATACGTCGATTCCCCCGCCGGAACCCAGATCGAGCACCGTCTCGCCCGGTTGCAGTTCCGCCAGCGCCGTCGGATTGCCGCAGCCCAGCGATGCCGCCACCGCCTCGCCGGGCAACGCTGATTTCTCGGCTTCGTTATACAGATTGCGCGTGATCGGATCGCATCCGCTCAATTCCGCTCCGCCGCCGCAACACGCCGTCTTTCCGGTGCTTACTTGCTTCGCCGCCGCTCCATACTTTTTCTTCACCGCTTCTTGAATCGTCTTTTCGCTCATGGCCGCTCCGTTCCTTTCGAAATTTGCACCACCGCTTCGGCCGGCACCACCCGGTTCCGGGTGCAGCATTCTTCGTACAGAAATCCCAGTACTTCCTGCAGTGCCGCGGTGTTCGCCTTGTACCAAAGAAATGTTCCCGCTCTTCGCACGTCCACCAACCCCACCTGCCGCAGCTTGTCCAGATGGTGCGACAGCGTGGAATTCGGAATCTCCAGCTCTTCCTGGATTTCGCCTGCCACCATTCCCGTCGGATGAGCCGCCAGCAGAATCCGTACAATTTGAAGCCGTGGTTCGGCCCCGAGGGCCGCAAAGCGATCGGCGGTACGCGAAACCAGCAGGGGATCGGGCTTGTGCATATTTCCATGATTGCAGAAATATAGAAGAATTGCCACTCTCTTTTCCCGAAGCCTTCTCCTCCCCTCCACGCATCCCACTTCCCGAGGGCTCTGGCCTCTGCGAAATTCCTCACTTTTCGCTTTTGACCGCCCTTTCCGTGCATGGGATACTTTCAGTTCGTGGTTCTTTTATGACCTTAAAACGCTTGTTTTTTGTGGTACTGCTCGCCGCGTTGGCGGCATCCCCCTCCTTTGGCCAGCTCTCCTCCGCGACGGCCCCTCCAGTCCCGAAAGACAAATCTCCCCGCGCCGAGGCTTACTACAATTTCACCATCGGCCATTTCTACGAGCTGCAATACGAGCAGACCAGCCAGCCCGAGTACGCTTCCCGAGCCATCGAAGCCTACAAACGCGCCTACGCCATTGACCCGCAATCTCCGACCATCGGAGAACGCCTCGCCGAGATGTACTGGAAGGCGCAACGTGTCCGCGAGGCTGTCTCGGAAGCCCATGAAGTCCTGAAGCGCGACCCCAACGATCTTCCGACCCACCGGCTCCTCGCCCGCATCTATCTCCGCAGCCTCGGGGATATCAACGGCACTGCCGTGCAGCAGGACACGGTCGCCAAAGCCATCGCCGAGTATGCCGAGGTCCATCGCCTCGACCCCTCCGATCAGGAAGCTGCCCTCTGGTTGGCGCGCCTCTATCGCCTCCACAATGAGCCGGACAAGGCCGAGCAGGTTCTCAACTCCATGCTCAAGGAAGATCCGGGCAACGAGGCCGCTGTCGAACAACTCACTCAACTACTGCTCGACGAAAATAAAGCCGACGAAGCCGTCAAGCTTCTCGAAGGCATGAACGAGCATTCCTCCTCGCCTGCGCTGCTCGATCTTCTCGGCGATGCCTACACGCAGATGCACGATTATGCGAAAGCGGAAACCGCCTACCGCCAGGCTGTCGAACTCGATCCCTCCGAACTCAGCCACCTGCGCGGTCTCGGCCAGACCCTTCTCTCCGAAGAGAAATATCAGGAGGCGCTCGGCGTTTATCAGAAGCTGGTCGAGCTGATGCCCGATGACTCGGACAATTACCTCCGTCTCGCCCAGATCTACCGCGAGCTCCACCAGCTCGACAAAGCGGAAGAAAGCCTCGCCAAAGCCCGCCAGTACAATCCCGGCAGCCTCGAGATTCTTTACAACGAGGCGATGATCTACGAATCCCAGGGACGTTACGAAGACGCGATCCGCGTGCTCTCCGACGCCGTTACCGGCCTTAAGTCGCAGTCCAACGTCATCCCTTCGCGCCGCCGTTCCTTGGCCATTCTTTATCAGCAGCTCGGCATGCTCTACCGCGAGGTCCAAAATTATCAGGCCGCCCTCTACACGTTCCAGGAATTGGCTCATCTCGGCGAGGAAGAAGATCGGCGTGCCCGCCCCTTGATCATGGACACCTATCGTCTCGCCAAGGACCTCCCGAAGGGTCTGGCCGTAGGCCGCGAAGCGATGGCCAAATATCCCAGCGATCCGTCCATCCGTTCTACCTATGCGTTGCTGCTCGGCGAAAACCAGCAGACCGAAGAAGCGGTCAAGATTCTGGACGCCGACCTGAAAGGCAATGCTGGTGATCGCGAGACCTTTTTGAATCTCGCTCAGGTTTACGAGCGCGGCCGTCGCTTTACCGACGCCGAACAGGCTGCCCGCAAAGCCGAATCTTACTCCGCCGATCCCCACGACAACGAAATCGCCTGGCTCCTCCTGGGCGCCATTTACGAACGCCAGAAACAGTTCGACAACGCCGAAGAAGAATTCAAGAAGGCGCTCGACGTCAATCCCCGCAACGCTCAGGTCCTCAATTACTACGGCTACATGCTTGCCGATCGCGGCGTCCGCCTCGACGAGGCTCTTGGTTTGATTCAGCGCGCTGTCTTGCTCGAGCCCTACAACGGTGCCTATCTCGATAGCCTCGGTTGGGTCTATTTCAAATTAAACAAACTCGACGACGCCGATGCCACGCTTCGCAAGGCTGTGGAGCGCGAGCCTCACGACCCCACCATCCGCTCTCACTTGGGCGATGTCTACGCCAAACAGGGCCATACCGACCTCGCCGCCACGGAATGGGAGAAGTCGCTCGCCGAATGGCGCCACTCCTTGCCCGCCGACCTCGAAAGCGATAAAGTCGCCGAAGTGGAGAAGAAGCTCAACCAGGTGAAACACCGCGTGGCCCAGAAAGCTCCGGCCACCGACGACAAGCCTTAACTTCGTTCATGCGCGAAATCCGGATCCCCGCGTTTGCGAAAGTCAATCTGCGTCTCGACGTCCTTGGCAAGCGTCCTGACGGCTACCACGAACTCCGCACCATCTTCCAAACTGTTTCGCTTCACGATACGTTGCGGTTCCGTCCCAGCCGCAAACCCGGCATTCAGCTTCAAATCGTTGGCAACGAGTTGCTCTCCCGCGAAGCCATAGAAAAAAACCTCGTCTACCGCGCCGTCGACGCGCTGCGCAGCGAGCTGAAGATCAAACCCGGCGTCGAGATTCTAGTCGACAAGCGCATCCCGGCCGGCCGCGGTTTGGGTGGGGGCTCCAGCGATGCCGCCGCCGCGCTCCTCGGCTATCTCCAGTTCTCCGGCAAAAAGCTCGACCCCAACCGCCGCCTGGCCATCGCCGCCAGTCTCGGCGCCGACGTCCCCTTCTTCCTCCTCGGTGGCCGCGCTTTGGGCATCGGTAAAGGGGACGAAATCTACCCTCTTCCGGATGTCCCGAAGCTCTCCTTGGTCCTCGTCTCCCCCCGGAACATTCACGTGCCCACTCCGGACGCCTATCGTTGGCTCCACGCGCCTGAACTCGCTTCGTTGACAAAAGCGCAAGCTGCCCGTAAACTGTTTGAGTTCTGTGCTCTGTGCTGGAGTGCGCAGGGAGCGGCCCTTTCGAACGATTTCGAACCGGCTGTTTTCCGCCATCATCCCTGGCTCGCTCGTATTCGCCGGGTTTTACTCCAGGGAGGGGCCTCAGAAGCCTTGCTGGCTGGTAGCGGTTCGGCGGTGTTTGGAATTTTCCCGAGCCCAGCTAAGGCGCGCCGAGCCGTTGTCGGGTTTCCGCACGATCAGACCTTTGTCTGCGAAACCGTTTCGCGGGCCAGGTATGCGCGAACCATGAAAATCGCGTCTGTCGTCGTCTGACCCTCAACGTCTCTTCGCCTCTGACCTCTTCCATTCGGCTCAGTTCAGTCCTTCGGTTTTCGGCCTTTTTGTTCTGGCGTCACTGCCGAGCGGTGACCCTGCGAGTGCTTCGGTGAACGACGAGCGTTTCAAAATTTTTAGCGGCACCGCCAATCCGGCGCTGGCTCAGTCCATCTGCCAGCACCTCGATGTTCCTTTGGGCCAGGCTCTTCTCGGCCGCTTCAGCGACGGTGAAATCTATTTCCAGATTCTCGAAAACGTTCGCGGCGCCGATGTCTTTGTCGTCCAGCCTTGCTCCTACCCCGTCGACAATCACCTGCTCGAATTGCTCCTGATGATCGATGCCTTCAAGCGCGCCTCCGCCTGGCGCATCACTGCCGTTCTTCCGTACTACTGCTACGCGCGTCAGGATCGCAAAGATAAACCCCGCGTCCCGATATCTGCGAAGCTCGTCGCCGACCTGCTGGAGACCGCCGGCGCCAGCCGCGCTCTCACCCTCGACCTTCATGCGCCGCAGATTCAGGGCTACTTCGACGTGCCCGTCGATCACCTTTATGGCTCGCCGGTGCTGGTGGACTACTTCCGCCATAAAAAATTGCCGAACCTCACCGTGGTTTCGCCCGACGCCGGTGGCGTGGAACGCGCCCGCGCTTTTGCCAAGAAACTTGATGCGCCGCTCGCCATCGTGGATAAGCGCCGCGTCGATCTCGATGTTACTGAAGTCATGAATCTCATCGGCGACGTCCAGGGCCGCACCACTCTCATCGTCGACGACATCATCGATACCGCCGGCACGCTCGTCAAAACCGCTGACGCCTTGCTCCGGGAAGGCGCCATCGCCGTTTATGCCGCTTGCACCCACGCGGTGTTCTCCGGCCCGGCTGTCGAGCGCATTGAAAATTCGAAGATCACCGAAGTGGTCGCCACGGACTCCGTTCCGGTTTCCGAAGCGGCCAGGAACTTGAAGAAGGTCACCATCTTGAGTGTGGCGAGCCTGCTGGCACGCGGCATCCGCTCCATTCACGAAGAGACTTCCATCAGCGAACTGTTTATTTGAATTTGTCCGGCGGTTGTGAACGCCGCGGGAGTTTTCAGGAAGGGAAGGAAGCTATGGCTCAGATCGTGGTTCAAGGGGCGCCTCGCTCCTTACGAGGCAAGAACGAAGCGCGCCGTTTGCGCGTTACCGGCAACGTTCCCGCCGTCCTTTACGGCGGCAAGGGCGAAGCCCTCGCGCTGTCTGTCAACGCCAAGCAGGTTACGGCGATTTTGCGGTCCGACACCGGGCACAACACCCTGTTCCAGGTTGATCTCGGCGGCAAGCAGGAACCCGCCATCGTCAAGGACTGGCAAGTCGATCCCGTCAGCGGCCGTCTGCTCCACGTCGATCTCATCCGCGTCGCTATGGACGTCCGCATGAAGGTCAAGGTTCCCGTGCACACCTTCGGTGATCCCGCTGGCGTCAAGGTCCAGGGCGGTGTCTACGAAGTGGTCACCCGCGAAGTCGAAGTCGAATGCCTGCCGGCGGACATCCCCACCGAATTCAAGGTCGATGTCAGCGGCTTGATGCTCAACCAGAGCCTGCGCGCCGGCGAATTGCCGATCGATAAGACCAAGCTCAAGCTCCTCACCGATGCACAGACCGTGCTCGCGCACGTCGTTGCTCTGCGCGTCGAGGAAGAGAAGCCTGTCGAAGCGGCGGTTCCGGGTGCGGTGCCGGCCGAACCCGAAGTCATCAAGAAGGGCAAGAAGGAAGTCGAAGGCGAGGAAGGCGCCGAACCGGTTGCGGAAAAGCAAGAAAAGAAGAAGTAATTCTTTTCTCCGCGCCTGGCTCCCTCTATGCGGCTCATCGTTGGCCTTGGCAATCCGGGCCCGGAATATCAGTGGACGCCGCATAACTTGGGTTTCCTCGCGGTGGATGAGATTGCCAATCGCAGCTCCATCCGCGTCGAGCGTCCCGAAGATCAGGCGCTCGTTGGCTTGGGCAAAGTGGCGGGGCAAGACATGATTCTCGCCAAGCCGCAGACGTACATGAACCTCAGCGGCAATTCGGTTCGCCGCCTGATGGCCAGGCACGAAGTCGAGCCCGCCGAGTTGTTGGTCATCTTCGACGAGCGCGATCTGCCCTGGGGCATGATTCGCATCGGCGAACGCGGCAGCCCCGGCACGCACAACGGGGCGAAGTCAGTCACCGCCGCGGTGGGCACGCCGGAATTTGCGCGCCTCCGCCTGGGATGCGGTCCGGATCATCCGGTGGGCGACTTGGCCGAATATGTTTTGCGGCCGATGAAAAAAGCCCAGCTCGAAGTGGCCTCGGAAATGGTGGCCGCAGCGGGCGATGCGGTCGAGTTGATTTTGCGGGATGGAATTGCGGCGGCCATGAACAGGTTCAACCGTCGCGTCCCTCCGCAGGAAGCGTAGTGCCGCGGTTCGGTGGCATCACCTCTAGGCTCTGGCCGTGCATGGGTTTGTAAGGTCTGCCGCTTGCCCTGAGCGTTGTAGGGTCTGAGGCCGACCGCTCTTGGTTCTGTAGCGTCGGGCTTTAGCCCGGCAGCCATTTTGTTTTTCCCGGGCCTTGCGCCCGGTACAGGAAGAAACGAGGTCATCATGGAAGAGCGTTTGTACGATCTGATCTTCATCGTTCGCCCGGCCACCCCGGAAGAGGAAATCAAGAAGGTCCTCACCTCCCTCGAGCACGCTTGTGCCGAGAAGGGCGCGAAGATCGAGAAGACCGAGCACTGGGGCACCCGCAAGCTCGCCTACAAGGTCATGAAGCACCGCGAAGGGATTTATCTCTACCAGCAGCTGCGCACCACTCACGGCGAGCTCGTTCACGAACTGGAGCGCCGTCTCGGCGTTCAGGACTCCGTCATCAAGTATCAGACCGTGCGTCTCGACGAAGACCTCAAGCGCCAGAAGAAGCTCTCGCTGAAGCGCGAGCAGCGTGCCGCTCGTCGTCCGCGCCGCACCGCTCCCGCGCCGCAACAGCCGGCCGCGGCCGCCGAACAGGCCGCCGAGTAAGCTTTCGATTTTGTAGCGACCGCTTTCCGAAGCGGTCCTGGTTTTGAAACGGTTTCAGATTCACCGCTCCGCCGCGTACGGCCGGGCGATATCGGAAAGGTAGGAAGGTATGTCAGAGGAACAGAAACCAGCGCAGGCTCCCGCTTCCGCTCCTTCTCAGGGAGAAGGCGGAGCCGTAGCTGCGTCGCCACAGCCTCAGCCACAGTCTCAAGGTGGCGGGCAAGGCGGAGCGCAGCCCCAAGGTGGCGGCCAGGGCGCGCCCCGTCGCGAAGGCGGTCACAGCAGTCACGGCGGTGGTGGTCGCCGCGAAGGTGGTCCCGGTGGTGGTCGCCGGGAAGGCGGTCCCGGTGGGCCCGGCGGCTCGGGTGGTCGTCCCCGCGGAAAGCGCCAGTATTTCCGCAAGAAGAAAGTCTGCAAGTTCTGCGTCGAGAAGATGGACTTCATCGACTACAAGCGCGCCGACATCCTGGCGCAGTTTGTCCAGGAGCGCGGCAAGATTCTGCCTCGCCGCATGACCGGTGTCTGCTCGCGCCACCAGCGCTGGCTCGGCGTCGCCATCAAGCGCGCGCGCAACATCGCTTTGCTGCCCTTTGCCGGCAGCGCTTCCGGTGTTCAGGCGCCCCGCGCCGTCGAGCCTCCCAAGCCCAGCGCGCCGCCGGTAGCCTAGGCTTTCAGGGTTTTGTAGGGTCCGCCTGCTTGCGCTGAGATGCGAAGCGAGGCGAACCGCTCTTGGTTCTGTAGCGCCGGGCTTTAGCCCGGCAGCTAGGCAGGTAAGGGCAGAACCGTCATTCCGAGCGAAGCGAGGAACCTCTTCTCTTCGCTCAAAACGAATTTCGAAAGGATTTAGGAGATCGTCATGCAGATCATTCTTCAGGAAGACGTAGACAAACTCGGCAACCGCGGCGATGTTGTCACCGTCAAGCCCGGCTATGCCCGCAATTTCCTTTTGCCGAATAAGCTCGCGGTCGAAGCGACCTCCGGCAACATGAAGGCCCTCGAGCGCATTCGCGCCGCGCTGGCGAAGAAAACCGCCACCGAGCTCGATGCCGCCAAGAAGCAGGCCGAGTTGCTCGCTCTCGTCGCGCTCCAGTTCACCCGCAAGACCGGCGAGAACGACCAGATGTTCGGCTCCGTCACCTCCGGCGACATCGCCGACAGCCTCAAAAAAGAAGGCTTCGAGATCGATAAGCGCCAGGTCCAGATTCCCGAGCCGCTCAAGACTCTCGGCGACTTCCCCGTCACCGTCAAGGTCTTCCGCGACGTCACCGCGCAGATCCAGGTCCACATTTCCAAGGAAGTGTAAGCTCCCCTCGCGCTCGTGCGGAGTGAGGAATCTCTCTTTTCCGGGATTTTCCCCGAGAGAGATTCCTCGCTTCGTCCGGAACGACGCGTGAAAGCACTATTCCCGCAAGAGGCTAAACCAGCTCCAAAGCCCCGGAGCCCTGCTCGCGTGCATTTACTTAACGCCGCCCTCGAATCTCTCCGCCACCGCCTCCACCTCTTCTCTTTGCCATTTCCTGTCCGACAGATTCGTCACCAGCGCCACCACCACCCGCGTCTCGGGATAAATAATCAGCTGCGAAGTTCCTCCCACCGACCCTCCGGCGTGTTCATACACCAGCTTCCCCGATTTTGATTTCCCGACGCTCCACCCGATCCCGTAGCCCGTTTCTTCTCCCGCGCTCGTCGTCTGTGAAGTGAACATCACCTTCAGCGTATCTGCCTTCAAGAACCCCGGCTGCAGCAGCGCCGATCCGAAGCGCACCAGGTCCTCCGACGTCGACAAAAATCCTCCGCCCGCCCACTTGTAGCTGTTGTCGACATACGGCGCGTTCTCCACCGGCCCGTCCTTCGGTATCTCGTAAAAACGCGACCGCTCTTCCACGATCTGCGTATTGTGATCCGCCGCGGTATGCACCAGTCCCAGCGGCCCAAACACGCGCCCCTGCATGTACACCAGAAAATTCTCGCCGCTCGCCGATTCCACCACCGCGCTCAACAGGTTGTACCCGTAACTCGAATAATTGAACTTCGTGCCCGGTGGCGACACCAGCGGATCATCTTCGAAAATCTTCAATCCTTCCATCACACTCGCGTAGTGCTTCTGCATCGTGAACTCGCCCTCTTTGTAGTGCCGGATTCCCCCAAGATGCCCTGCCACCATCCGCACCGTGATCAACGCTCCCTTGTCCGGGAACGACGGCACATACTTCTGCACCGGCGCGTCGAGATCCACTTTTCCTGCCTCCACCAGTTCCATCAGCGCTACCGCCGTCAGCGGCTTCGAAATGCTGCCGATGCGGAACTTCGTCGTCGGCCACGCCGGCACTCGCTCTTCAAGGTCGGCGTACCCGAATCCCTCGGAGTACACCAGCTTCCCATCCACCGCCACCGCCAGCGCCAGTCCCGGAACTCCCCGCGTCAGCCACTCCTTTACCTGCTTGTCCGCATTTTCTCGTGCCGCCGCTCCAGAATTGCTCTGCGAGGCGGCAGCAACGACTTGCCCCTGCACGGTATTCGCCCCCGCGAGCGCCACGCCAAGCCCAACCATGCAAAGCGCCAGGTTGCGGAAATTTCTTTTTGTCTTCATCGCTCGTCTCCTCGCCATCATTCTCCGCAGCATCTTGGCACAGTTTGCGGCTCAAAAACTTTTTCCTTCGCGATTCACAACCTTGCACAGCCACTCCAATTGACGCTTTCCGCTTTTGCACCCACAATGAACCCACGCACGCCCATTCCGGACAGAGTCTCAAGGGGAATGACTGTTGCCCTTGTCATATACCCGGCAAAGTGCTATTTATATGGAAGGTAAGCGAATTAAAAGCGAATAAGAAGTCACGCTCACTCCGCCCCTATGGCCCCTGAATCCACTCTGGAACGTCCCTTGCCGAGCAATCTCGACGCCGAGCGCTCCATTCTCGGCGCCATTCTCCTCGACAATAGTGTTTTGAACACCGCCATCGAAGCGCTCAAGGCCGAAGATTTCTTTCTCCCCCAGCACCGCCAGGTCTTCAACCAGATGATTGCCCTCGGCGAAGCCCAGCACGCCATCGATCTGGTCACTCTCACTGAAGAACTTCACCGTCGCGGCGAACTGGAATCCTCCGGTGGCGCTCCCTATCTCGCCGCGCTCGTCGACGGCCTGCCGCGCGTCTCCAACGTCGAGCACTACGCCCGCATCGTCAAGGAAAAGGCGATGCTGCGCAATCTCATCCATGCCACCCACAATATTCAGCAGCGCGCGTTCGACGCCGAGGAAGGCGCCGACATGATTCTCGACGGCGCTGAGTCCAGTATCTTCGCCCTTGCCGAAGACCGCGTCAAAGCCGGCCTCATTCCCATCAAGGAAATCGTCCAGCAGAACTTCGACCGCCTCGAAAAAATCTTCCGCGAAGGCAAGAGCATCACCGGTATTTCCACGGGCTACGGCGAACTCGACAAGCTGCTTTCCGGCCTTCAGCCCTCCGAACTGATCATTCTCGCCGCGCGTCCTTCGCAAGGAAAGACCGCGCTCGCCCTCAACCTTGCCGAAAACATCGCCATTCGCGGCGGCCTTCCGGTCGCCGTGTTCAGCCTGGAAATGTCCAAGGAATCCTTGCTGCAGCGCCTCGTCGCTTCCGTCGCCCAGGTCGACGCCCACAAGTTCCGCAGCGGCCACCTTAACCGCGAAGACTGGCGCCGCATGACCGACGCCCTCAGCACCATCTCCAGCGCGCCGCTTTGGGTCGATGATGCCGGTTCCACCAGCGTCCTCGAAATCGGCGCCAAGGCTCGCCGCCTCAAGCGCGACAAGGGCCTTCAACTCCTCGTCGTCGATTATCTCCAACTCATCACCGGGCGCGGCCGTTTCAATTCTCGCCAGGAAGAAGTCGCCAGCATTTCCCGCGGCCTCAAAGGCCTCGCCAAGGAATTGCAGATTCCCGTCCTCGTCTTAAGTCAGCTTACCCGCGCCCCCGAGCGCGACGAACGCGGCCCGCAACTCTCCGACCTCCGCGAATCTGGCGCCATCGAACAGGATGCCGACGTCGTCATGTTCATCTACCGCCCCAATTTCTTTAAGCTCGATATGACTCCCGAAGAGCGCGACATGGCCGAGATCCAGATCGCCAAGCAGCGTAATGGCCCCACCGACAAGGTCAAATTTGTCTTCCGCAGCCGCCTCACCCGCTTCGAAGAAGCCGCCCCCGACGCCTTCAGCCAATTCGCCGGCGCCGACGAATTGTAATTCCACACACATGGTGTCCTTGCCTCCACACCTGCCGCTCTAGAGCGTCATCGCTGAGTACTTCGTAGCGGCCAAGCATGGCCGCGCCTCACTCGGCAACCCTTGCAAAATCAGTGCCTTGCATCTGTAGCACGCTTCTCTTCTGTTCGCTGCCCCGGCTTCCTGATCTGGCCTGCCGCGTGCTCCCTCTGTTGTCATTCACGCAGCGCGATTTCCAGCTTTTTGGCCGCTTCCCGTGGATGCCGTAAACTAGATGTTCCAGGAATTTCCATGACGCGCTCCAAAAAAAATCCCGCAGATTTTGTCGGCCGCCCCGTCTGGGCAGAAATCTCCCTCACCGCACTTCGCGACAATCTCCACGCCATTCGCGATTACGTCAATCCTCCTGGCGAAAAGCGTAAAACTCCGCGCAAGGTCCTCTCCATCGTCAAGGGTAACGCCTACGGCCATGGCAGCCCCGCGGTCGCCAAGGCTCTCGAAGGTTTCGGCTCCGACTGGTTTGGCGTGGCCTCCGCTGGCGAAGGTATCGAACTTCGCGCTGGCGGCGTCCGCAGACCCATCCTCGTCCTCGGCGGCTTTTGGCCCGGCGAAGAAAAAAATCTCATCTCCCACAATCTCACACCCGCAATTCATCGCTGCGAACAGCTCGCGCTCTTTGACAAAGCCGCCGCTGCCGCTCGCAAAAAAAGCGTCCCGATTCATCTCAAGATCGACACCGGCATGAATCGCCTTGGCATTTCTCCTACCGACATCGATTGCTTCGCCGCGCAACTCGCCAAGTGCAAGCGTCTCGAACTCAACGGCACCTTTACCCATCTCGCCTCCTCCGAAGTTTTCACCGACACTCCCACGGGGCGCGAAACCGGCCAGCAACTCGAAAAGTTTTTCACCTCCGTCGACCGCCTCCGTAAGCTCGGCATCGATCCCGGCATCCAGCACATCGCCAACAGCGCCGCCATCGCTTCCCGCCCGGAATCCTGGGCCGATATGGTGCGCCCCGGCGCCGTCCTGTACGGTTACCACCCCGGATTTGATCCCATCGAACTGCGCACCAAATACGAAGCCGAATTGGCCCTGCGCCCGGTCATGAGCCTGCGCGCGCGCCTGCTGATGGTTCGTTCCGTTCCTGATGGCGCCGGCGTGGGCTACAACGCCAGTTGGGTGGCCAAGCGCCCCTCCCGCGTCGCGGTCCTCGCCGCTGGTTACGCCGACGGCATTCATCGCTCGCTCGGCAATCGCGGCTGCGTCTATATCCGCGGTCATCGTGCTCCCCTCATCGGCATCGTTTCCATGGATGTCTCTATGCTCGACGTCACCGACGTTCCCGGCGCCGCCATCGGCGATATCGCCACTGTCTACGGCACCGACGGCGAGCGCACCTATCCCGCTAACGTCATCGCACGCAGCATCGGCACCGTCACCTCCGATCTGATCTCCGGCGTCAGCCGCCGCGTCCCCCGCTTCCACCTGCCCTGATTTCTTCGTCCCTCCCCTAACCGGCAATCACTTGACGCCGCTAATTTTCGAGCGTATATACTTCTGCACGTTAACTGCTCCGGCATGCGCTTCTCATTTTCCTCTGCCTTGCTGGTGCCCTGGGGTTAACGCAAACCGGTCGTACTGTGAGGACCTATGAGCCAAGCGCGGTTCAATCGCTCCAGCAGCGCGCCCGCCGGCATACTCCCTTCCGGATCACTTTCCCCGCATAGAATCCTCGGATACCCCCTCGATTTCTGGGCCATTCGTGTCGCGCTTCTCGGAATTGCCTGCGTCCTCTGCTACAACCTGGGCCCGTTCGGCCTTCACGGCCTTCCCGCCGCCGGTATCGGCTTCCTCATGGCCATGGTGATTCTCCTCGCTGAACTCAGACTCCGCCGCGCCGAGATCAGCGGGCTTATGGGGGGTGCGGTCGGCGCTGTCCTCGGTCTGCTCGCCTCCCTCCTGATTACCTTAGTCATTTCCCGCACTGCCGAACCTGAACCCACAAAATCTTTCTTCGAATTCAGCTCGCTTCTCGGCCTCGCTTATCTCGGACTCGTCGTAGGTTCCTGCAAAGCCCCTTCTATCCACCATCTTCCGTTATCCGAATCCGTCGAACTCCCTCCCGTCATGGGACAATCCTGCAAACTCCTCGACACCAGCGCCCTCATCGATGGCCGCATCGCCGACATCTGCGACACTCATTTCCTCGACGGCCCCCTCGCCGTTCCTCATTTTGTTCTCCACGAACTTCAGCTCGTCGCCGATTCTTCCGATTCCCTCAAACGCCAGCGCGGCCGCCGCGGCCTGGAGGTCCTGCAACGCATGCAGAAAATGTCCTGGCTCGATCTGTGTCTTCTCGAAGAGGACTTCCCCTCGATCTTCGGTGTCGATCTGAAGCTCATCGAATTGGCTCGCCAGACCGGCTCCAAGATCGTCACCAACGATTTCAATCTCAACAAAGTTGCTCGCGTCCAGGGCATCTCCGTTCTCAATGTCAATGAACTCGCCAACGCCATGAAGCCCGCCGTTCTTCCCGGTGAATCCATGCGCGTAATCATCCTTCGCGAAGGCAAAGAGCCCACCCAGGGCATCGCCTATCTCGATGACGGCACCATGGTCGTGGTCGACGGCGCTCGCCGTTTCATCAATCGCACCGTCGACATTCTCGTCACCTCCACACACCAGACTCCCGCCGGTAAAATGATTTTCGGCCGCTTGGACGAGCGCCCCGAAACCATTCCGCCTCGTTCCGCCTCCCCTGCTCATTCGGCAGGCGAACCCATCTGACCCCCTCTTCTAGTTCTTCTGGAGCGCTGGCCGCTTGCCTTGAGCCTCGACGGGTCATGCCAGCGTCTTACGTTACGCCTCCACCGAAACTTCAACGCCTTCGATCCAACTCGCGCCCTCCCCCCGCTGCGCTTCGCTTCCTGCCTCCCCTTGAGGTACACTCTTCCTTCTGCAACCCGGTCCTAAGCCGACTGGTTCTCCGCTTTCGCCGGACTGCCGTTAACCCTATGAGTCAAATCACTGCCATTGTTCCCGCGGCAGGTCTCGGCACGCGCATGGGCCACGAGACCCCGAAACAATTTATCGAGCTCGACGGCACCCCCATCGTCATCCTCTGTCTTCGCCGCATCGCCGCGTGTCCGCTCATCACCGCCATCGTCGTCGCCACGCGCGCGGAAGAAGTGGATAGGCTCGACGCCCGCATCCGCGCTGAAAACTTTAAACAGTCCATTCAGGTGATCAAGGGAGGCGACTCCCGCCAGGCCTCCGTCGGCCACGCACTGAAACACGTTGCGGAAACTTGCCAACTGGTCGTGGTCCACGACGCGGTTCGCCCCTTCGTCACCGTTGAGCAGATCACCCGCGTCATTGAAGAAGCTCGCCGCTGCAAGGCCGCCATCCTCGGTATTCCCGCCATGGACACGGTCAAAGAAGTGAAGCGCGCCAGCCTGCCCGAAGACGTCGCATTGATTACCGCCACCATCCCTCGCGAGCGCGTGGTCCTTGCCCAGACTCCCCAGGTCTTCGAGACCACCCTTCTCCGCGAAGCCTTCGCCGATGCTGCCGTCGATGGTGTCAGCGCCTCCGACGAAGCCGGTCTCGTCGAGCGTCTCGGCCACCAGGTCCACGTGGTTCTCGGCTCCGAGCGCAACATCAAAATCACCAAGCCCGCCGATATGGAACTCGCCCGCTTCTACCTGCAGCGCGAGCAAAAAGGGTTATGACCTTCCGCTGCGGCATTGGCTATGACCTTCACCGCCTCGCGGAAGGCCGCAAGCTCATCATCGGCGGCATCGAAGTTCCCTTCGACAAAGGTCCCGTCGGCCATTCCGACGGTGATGTGGTCGCTCACGCGCTCTGCGACGCCCTCCTCGGCGCCGCTGGACTCGGCGACATCGGCACGCATTTTCCCGACAGCGATCCCAAGTGGAAGGGCGCGACCAGCCTCCTCTTCCTCGAACACGCCCGCAAGCTCCTCGACGAGCACTCCCTGAATATCGAACACGTCGATGCTGTGGTGATTCTCGAACGCCCCAAGCTCGGCCCGCATTTTCCCAAAATGCGCGAAGCCCTGGCGAAATCCCTGCGCGTCCCCGCGGAAAAAATTCACCTCAAGGCCAAAACCAACGAAGGTGTCGACGCCGTCGGCCGCGGCGAAGCCATCGCCTGTCACGCCGTTGCCACTTTGCAGTGCGGGAGCCCAGCTCCCGCTTTTCGCACCTAGTGTTCCAGCACCTAGCTTACCCCTTCACAGGGGAGGCTTATCTGATCCCGGCCGGCCAACCTGCCTCTCCTGCAAAATTCGCCCTGTCAATTCACACCAAATCTGCCATTCCGAGCGAAGCGGGGAATCTGCTTTTCTCTTTTGTCGGCGGCACACGAAATTGTTCCGCGTGTCCGCGCTAAACTACTCACATGCCCCCCGAAGAGCACATCGCTGAGCACGGCACGCACGTCAATCCCTTTACCCGCGAAGACGTCCTCTCCATCCTCCGCGAGCACTCCTGGCTCACCGCCGATCCTTCCCCCGAGCATCTCGCCTTCTCTGAACGTGCCGCCACTCTTCTTGGCCATTTCGCCATCGACCGCGCCGGCCTCGCGCAACTCCTCCAACTCGTCTTCGCCTACGACGCCTCAGCTTTCCTCCAGACCCCCGATGCTCACGCCGTTCTCGCGCGCTACGCAGCCCGCGACGTGATCCGCGAACTTGCCCTCGCTCTTCTCGATCCCGCGCCTTTCACCTCCGATCGCTTCAAAGAGGTCGTCGCTCACCTCAAAGAAAAACTCGAACTTCGTGGCCGCGATCTCTTCCATCCCATCCGCCTTGCTCTCGCCGGCCGCGCCGGTGAAGGCGAACTCGACCGCGTCATCCTCCTCATCGATGAAGCCGCCCCTCTCCCCTTCTCCGTGCCCATCAAGTCCATCCGCGCCCGCATCCTCGAATTCTGCTCCCTCCTCGATTAGTGCGCTCTATGTAGGGTCCGCCTTCCGAAGCGGACCGTTTCTCATGCCCATTCGTCACGAAGGCTGGCACCAGCTTTAGCCTGTGCGTCTTCGTTCGTGTCCGCCTTCTGCTTGCCGTGACGCTTCAGAGGTCGGAAGATTCGACTTTAGTTCCCTCACTGTCAACTCTTCTCCGAACCCTGTAAACTTTTCCCATGGACCGTTTCACTGGCATTCACGCCGTCCGCGAAGCCCTCGAAGCCGGCAGCACCTTCGACCGCATCGTCATCGCCAAGGGCCGCCAGGACTCCCGCATCGAAGAAATCGTGCAACTTGCCCGCCAGCGCAGCATCCCCGTGCGTTTCGAAGATCGCGCACAGCTCGATCGCCTCGCCAACACCCGCGACCATCAGGGCGTCGTCGCCATCGCTGCCGCGCGCGCTCCCGTCACTCTCGAAGACATCCTCGAGCGCGCCAACTCCTCCAAAGACCAGCGCGGCCTCATCGTCCTTCTCGACGGCGTCGAAGATCCGCACAATCTTGGCGCCATCATCCGCACCTCCCTCGCCGCCGGAGCCCACGGCATCATCATTCCCGAACGCCGGGCCGCCGGACTCACCGACACGGTCGCGCGTGCCTCCGCCGGAGCGCTCGCGCATCTCCCCATCGCCAAAGTCACCAACCTCGCGCGCACTATGGAAGGACTAAAGGAAGCCGGCTACTGGCTCGTCGGCCTCGATGAAAATGGTCAGCAGAACTACACCGAAGTGGATTACACCTCGCCCACCGGCATCGTCATGGGCGGCGAAGGCAACGGCCTCCACGAACTCACTCGCAAGCGCTGCGACTTCGTCGTCTCTCTCCCTACCACCGGCCCCGTCAAATCCCTCAACGTCTCCGTCGCCACCGGCGTCGTCCTCTTCGAAGCCCTCCGCCAGCGCCACTCGCGCCACTGAAAGTCTCGCAACCCTCTCCGCCGCCAGTCGGGCTTGCCAATTCACCCATCACCCGATTTACCGCTACTCAATGCTCCCCAACTTCATTTTGTGATAGGCTCTTCGCCACCCACTGACGGAGCTCGTCCTTCCGGACGACACAACAACAATAATCGCCGGGTCTGTAGACGGGATTCCTAGGTTTTCGAGAGGCGGACACCGTGGCGCCATCCAGTGCAACACAACGAGGCAGCGAGCAGACAGATGCGATTCGTCCGTTTCACGTAAACGTCCCGGAAGCGGACCTTACCGAATTGCGCAGCCGCATCAATGCGACAAAGTGGCCTGAGCGGGAAACGGTCCCGGATGCCACGCAAGGCGTGCAGCTCGCGACTATGCAGAACCTCGCGCGCTATTGGGGGACGGATTACGATTGGCGCAAGTGCGAGGCGAAGCTGAACGCCCTTCCGCAATTCATCACCGAGATCGATGGGCTGGACATTCACTTCCTTCACGTTCGTTCAAAACACGAAAATGCGTTGCCGCTGATCGTCACCCACGGATGGCCCGGCTCGATCGTCGAGCAGCTGAAGATTATCGATCCGCTGACCAATCCCACCGCACATGGCGGGAGCGCGCGGGATGCTTTCGATGTGGTGATTCCGTCGATGCCGGGCTACGGATACTCGGGCAAACCGGCCACCACCGGGTGGGATGTTGCCCACATCGCGCGTGCCTGGGTCGTGCTGATGAAGCGCCTCGGGTACGCGAAATTCGTGGCGCAAGGCGGCGATTGGGGCGCCGTCATCACCGAACAAATGGGCGTGGACGCACCTCCGGAGTTGCTCGGCATTCACACCAACATGCCCGGAATCTTTCCTGGCGACATTGACAAGGCGGCTTTTTCCGGGGCCCCGGCGCCATCGGGTCTATCCGCCGACGAGAAGGTCGCTTACGAACGTTTGCAGTTCGTATATCAAAAGGGAATCGCCTACGGGTTCCAGATGGGTCTGCGACCGCAGACGTTGTACGGCATCGCGGATTCGCCCGTCGGCCTGGCGGCTTATTTCCTCGATCACGACGCGCGCAGCTACGATCTGATCTCGCGCGTCTTTGCGGGAGAATCGCAAGGCCTCACGCGTGACGATATCCTCGACAACATCACGATCACCTGGCTGACTAACACCGCGCTTTCTGGCGCCCGGCTTTATTGGGAGAATTGGGGCAAACTCGGGTATTTCAATGCCAAAGGCGTTTCCATTCCCGTTGCTGTGAGCGTCTTTCCCGACGAGCTCTATCCGGCCCCCGCGAAGCTGGGCAGAGCAGGCGTTTCCCAAGCTCATCCATTACAACAAGCTCGACAAAGGCGGACATTTTGCCGCATGGGAACAGCCGCTGCTCTTGTCAGAAGAGGTTCGCGCGGGCTTCCGATCACTGCGCTAGGGCAGCGAGTTTAAACCTTTTTCCAATCGGCGGGCGGAAACGCGATCCGCCAGAAACTCGGTGTCGCCTGCAGAAACTCCACGGCGACTCTCGGCGGTCCAATACGCGCTGGTTTCACCGATACCACCCGGCACTCCAGATTCTCGCCGCTGTTTGGATTTTGCATCCGAAGTTTCTGCCGCGGCGCCACCAGGTCAGTCAACGAAATCAGCGCACCGTGCGCATTCACCACCACTGTCTCCGTGCGCTCGCAAAATTGGCGCCCTTCCTCGGCGCCTCTATACACCACCACGGGAACGGTCAATTCAATCCGCTCGCTGCGCCGGTTCTTCAACCATCGTTTTGTGAGCACTGGCTTTTGGTCGTCCATACAAGACCATGGTAGGACTCTATTTGGCTTTGCGGTCACAAATGTGCCACGGCGGTTTCCAGAGCAGTACATCCCTGGTCGGCGGTTGAGCCTGCTCGATAGCTCCCACCATTCCCCGGCCGGCCTACTTGTCGTACTGCATCAGCGAAAACACATCCAGCCCCGGCAGCTTCGCGCGCCCCTTCAGAAAACTCAGCTCCACCGCGAACGCCGCGCCATCCACATTGCCGCCCAGCGACCGGATCAGCTCAATCGCCGCCGCCGCCGTGCCCCCCGTCGCCAGCAAGTCGTCGCACAGCAGCACGCGCTGCCCCTTCTGTACTGCGTCTTCATGAATCTCCAGCGTGTCCGTTCCGTACTCCAGCGCGTACGAAATCTTCGCCGTCTTCGCCGGCAATTTCTTCGGCTTCCGCACCGGCACGAATCCCGCTCCCAGCCGGTACGCCAGCGCCGGCGCAAAAATGAATCCGCGCGCCTCGATCCCCGCCACCACATCAATCTTGTGCCCTTCGTAGTGCTTGCACAGCCGGTCAATCAATAAACGGAAGCCCTGCTTGTCCTTCAGCAGCGTGGTCACGTCATAAAACAAAATTCCCGGCTTCGGATAGTCCGGCACTTCGCGAATCAGCTTCTTCAAATCGTCCATTCGGGCGAGCTCCTCATTCCACCGTAAATTCAATTCCGAAATTTCCCAGGTATTTCGCTTCCACCGTGTCCGGCTCTTCCGCTACGCCGTCGACGCGCGACATCATCGGTCCCTTTTCCAACGCCGCGCGCATCTCCTTCAGCTGTTCCGGCGTTCCCATCGCAAACACTTCCACGCGCCCGTCCCGCCGGTTCCGCACATAGCCGTGCACTCCGATTTTTTCTGCTGCGCGCTCCACGTAGTTCCGGAATCCCACTCCCTGTACACGTCCAGACACGTTGTATCGCCGAGCCACCACTTCCGGTTTCACAGTGCTTTCAGTTTAGCAAACACAACGCGGCTCCTTGCAATCCGCGTCAATCGCAACGGCATTAACGATACACAACGCATCCCCGGGCTTCCAAATGAGCAAGCCATCCCGGCCATTCGAGTGTGTCCACCCACCGCAAATCCAGCTTCTCCAGCCTGGGCATGTTCGCCAACTCTTCCGGCAGGTGCGTTACGGGATTGCCCCGCAGATCAATCTGGCGCAGCTCCGCGAGCTGTCCGATCGCTCGAGGAAGCGTGCCTAACCGGTTATTTCTCGCGTGAAGCTCCCTCAGCCGCGAGAGCCGGCTCACTGCGCCAGGCAATTCGCTCAATCGATTGCCGGAAATTCGCAATTCAATCAGTCCAGCCATGCTGCAAACACATTCGGGAAGCGTTTCGAATGCATTCTCGCCGATATTCAGGTATCGCAACCGTGTCAGCCGCGCCAGCGAAGCTGGCAGCACACTCAATTGATTGTCATGCAGGTAAAGAAAATCGCTCAGGCCTGCGAGCTCCCCAACAGCATTCGGCACCGCCCTCAGCTGGTTATGGCCGAGATCCAGCATGCGCAATTGCTTCAACTGCCCGATCTTCTCCGAAACCTCCACGAGCTCGTTGTCCGCCAGCACCAGTGTCTCCGCATTTTCCCGCTCCCACACATAATCGGGAACGCTCCTCAACTTCTTCTTCCATAGATTTATGTTCAACTCGGGCCCCGCAGGCATACTCGCTATCTTAGCGGAACCGGTCCTCCCGCCTTGCTTGATATTGCACGCCCTCCCTCGCGCGGCGTTACAATGAGTCCCCAGGCGGCCTTTACTCCGCTGATTCGCATCCAATTCATGATGGCCGACAACAATTCCTGCTTTTTCCGCGTTTTCGTCAGGCACCTCCGCTATTTCTCGATGTCGGGCTTGCTTTTCTTCGTGGCGCCTTCGCTCTTCGCTCAGGAAAACGCTCCCGGGCCCCTCACTCCCCCTCCTGAACACGAAGTCAAACGCGTCATCGGCGTCCCTCAGCCCGAAGCGCCACCGTCTCTTCCTCCCGCGCAAATCATTCAGGGCTTTGCAAAAAAAGAAGACACCTATCTCGCGGCGCGCCCCCAATACGCTTACCGCAAAACCATCCGCATCCAGGAATTTGGCCCCGATGGCCGCCCCAGCGGGGAATTCGTCGCCACCTACGATGCCGCCCGTTCCAGCGACGGCAAGCTCTACGAAAAAGCCGTCTCCGCTCCCGCCACTTCGCTGCAATATCTCCAGTTCGAGCCCGAAGACGCGCAATTCCTCACGCGCATTCCCGCGTTCCCGGTCTCCGTGAGCACCTTGTCGAAATACAACCTGCAATACCTGAACACCGAACAGGTCGACGAAGTCGATTGCTATATTTTCCATGTCTCCCCCAAGACCCTCGATCGCCAGCACGCCCTCTTTGACGGCGTCATCTGGGTCGATCAGAAGTATCTCGAAGTTGTGAAGACCTACGGCAAGTGGGTCACCGATCTCGGCCCTTTGCAGCCGCCCACTCTCCCCTTTGACATGTTCGAGACTTACCGCGAAAACGTCGATGGAAAATATTGGTTTCCGAGTTACTCGCGCGCCGACGGCGTCTACAGGATGAAAGACCACGACGTTCCCATCCGCGTCACCATCAAGTGGTCCAACTTTAAACTCTTCCCTCCCGCTCCAGTCGCGCCTGCGACCACTCCATCTGCCAATCCGCCGCCCGCGCTGCCAACCCCAAGCGCCTCGCCATCCGCGTCACCATCGCCCACGCCGAAGCCACCCGCACCCTAGCTCCGCGGCTCTAGTCTTCCCGCTCGCAGACTCATGCGGGCCAGTCTCAAGACCGGCCACTTCACAAACGGACATCGAAAGGCACGGGTCTCAAGACCCGCCACTACACCAGCGACGCGCTGCCGCTGCCGCCAATCCTCTTCAGCAGCGCCGGCAACTCCTCCAACCGATCCAGTAAATACTCCGGCTTGGCCGCCCGCAGCCTCTTCTCCGTCGGAAATGGTCCCAGCACTGCCACCGCCGTCATCCCTGCCGCCCGCGACATTTGCAAATCCTCCGGCGTATCGCCTACGTACACGCACTCCTCCGCCCGCAGTTTCATCTGTTCCAGTGCCATCAGCAATGGCGCCGGGTGCGGTTTCTTCTGGTGTGTATCTCCGCCGCACACCCGCGCGCGAAACAGCCGCGTCAACGCAAAACTTTTCAATTGCTTTGCCACTCGCGCGCGATCCCCGCTTGTCACCAGTCCCAGCTTGTGCCGGCGGCCCAGTGCTCGCAGCACCTTCCGCGTCCCTGGCATCAATCTCGACGGATGCTTCTCGTAAACTGCCCGCCACAATCGATCCGCTTCATCCCATTTGTTCTTCGGAATCCCCGCCGCGCGATATACCGTGTACCAGTCCGGCGAGTAGTGCTCGTCCAGTTCCGCCATGCCCCAGTCCAAGCCCAGCTCGCGAAACATCGCCAGATATGCCTGCGAATCCGCGTGATACGAGTCAATCAGCGTGCCGTCCCAATCAAACAGCACCCCCGCCAGCCGTTTCTTCAATCGCATGTCAGTCAGAGTACCAGACTCCTGTCGGGGATTGCGTAGCGGCGGGTCTTCAAACTTGCTCTTTCGGACCGTTTGCCCGGGTTGTAATGAGAAAAGCAGGGAGCTACTAATCGACTACCGGGAACCAGCCCGGAATCTGGTCGTCGCGATCAAACGCGAAATCATCGAAACTCGCCGCTATGCCATACCACCCCGGCATATTTGCTGCTTCCGCCCGGCGCACATGTGCCTTCGACGAAACCACCACGTTGCCATAACCCAGTGGCCGGCTCACCAGCACAATGTCCAACTCAATCGCCGTCCCCGCCGCCAGCGCCTTCGGGCACAGGAAATACACGCCCGACGAACTGATGTCCCGCGTCACCAGCGTCACCGGAAACTCTTCCATCGCGCCTTCCACGCTTCGCAGTTTCAACGGCAGCTTCAGTGAAGCCCGTGGGCGTTCGCGCTGCTCGCTGTGCACTCCCACGGCATGCGTGGGCACTCGCACAAATCGGTTGGGTTGGGGAGTTCTTAACAGTGGCATGACCCGCAGCGTCGGCACCCGCGGTGCCTCGGGCACTGCCGGAATAGCGATCGGGGTCGCGGCCGCGGCCGTCGATTCCGTCTGCGGTGACAACTTTTCCCAAGCTACTGCGCGGTTCGTAGCACTCATCTCGCCCCTCAGTGAGATGAAACAACCACTTTTTAACCAACAGAGCGTTTACTGACTTTGTCTTACGGAATCCCCGAAAGATGTTGGGCTGCCAAAATGACACCAACCCAACTCCCTGTCAACCTGTGGAAAACAACACCAGTGTCCTATCTCCAAATAAGCAGGGCTAGTACCCTCTTCGTTTTTTCTTCCACCAGCCTGGCTTTTAACTCGTTGCTATCACCCCTGTTCCTGAGTCGAAATCGGATAGAACGGCCAATGAAAATAGCTCTATTCTTCCGCTCCATTATGGTTCTCGACTCCGCTCTCTGCCTTGCTATCGTTTGTCTCGAGGGATTTTAGGATGCGTTCCCAACCACCTCGCTCAGGGTTACAAACCCTCCCAGTCTCCCGAGACCTTGCCCCCACCAACCCCACTCTGGTGTGGTTGTCCTTCGCCTCGGTCTACATCCTCTGGGGTTCCACCTATTACGCCATCCGCGTCGGCGTGGAGTCCGTTCCTCCCTACCTCCTTGCCGGAATACGCCACCTCATCGTTGGCCTCATTTTCTACCCCGTCGTGCGCCTGACCACCCGCGAGAAGCCCACCTTGGCACAATGGCGCACGGCCTTCATCGTAGGGTGCCTCCTCCTGGGTCTAGGCAACGGCACCGTCTCCTGGGCCGAGCAAACCGTTCCCTCAGGAATTGCCGCATTACTGGTCGCAACCGTTTCTCTCTGGATGGTCCTCGTCGACTGGCTCCGCCCCGGAGGCGTCCGTCCCGCTCCTCGCGTCATCGCCGGGTTCCTGCTCGGTTTCGCAGGCATGGCCCTCCTCGTAGGTCCCAAGGACTTGGGCAATTCGGATCGCGTCAATCCGATTGGCGCCGTGGCGCTTATCGGCGCCTCCCTGGCCTGGGCCTCTGGTTCGATCTTCTCCCGCCACCAACCCCTCCCCCGCTCCCCCCTCCTCAGCATGGCCATGCAGACCCTCTGTGGCGGTAGCATGCTCTGCTTGTTCGCTACACTTACCGGGGAAACCCGCGAATTTCATTTTGCGCAGGTCAGCACCCGTTCCTGGCTGGGGCTCCTGTATCTCATCATCTTCGGTTCCGCGCTCGGCTTCAGCGCCTATGTCTATATCCTCAAGCACAGCACAGCCGCGCACGTTGCCACCTACGCCTTCGTCAATCCGGTCGTAGCTCTCTTACTGGGCTGGTTTCTCGCTGCGGAACCGTTATCGCTGCGCACACTCCTGGCCAGCGCCATCATCCTTACTGCCGTCATCCTCGTGATCACCGCCCCTCATAAAACTGCTCATGAGGCCCAAGAAGCTATTCCCGCTCCCGGCGAGGCCTAGCTTTTCCACATTTCCATCCCCAATCACTTTGACCGCAGAAATCGGATAGATGCCTTTTTCGACCCGCGCTACTCTATGACCATGAAGCCCCAAGAACACATCACTCAACCGCCGCAGGTTCCCCCTCAGCTTGCTGATCGCTTTTGGCAGGCTACGCTGCACCGCGACCCCCAGTCTGACGGTTCCTTCGTTTTCGCGGTTCGCTCCACGCAGATCTACTGCCGCCCCTCCTGCCCCGCTCGCCGTCCGCTGCGTCGCAACACGCTTTTCTTCCGCACGCCGCAGGACGCCGAACAACAGGGATTCCGCGCTTGCCGGCGCTGCCGCCCCAACCGCCAGGATTCCGCAGTCATGCTGGTCCGCCAGGCGGCCTCGCTGCTTGCCTCCTCCTCCGATGAACCCTCTCGCCTTGCCGCGGTGGCCTCCCAGCTCCATTCCTCCCCCGCGCAACTTCGTACCGCCTTTCATCGTGTTACCGGTCTGGCGCCCAAGGAATTCGAGCAGGCGTTTCGCCTGCGCAAGCTGAAGCAGTTGCTGCGCGACGGCTCCAGCATCACCGACGCGCTCTACGCTTGTGGCTACGGCTCCTCCAGCCGCCTCTACGAAAAAACCAACGCGCACCTTGGCATGACACCGGCTTCTTATCGCAAGGGAGGGGAAGGAATGAAAATCGGATTCACGTTGGGCAGCACTACGCTCGGCAAAGTACTCGTCGCGTCCACGGATCGTGGCGTGTCCGCCGTCTATTTGGGTGAAAACGAAAAGAATCTAATCAACGAGCTGCGCGACGAGTATCCCAAAGCGGAACTCTTTCGCGCATCAGATCAGCATGAGGAATGGCTCCAGGAGGTCCTTCATCGCGTTGAAGGCAGCGCGCCCAGCTTCGACCTGCCGCTCGACGTCCAGGCCACCGCCTTCCAGCGCCGCGTCTGGAACGAACTGCAGAAAATCCCTCTCGGCGCCACTCGAACTTACACCCAGGTTGCCCACGCCCTTGGCAGGCCCCGCTCCGTTCGCGCCGTTGCTCGCGCTTGCGCCACCAATCCCGTCTCCATCATTGTTCCTTGCCATCGCGTGATCCGTACCGACGGCTCTCTGGCTGGCTATCGTTGGGGTTTAGAGCGCAAGCAGAAACTGCTGGAGCGCGAAGCGCGGCGCTCCTGAACAGGCTTACTCCCGCGGCTTCTCGACCTTCGTGCCCTTCGGCCAGTCCGGCTTGAACTTGCCGTCTCCCAGCTTCAGGTTCTTCATGACCTTGGTGTAGTGCGAAATGAAGTAATCCTCGGAGCCGGCCTCGAAGAATTTCTGCTGCACGGGCAGCCACGACGCCTCATCCACCCACATTTGAATCTTGCCGATCTGTTTCCTTACCTCGTCCGACTTCGGCACCAGTTCCAGCACTGCGGCTTTGTGTCCATCCAGTTCTTCTTCACCAATCAACGAAACCGTGTAATTCTTCCGCAACGTGTCTGTCCGCATGCCGAATCCCAGCGCCAGATATTGGTCCGCCATCGCGCGGTTCTTGCCGATGTTGTATTCCTCCACGCGATTGATCTTCGGTGTGTATATATACAAATTGTCCCCGTTGCGGATAATCGTCCGCGGGTCCGGCGTTTGGAAATCGATCCGCATCTTCGAATCTTTGCGCACGAAGATCTCACCTGATTCCGTCGACGTATCCTTCACCACCGCCGTATATTTGATGTGATCGATGGCCGCCGTCAGGCTCTTGAAGTCTTCTGCGGAGTGGTCCATCATCCCAAGCACAGAATCAAGATTCAGTTTGCCGCTGCTTTGGTTGGGATAGGTTTCGCGGGGTATCAGGACGATCGCGAGCAGGCCGAGTATCGCAATAAACAGGCGAAAGAATTTCAACGCAGCCTCTGGGTCAAAGAATTCACGCTTTCCACCTCAAAATCCTAGCATACCCCGGCTCTCCGACATCCTCGCCCGGCTAGTTGCACGACCCGTCGTCGACAAACTGATTCGACGAAACCATCGAAGCCAGCGAATGCCCACACGTCAGTAGTTTCTGCTCCAGCGGGTCGTTGCTCAGAGAGTTCGGCGCGATATAGTCCATGTTGGTGGTCTTCTGCAGGTACTTGTCGGAAAGGGCGCTCATGTTGTTGAACTCGTTCTGCATCAACGGGAACAGCTTCTGATCCATGTCTGTGCTGGCGGCCACTCCGGCCTGCCGCAGGCTCGCCTGGCATTGCCTCTTGAAGTTTCCGAGCCACTCGCTCGACAACGGATATCCGCGCTCGATGGCATTTTTCAGCGCCGCATGCCACTCCCGTAGCTGCGTCATGGCCTCGATTCCCGCACTCAGGAAGTCCTTCGAGTAGCCGGCGGGCGGCGGCGTTGGCGCTGCCGATTGCGCCGCCTGAGCCGATCCGCCGCCAGGCAAACTCAGCACGATCTGATTCCCCGCGAACCGGATCGAACCTCCCGTGATTCGCGCCAATCCGTCGACCTCCACATAATTGCGCCCCTGGATTTGAATCACTTTTGCCTGCCCCTGTTGCCCATCGATCGTTAGCGAACTCGTCTGCTGGGCCATCAGCACCAGCAGCGGCAGCATCACGATTACCGCCACCATCATCCATGTTCGTATCGCGTTCCGGCGCATACCTTGCTCTCCTTGTAGGATGCCCCGCGGGGTGCCAACGTTCCGTTTTCCAGCGACAGTGCGTCGCTGGTTCTCCGTCGGCTCTGGGACAACAGGACCGTTTCCGCCACGCATCATAACAGAGAGCCGCCATAATGTGACTCAATAGAGAGTCGCTAGGAAAGCGCCAGCGGATCTGCTGATTTTTCCCGTAATCCCCGAACCCTTTTCACTTCGCGAGACTTCCCATCACCAATCCTTAACCCGCACCTCGCTCTCGGACGTGCGCTTCCCTTGTTCTCGTGTTATTTTGACCGTACGTTGGGGGGGCACCCTCCACGATTTCTTATCCGGCGTCATTTCGAGCCGGAACCAAGCTTCGGTCGCATCGATAAGGAGAACGAAATGTCGACACCCAAGTATCTTGCTGCCCCGCTGATTTTCGCTGCCCTCACCCTTGCCACCACGCGCGCTCAGGAACCCAAGCCTCCCGTTCCCGCGCAATATGCTGCCACCGCTGTCGGACAGGCGGGAGCCGCGGCCGGCAAGACCTTCGGCATGAATATCTACATCGAAGGCACCACTTCCAATGGCGATAGAGACGAATTGATCGGCATCCTCAAGCAGAAAGGCCAGGACGGTGTCGTCAGCAAGCTGGAAGACACTAAGGATTTGGGGCGCGTTGCCCCGACTGGCTCGGTGGGAACTGGCATGCGTTTTGTCAGAATCCGTCCCGGCAAGGATGGCGGCCTCCACATCGTTATGGCCACCAACCGCCCTATTTCCTTCCCCGAGTTGTGGAACGGCACTCGTTCCAGGGACTATCCCATCGGCATCGTCGTACTCGACGTCAATAAGGACGGGAAGGGAACCGGTTCCTTTGCTCCGGCCTGCAAAGTGAAGTTCAATAAGAAGGGCGAACTCGAGATCGAAAACTATGGCCAGAAGCCGTTCCGCTTGGCCAACGTCTATCGCGAAAAATAACCCTCACCCTCGAATGCTCTCGCGGCGGGCAGCATCCCTGTCCGCCGTTTTTGTTTCGCGGCTGTATCGTTCGTGCGGAAACCGGGGCGACCCCCACTCAACACATTAAGACGTGGTTTGACTTTGGACTCACGCGGCGGGAATTAGTGCCGAATTTCCACTTCGTACGCGATTACGTTCCCTTTTTCATCGCGGATCGCTTCAATCTTCCGGATCGAAAAACCGCCATCGCTCAAGTCCGCTCGCGATTTCTGCAGCGCCGTGTGTAAGTCGTTCGATAGCGCTGGCGTCCGTTCGGGCGGCGCCAGCACCCGCGCGTCCACTCGATACGTCTCCGTGCCGTCCGGCGTCTTGCTGATCTGCTCCACCTGCGTCGCATTGGCCGGCAGTCCCACCTGCGGCTGGTCGTGAAACCATCGCGGCGGCGTCGCCAGCACGAACACTACGATCAGGATTACCGCCAGGTCGTACTGCCACGTCCCGCGCTCGTACGACCAGAAAAATGTCCGGTAAAGGATTTGTCCTATTCCCGCCATGTCAGTCCGCCGGAATGCCGTCCACAATAATTCCATCGCGCATGTGCACCACGCGGTCGAAATACGCTGTCGCCTCAGGATTGTGCGTGATCATCACGATCGTTTGTCCCAGATCCTTGTTCAACCGCCGCAGCATCTCCAGCACGATTTCGGAGTTTTTCGTGTCCAGGTTGCCCGTCGGTTCGTCGGCCAGCAGAATTTTTGGCTCATTGATGATCGCGCGCGCGATGGCCACCCGTTGTTGCTCGCCACCCGACATCTCCGAGGGCCGGTGGTGCAGCCGCCCTTCTAATCCCAGCATCTTCGTTACTACGTCAAAGCGGTGCGGGTCGAATCCGTCTCCGTGAATATACTGCGCTATCGCGATGTTGCCTTTGGCCGAAAGCGCCGGCAACAGATTAAACCGCTGAAACACGAACCCGATCTTGTGCCGCCGCAGCTTGGTTCGGTCTGCATCGGTCATCGCGGAGAGATCGTTCCCGTCCACATACACTTTTCCCCGCGACGCCTGCGCCAGTCCGCCGATCACATACAGCAGCGACGACTTCCCGCAGCCCGACGGCCCCATCACTGCCACCGATTCGCCCGGCAACACGTCGAAATTCACGCCGCGCAACGCGGGTACTTCGACTTTGCCGGCATGATACAGCTTCCACAGATTCTCGGTTTTGAGTATCGGCTCCAAAGTTTTCAGCTCCGGCTCCGTGCCGGGTGTGGTGTGCGACTGTATTCTAACCGTGATTGACATGCCTGGCCAGTTTTCCTGGCCTCTCCTTAATCGTACGAGAGTGCCTGCACCGCGTCCTTCCGGCTCGCCAGCCACGCCGGATAGCTTGCGCCCAGAAGCGCTCCCACCATGGCGATCAGTCCGGCGCGGGCGATCCACCCCGGCGTAATCAAGATCGAAAGCGTCGGGAAAAGCTTCAGAAATATGGCCCGGAACAGATAACTCAAACCCACGCCCGCTGCGATTCCCAGCGCGCACAACAACGCCGTTTCCGACAGCAGCGCGCGCACGATCAAAACCTTGCTCGCCCCCAGCGATTTCAGCACGCCGATGTCCCTGGTCCGCTCCAGCACCGTCGTGTACAGCGTCAGAAAGATCACCAGCAGCCCGATCGACACCGCCAGCGCGATCATCGAATGGATGAATGTCTCCAGCGCCGGGATATTCGTCGAAGTCATCAGCGTCATGAATTCCTTTACTGGCCGCACCGGATTCGTTGGCAACAATTGTTTAATCTCAGCGATTACGTCGTCCGTGTGCTCCGGCCGCGTGCACTTCACCAGAAATAACGTCGCTTTTTCCCGCGCCCCCACCAGGTCCTGCAGCGTCGAAATCGGCACGAAGATCCGCCCGGCCTTCCCGTGCTCTACGATGCCCACCACCTGCCACGGGTGGTTCAACAGTTGGTAGCTATCCCCAATTTTCAAGTGCTTCGCTTTGGCTTGCCAATCGTCGATCAGCACGTCGTCGGGCCCTTGCAGATCATGGCCTGCCAGGAACACGAAGCCATTCGATACCTCATGGAACGTAGGGGGATCAATTCCCCAGATCGTCTCGACGCCCCCGGACGTGTTGAACTGCAGAAGCGCGGGCGCCACCGATCGCACGTATTTCAGCTCTTGTAACCGCTCCGCGATCTTAATCGGCATCGGCGACCCGCTCATCATCAGGAACATCTGCGCCGACGGCGCTTGCACCATGATGTCTGCGCCGATTCCCTCGATGCGCTTCGCCGTTTCTTGCAGCATGCCGGAGGTCAGTCCCACGATTACGATCACCAGCATGACTTCAAAACCTATGGCCAGAACGCCAATCGCTGTCCTCATCGGCCGGTGAAACAGGTTTCGTAAGACCAAGTAGCCCATCATGGCTTTTTGTCCTCCGCTGCATCCGCCAGATGGACCACCTCAGCTCCCGCCGGAGCTTGCAATTCGAATCGGTCCCCCGCGATCGATTCATTGATTGTTATTTTCGTCACTGTCATATCTAGCTGGTACTCGTCTCGCGGCCGGTCGATGCGAATGGCGAGCGGGTACTCCGTGACGCCCGCAACCGCCGTCGGCAACGGCTGCCAGTTCGCATAACGCGCGTCAGAAAGCAGCGCGCCCTTCGGGCCGAACGACTCTAGCCTTATCACGTGCAGGTCTGTCCGGTCGAACCAGATTTTCCGCAGCATTTCTGTTTTGTAACCACCGCGTAGAATGTCCAGTACGTAGTACCGGCCGGATTCGTCGTTGGATTCTTCCGCCACGTAAGCTTCTTCCTTGCGCACTTCCGGCCACAACAGCGCCTCGATCAAGTGTTGCGGCCGCAGATTTTCGATCGGTTTTGCGCTGGAACGTGTCAGCGATACCGGGCCCACCAGAAACTTGTTCTTCGACGGTATGGACACCTCGAAATCGTGGCCGTCGCTGGCCATGTCAAATGCCGTTTTCCCGATGACCGGCACCTCACCAATCATCCGCACGTTATATGGCCGCGATGCCAGGATAAACGCCTTCACTTCGTGGTATTCGCTGATCACGCCGCTGTACGCCGAACCTGCCGAGGGCTTCAGCTCCACCGTCGCATTCACCGTTTGTACGCTGCGCGCGAACGCATTGTATCGATCCAGAAGCTGTTCGGGTGTCGCTTCCAGGGCCACCGGCCGCGACGGTGCCGGGACCTTCGTCGTCTTAACCACGCCACCATGCCCGCCGCAACCGCAGGCGATGGCGGACACTGTCAGCCAAACCGTACATTTTCGGGCAAATTTCATCAAGAAAACGAATGTCCCTGAACCTGAATCTGCAATTCTTGAACCACTGGATCGCCCCAACCGCCGCCGCTCAGTCCCCAAACTGCCGCTACCGCCACGGTCGGGGCACGATATTCGCCCGCGCTCGCTCGACGCTCGCGGGTATCTCCGCGCTGAGAAAACACGCAGTTCCTTCTGGCGCTATCCTTTTATTTTAGCGTATTTCCCTCATTATTGCGGCCTGGCGATGTATACGTCAAAGGGTTGTACCGACGGCCGCACTCGCCGGATGATCTCGCTCGGCCACAGCTTTTCGCTCAATACCGTCACCCAGCCGTCGCTCAGCTCGCACACCCCGCAAAACTCGTATCGCGCATACGCGTTCTGATACCCATCCAATCCCCGGTGCGACAGCTCGTTTTCCAGTGCCGCATCCTCGTCTCGCGCCGCCGCTCCCACGCGCAGCCCGAAAGTCTCGCCTTCAAATCGCGCCACTAACTTTCGCAAGTCTTCCCGGGATGGCTGCGGAATTACCAGGCAG
>Ga0335077_10001023_pt1 | contig 32629 bp, 21 predicted proteins | sample Lox_Sample_31_FD_207151 | JGI IMG/M metagenome (GOLD analysis project Ga0335077, IMG submission 207151) | Soil microbial communities from Loxahatchee National Wildlife Refuge, Florida, United States - Lox_Sample_3.1 | ecosystem: Environmental > Terrestrial > Soil > Wetlands | place: USA... | reverse complement strand
GGTTGGACAATCGTAGCTGAAACCTTGTGCCGATGCCGCGGCTGCTTCGAGCGAAGCGCCGGGGGAATTTTCCGCGGGAACAAATAATTTGCGAACGCCGGTTGAATCGGACAACGCGCAATTTTTCAGCACCACATTGTTCCATTTCATTGAAGCGGCGATTTGCTGGAGGTAATGAAACAGCGAAGGTTGCGGCTCGAAGGCAAAAACCCTGCCCCTGGTGCCGACGGCTTTGCGCAGCCAATACAGATAAGCGCCTTTGTTGGCGCCCACGTCCGCGACGGTGTCGCCCGGCGAAATGAACGAAAGCGCCGCGCGGATTTCGTGCCGTTGATCGCGATAACGGGCTTTCCAAGCGCGGTGGAGCAGGCGCGGATTCATGTCAGACGGAAGTTTCCCGGTGTTTTTCGAAAACCGAAAGGAGCAGGCGAGGGAATAGTGCCGACGTGGGGAAATTTCTCCGGCATAGGGTTTTCAATCGCGAGTGGCCGGCGCGTTGTTGTCCCGGCGCAATTTGCAGGCGACTCTGAACGCCTTGTTGTAAAACTTGCTTAACAGAAATTTGGGTTTGAGGTCACTGGTGAATTTTTCAAACGAGGGGGCGTTGTCGGAAGGCGTCAATCCGGCCTTTGCGCAAAGTTTCGGAAAAATTTCCTGAATTGCAAATGAATACAATTCAATGTCCAATTGGTTGAACTCCGCCGCCATTTCGAGCATTCGGCTGTCGTTTTCCAGCGTTTTTCTAATGGTGTTATCGCGTGCAATCCGGCGTTTTTGATAATTTAAATTCAACTTGCACGGAATGATCCGTCCCAAAACGTGAAGAGACAAATCGAATTTTTCGGTCAAACCGACAAAAGCGCATTTTTCCAGAAAGCGTTTGGCCAGGCCCAAATCCCGCGTGCCGGCCATCAATTTGACCTGCAAATTTTCAAAAATTCCGCCGCGGTGCAACGATTCTTCAAATGTCAACCGGCTCGTTCCCAAGACGACGCTGTCCTGGTAATGGGAGATCACCCGGGCGACCGGCTCGCGGACGAAGGTCATGTAAAACGCGTCCGGCACCGACAACTGCAATGGATCAATGAGATTGTGACCGGCGAGGCTGCGGAGGCGGGGGAAAAATTTCCGCGCAAATTCAAAATCGCCCTGGCTGAAAATCTTCCGCCTGGTGTGATTGGTGTGGCAGGCCGAAAACCCAAAACTGTTTTCCAAAATGAACTGAAAGGTCGAACCGGCAGTCTTCGGGATGTGCAAAAAGACAATCATCGAATTCCGCGCGCATCATTGGCGGTTGTTCCCCAAAAGTAAATGCCGATTTCGCGCCAGGAATATCCGTGCTTCAGACCGGTCTGATCCAGGAGGAAAATTTTTCGGGATGCTCCACGAGATAGCGCGGAAAGGAACCGTCCAGCGGGACGAATTCAAGGCGTTTGTCCCCGTCAAAAAATACCCGGCCTTTGTTGACTGCCTGCTGGATGTGTTGCGTATCGGCAAATTGCGGCAGATTTCTTTCCTGATGGGCATACGCTGCCAGCTTCTCCTGGATTCGCTGGACGCCGCCCATCCATGAAAAATGCCAGCCGCCATTTTCAACAACTTTATAGCCGCTGTGGCGCATCTCTTCTGCACAGGAAAAATCCCAGAACCGCAGCATCCGCGTGCCATATCTGAGGGCTGAACCAACAGACGCGCAATTCAGGAAATAGCGGTATAGTGGCTGGCGGAATTTCCAGACAAACGGATGATGCTTGCGCAATCGCCGGCGAAACCCTCTGCGATGGAAAATGCTTTTGACCAGATTCGAATTCAGCGCGGCATGGACGGCGTTGGAGAAAAAACTGTCGTGAAAGGGAATTCCCAAACTCATCGTTTCCACAACGGCGGCCCGCGGAATTTCGTCGAGGTCGGACACCAGCACAAAATCGTCCGGTTGGCAGTTGGCCAACCCGCGTGCAATGCAGTTTCGCTGATAATTCTCCAGCATCCACGGATCTTTCGCATCAGGCAGGTCATCCGCAACCACGTGTATGATTTTGTCATGGAACTCGATGAATCTAAGACGATTTTCCTGATAATACAGCGGTTTGGGCTTGTTGGAGTGGGTCTTGGTTGCTTCCACCAGCACGAATTTATCCACCACGTTTGCCAGTTCATGCAGCCGCAATTCGAGCAATTCCAGTTCGTTGAAAAAGGTGAAGCAGTCGTAAATCATGCGTGCGGTCGCCTGTTCCAATCTCCGGAAGGTCCCGCTTTGAGTCAAGAAAACTACGACGATATTGATCAACCGTGTTTCGGCAACCTCGTTTGAAACAGCTCAACAAAATGCTGGTCTCCCCCTCGACAATCAAAAACAACCCGCCGAACCAGGCTTGAACCCTCAATTATTGTCAGGTGCTGTCGGCGAATTTCGACCGGACGGGGCTTGGGAGCCATGGTGGTGGTGCTGCGGTTGCATTTGGGCCTGCCGGTGGGCCTCAATTTCGAAATCACGGTTGCGGCGCTGCGGATCGAGAAGCCGGATTCTGCGCGTTAGGGGGAGCGGCTTGTTGATTTTGGTGATTTGAATTTTGCGCACGCATTGCTTGCGCTTCGGCTTTCAGCTGCTCGAGGGTTTTGGAAGGTTGGCTGTTATGCGGAAGATCGGGCAGGGAAAGCAAATCGGCGGCATCCAGGTAAGCGATCTTTTCCTCAATGTCCTCCGTGTTGGCGGCGGCGGCTTTCAGGGCTGGAATGGCGTCCGCGCTGCCGAACTGTTCGGCCGCGTCAATGGCGGCTTCCCGGACCTCTTTCACCGGGTTGGTCAGGTCGGCCAATATGTTCGAAAGGGACGCCGGATCGTTGTTCAGGGACCAGTCCTGGAGGCGGTCAACCTCGGCATCAATGTCTTCCTGAGATGGTGCGGACGTCACGGTAGTATTAGTATTGATGGGAGGTGTCACGGTATTGGTGGAAAGCGGCGCAATGGGAAGGGGTGCAGGCTCAGGTTTGAGAGGGGGCGCCGCCATCGCCACGACATTTGAATTAACCCGTGGAACCGCGGCCACAGATTCGGCGTTGGCCGAAGGTTTTGCTCCGCCACCAACATGTTGTTTCAAAAAAAAGACCGCGCCCAATACCAGACAGGTGAACAACAATAACACGAAAACAAACTTCGGTCTCATAACCCTTTCGAAAAATAAACAAAACATCCAAGACAGGCAAGGCCTGTCTTGGATACATGTTAAAGAACAGAACTAGAACAGATCTTCCGGGCCTGTGCCATTGAACTTCACTTTTCCGTTAACGACAATGGTATTATCATCCCAAACGCCATCACCGGAGCCACTGAGCTTGATCGCTTCTTTTTCCGTTGTCCCGCTGCTATTCAATGAAGCGCCGAATTGAAGCGCGCCATGAATGACTATCGCATAATCTTGATATAAGCCAAAATAATCATTGGCGTAATAGTAATGCGGCGGATAGCCATCGCCGCCGGCGTAGTTGTTCGGCAGATTATAGTAATAAGGGTCACTGTGGATGTATAGAATGCCGTTGCCGTAGCCTGTGCCTTTGTTATTGCCTTCGGCAAGGATGGTATTATATTCCACCGCACCAGGCTGCCAGAAGCCCTCGACGTTAACGTCATCAATGTCCCAGAGAAGCCCGTTATAATAGTCAAATTCAATGTAACTATAATAATCACCGCTCCCATCAATGCCATCGAGTGGAATCCTGCCATCCACCGAATTGCTGCAGTAGAAGACGCCATAAAAATCATATGCTTGAATCGAATCAAGGGCGTTAGTATTAATGGTATCCGGATCATAGTATAACTTCGTTGGGCTGTTAGTGATGCTGGCATATCCGGTGGCTTGAGCGAGAAGGAACAGCACATCTTTCTGCGTGAAGTTGTGTTTTTTGGACACGTAATCGCCTTTAGTGTTGGTACTCTGGGTTAGAGCGGTGCCGCTCACTGTCAGAACTCCTGGCACAGCCAGAGCACTGCTTGCGGCAAACATCGCCACGCCCAGAAGCGTTGCGCCGAGTATTGGTTTGGTTAGTCTCATAGTGTTTTCCTGTTTTTTATTTTTGTTGATGAGTTTTTACTTTTTTCCGTGCTGCCCGGTTCGTTGAACCGAATTTGAGCGAATTTTTAACAAACATACGGATTTGTCAACAACAAATTTTAGGCCGCCAACAGGGGCCGCCGATCCACCCGTGACGGCGCTATTGGCGCGAAATGCCGACAATGAGGCGTTGTCGCCACCGAAGCGCCACGACAAACTGCTCGCCTTGCGCCGCCGGCCGCCGCATATTGGCGGAGAATTATGCCGGCCTTTCTGCTCAAAGTCTGGGGTCTGGCCAAACCCTATCGGCTGCGATTATACCTCGGGGTGCTGACCGGCATCGTGACCGGGTTGATGTCGCCGCTGAAGATCGGGACGATCATGTTCGTCTATAGCGCCGTATTCCCGACACCGGGGCAGGCGGGCGTGGCGCAATTGCCGATGCACAAGCTGCCCGCGTTCGTACAGCAATGGTTTTACGCCGCACGCCAAGCTTTGGAAAGCGGCGTGCAGACGCATCCGTGGGTGGTGGTGGCGTTGATTACTGTGATTCCGTTCATCATGTTTTTGAGCGGTTTCTTCAGTTATCTCAACGTTTATCTCCTGCAATGGGTGGCCAGCCGCACCATTGCCGACGTGCGCGTCCGGCTCTTTCGGCATCTGCTGGATTTGTCCGCCGGATTTTACAGCCAAAATGCCTCCGGCCAGCTCATCTCGCGGGTCATCAACGACACCGGCACGCTGCAAAATATCCTGAATAACGCCACCTCCGTCGTGGTCCGCGACCCCGTTTCGCTGATCGGTATTCTGGCTTTTTTGTTGTGGGAACAGCCCAAGCTGACGCTCATCACAATGGTCGTGCTGCCGGTGTGCATGATTCCCATCCTCATCTTCAGCCGCAAAATCCGCCGGTCCAGCCGCGAACTGCAAACCCAGGCCGCGGAGTTGACGCAAACCATGGCCGAGGCCTTCACCGGCCACCGCATTGTCAAGGCTTACAACCTTGAGCCCATCGTAGCCGGACAGTTCCAAAACGCCGCGCGCCGGTTCGTCAGCCATTACATGCGCATCGTGCGCGCCGTCAACGTCCCCGGCCCCCTCATTGAATTTTTCGGCGCGTGCGGCGTGGCGTTGCTGCTGGCGTATTTGATCTGCCGGCCGGAGGGACATCCCAATCCGGCGGATTTCCTGCAATTGATCGGCAGCGTTTTTTTTATGTATCAGCCGATGAAAAATCTGACGCAGTTGCACAATCAAACCGTTCAGGCGCGCGCCGCCAGCGAACGCGCCTTCGCCCTGCTCGACACGCAAACCACGGTCGCGGAACCGGCCCAACCCCGAATGCTTCACGCTGCCGATGCGGACATTCAATTCGAGCACGTCCATTTTTCCTACGGCGAAAAAATCGCGCTGCACGACATCAACTTGGAAATCAAACCCGGCCGGCTCGTGGCGCTGGTCGGGGCCAGCGGCTCCGGCAAAACCACGCTGGCCAATTTGTTGCTCCGCTTTTACGACCCGCAACGCGGTGCCATCCGCATTGGCGGCGTGGACATCCGCGACGTTTCCACCCGCGATTTGCGCAATCAAATTGCCGTCGTCACGCAGGAAATCATTTTGTTCGATGACACCCTCCGCCGGAACATTGAACTGGGCCGGCCCGGCGCGACCAACGATGAAATCATCGCCGCCGCCCGCCATGCCCATGCTTATGACTTCATCATGCAGAAGCCGGAAGGCTTCGATGCTGTCATTGGCGAAAAAGGCGTAATGCTTTCCGGAGGCCAGCGCCAACGGATTGCCATTGCCCGGGCCGTGCTCCGCAACGCGCCCATTCTCGTGCTGGACGAAGCTACCAGCGCGCTGGACACCGAATCGGAACGGGCGGTGCAGGCTGCGCTCGACGCGTTGATGAAGGGGCGCACCACCATCTGTATCGCGCACCGGCTCTCGACCATTCTGCACGCGGATTTGATTGTCGTGCTCGACCAGGGCCGCATCGTTGAAACGGGAAGGCATGACGACCTCGTCAAACGTGGCGGCGTTTATCAGAAATTGTACGAACTGCAATTTCAGTTGTGACGCAAACGTCATGGAGGATTCACCCAAAATCCTGGCCATCCAGTTCAAATACTTTGGCGACGCCGTCATGATGACTCCGGCGTTGCGGGCCATCCGCAACCGTTTTCCCAGGGGCGGGTTGCATGTGCTGGTGCCGGAGGAGATCGCGCCCATTTTCAATCATCTGCCCTGGCTGGACCGCGTGTGGCCCATGCCGCGCCAGCGCGGACGCGCGCGGTTCGGCCAGAGCTGGCCGACGATTCGCGCGCTGCGCCGCGAACATTTTGATCGCTCGGTGGATTTTGCCAGCAACGACCGCGGCGCCATTTTGAGCCGGCTCAGCAGCGCGCGCCGCCGGCTGGGCTGGGATGAACCGGGCGGGTTTTGGGGCCGGAAATTTTGCTACACCGAGCGCGTGGCGCCGGAAATGAAACCGCAGCACGAATCCGCGCGGCTGGCGCAACTTTTGTCCGCCTGGCAAATTCCGCCGCCGGATTCGCTGGAAACTGAAATCTGCGCTGATGTGTCGCTGGCTGGTGCCGCCCGAAAAATTCTTCCCGACGAATGCGCCATCGTTTGCCACATTGCTTCCAGCCAGCAAAAAAAGGAGTGGCCGCTGGCGCATTGGACAAAGTTACACCACCTGGCCACCGAGGCCGGATGCCATGTTGTTTTCACCGCCGCGCGTGGTGAACGCGAGCAGGCGCTGATGACGGAACTGAAAAGGCTCGCACCGGACGCGGTGATTTTGCCGGCGACGCCGGAACTGTCTCGGTTTCTGGCAGTGCTGGCACGGGCCGGCGTTTTCATCTCCGGCGACACCGGCCCGCTGCATTTCGCCGCCGGTCTGGGTGTGCCGACGATTTCATTGTTTGGCCCAAGTTCCCCTGTCCGGTGGGCGCCCATCGGCGAGCGCCACCGGGTTCTGACAGGGAGTACCTGCTCCTGCGACGGCAACCTGAGCGTATGTCAAAACGCCAATCATTGTCTCGCGGCCATTTCACCTGAACAGGTGTTTGCTTGTTTGCAGGCTGTTTTGGCGGAGTCCAAACGCCAGTGAATGATCAACTAGGAGTCTTTACAAAAGTAGTTGCATCCCGCGCGGCTCCCATTTTGGAGTGCGGCGACCCGTCGTTGTTTTCCAACGACGTCCCGCAACGCGGGATCGCGCCGGACCAAAGCGCGGACATGTCCGCGCATGCCAAAGGCCGCACGCCAATTGGCACCGGAACTTTTGCGGCTATTGATATTTGCGCCCGAGCTGCTCCAGCAACTTCCCATGAATTCCGCCAAAACCGCCGTTGCTGAAGACGCAAACAATGTCGCCGCCTTGCGCATTTCTGGCGACATGGGAGACGATTGAAGCCACGTCCGGCAGATAGGCGGCGGTTTTGCCGGAAGCCTTCAAATCCTGCATCAGTTTTTCGGGATTGAGCCGTTCTGCCGCAGCAATCTGTTCCAGCCGCGCGACCTCCGAAACCACAACTTCGTTGGCATCCGAAAAAGCGGCGACGAGTTCGGTCTGAAAAACGTTGCGCCGGGTTGTATTGCTGCGTGGTTCAAAGATGGCCCAGATTTTTTCACGCGGATATTTGATGCGCAGCGCGCGCAGAGTTTCCCGAATGGCCGTCGGATGGTGGCCGAAGTCGTCCACCACGGTCACGCCGCCGGCGATGCCGCGCACTTCCATGCGGCGCTTGATGCCTTTGAACGTGTCGAATGCGGACTGGATTTGGTGGTTTTTCAGCCCGCAGTGTTTTGCGCTGGCGATGACCGCCAGCGCGTTCCGGGCATTCAGTTCGCCCATCATGTTCAGGTGAAACTTGAAGCTGGGAATTTCAAATTCAGTCGCGGTCGGCCCATAACGGAGGTTGAAGGCGCGGACCTTGTTGTTTTCCCCAAGACCGAATCGCTGGACCGGGCAATGATCCACGTTTAGCAGCGGCGCGAGATTCAGGTCATCGCCGTTGCCCAGCAAAAGCCCGTTGCGCGGAATGAGCCGGATGAAATGCGCAAGGGATTTTTTTATCGCGTCCAGATTTTCAAAAATATCGGCGTGATCAAATTCAAGATTGTTGATGACACCGATTTCCGGAAGGTAATGGACAAACTTGCTGCGCTTGTCGAAAAAGGCGGTGTCGTATTCGTCACCTTCGATAATGAACCATTCACCGTCCGTGAACCGCGCACCCTGGCCGAGGTTGTTCGGAATGCCGCCGATGAGATAACTTGGGTTCAATCCGTTGTGCTCAAAAACCCAGGTGAGCAACGAAGTCGTGGTGGTCTTGCCGTGCGTGCCGGCAATGACAATGGAGCGTTTGCCGCGGATGAAAAATTCCTTGAGCAATTCCGGCAACGAGCAATAGCGCAATTTGTGGTCGAGCACAAACTCCGCTTCCGGGTTGCCGCGTGAAATGGCGTTGCCCATCACCACGAGGTCGGGTTTGTGCGCGAGGTTCCGCTCCGCGTAGCCGTTCATCACCTCAATCTGTCGCTCCGCCAGAAACGTGGACATTGGCGGATAAACATTCTGGTCCGAGCCGGTGACGTCGATGCCCTTTCCCTTCATGGCCGCAGCGACGGACGCCATGGCCGTGCCGCCGAGGCCGACAAAGTGCACCGATTTGATTTCCGGTGAAAACATGCCGGTGAATTAAACCACGAAGACATAGAGGCACAAAGTTTTTTGATGGCTGCGTCCTTTGTGCTGCTCGCTTTCAACCTCGTCGCCTCCTGCAAAGATTTTCCGGTGGCACGGACCACCTTGCCCACGAGGAGCTTACATTGGGGAAGAAACACACGGACGAGGCGGTCCGCACTTTTTTTGGCCGCAGTCGTGTCGCTTTGTGTCTCCGCGGCAACAGGCTCGTCTCACAAAAGTAACTTGACTATGAACACCTTATCTTATACAACAGTAAAGATACTTCCAAACAGGCGTTTAGGCACTCAAGCTGACCGCTGATGTCGGGAAGCAATCAAGCAATCGGATTGGCTGGGAGTCTGCCTATGAAAGAACTTCGCTGGTTGTGCCGGGGAGAGGGAAAGCGGTACAGAACTGTCAGTAGTTTGTTTCTGGTTGTTTCAATCATTGTGTTTTCCCAGTTTGCCTTGCCGGTCCGGGCGGCAGAGCGGCAGGTCGTTCACGTTCGCCTGCCAGCAGCGGCAACCCATTTGCAGCCCCTGGGGCGGTTGGGGGGAGCGAAGCATCTGCAACTGGCCATTGGCTTGCCCTTGCGCAATCAGAAGGAGCTGAGCAATCTCCTCCAGGAAATCTACGATCCGGCCAGTCCGAACTACCGCCATTTTCTGACGCCCGGACAGTTCACCGAGCGGTTCGGGCCAAGCGAACAGGACTATCAGGCGGTCATCGCCTTTGCCCAAACCCATGGCCTGAAGGTAACCGGAACGTCCCCCAACCGGCTGCTGGTAGATGTGAACGGATCGGTGGCGGACATTGAGAAGGCCTTGCACATCACGCTGCAGGTGTATCAGCATCCAACGGAAGCCCGGACCTTTTATGCGCCGGATGGGGAGCCTTCGCTGGACTTGGCAGTACCGATTCTGGGTATCAGCGGCTTGAACAATTACTCGCTGCCAAAGCCGCGTTTTGTTGCCCAGCCGCTGGCCAAGGGCCAAGCGATGAGGCCAAATGCCGGCTCAGGTCCCAGCGGCACCTACCTGGGAAACGACTTTCGGGCGGCTTATGTGCCGGATACGACGCTTACCGGAACCGGGCAGGCCGTGGGGCTGCTGCAATTCGACGGTTACACCGCCAGTGACATTACCTACTACGAGAGCCAGGCGGGGTTGCCAAACGTGACGCTGACGAATGTGTTGATTGATGGGGCCACGGGAAATCCCAGCGGCAGTGGTGGGGAGGTCGAAGTATCGCTGGACATTGAGATGGCCATTTCGATGGCGCCGGGGCTGTCACAGGTGATTGTTTATGAAGCGCCCAACCCCAGTCCGTTCGAGGATCTGCTCAATCGCATGGCGTCGGACGATCTGGCCAAGCAGTTGAGTTGTTCGTGGTATATCCCCAATGGGGTGATGGATACGAACGCCGATGGGATTTTTCAAGAGATGGCAGCTCAGGGGCAGTCTTTTTTCAGCGCTTCGGGTGACAGCGACGCTTTTACCGGCCTGATAGATTTTCCGGGCGATACTCCGTACATCACGCAGGTAGGCGGGACGACATTGTCCACGAGCGGTCCGGGAGGTTCTTGGACTTCAGAAACGGTGTGGAACTGGGGCAACGGGATTGGCAGCGGCGGTGGGATCAGCACGCAATATCCGATTCCGGACTGGCAGACGAACATTAACATGACGGCCAATCAAGGCTCGACGACGATGCGTAACACACCGGATGTGGCGCTGACGGCCGACAACGTTTACGTTCGGGCTGATGGGCAGGATTACAACGTGGGCGGCACCAGTTGTGCGGCACCGTTATGGGCGGGTTTTGCCGCGTTAGTCAATCAACAAGCGACAAACGTTGGAAAACCGCCGATTGGTTTTATCAATCCGGCCGTTGACACGATTGGCACCGGCCCTGATTACACATCGGCCTTCCACGACATTACCACCGGCAATAATACCAGCCCCAGCAGTCCGACCAAGTTTTACGCGGTGGCCGGTTACGATTTGTGCACCGGCTGGGGCACGCCTGCCGGACAAAAGTTGATTGACGCGCTAGTACCGCCGGTCATCGTCACGCTTCCTGCCAGCGCAACCGAAGGCGATGGACTTCTGGCCGGCGCAGGACAAGTTCAATTGCCGGCGGCGCAAGCGACAAACGTTGTCGTCGGCTTAAGTTCGAGCGACCCGGCGCAGGTTTCGGTTCCGGTCAATGTCACCGTGCCCGCCGGACAGAGCAACGCCGCGTTTGATTTGACGATTTTGGACGACGGCGTTTTGGACGGAACACGAATCGCGACCATTACCGCGTCGGCGCCCGGCATCGGCAGCGGCAGCGCCAGCATGACGATTTTCGACAAGGAAACCGCCACACTGCAAGTGCTGTTGCCGGCGACCGTGACCAAAGGCCAGGGCGCGGTGCAAGGAACGGTAGAAATCAGCGCCCCCGTGGCGGCCGATGTCGCAGTGGCTTTGTCGTCCGACGCGACCAACCTGATGAAAGTGCCGGCGACGGTTACGATTCCCTCCGGGCAGACTTCGGCGGTTTTCACGGCGACGGTTTTGACGGACGGCCAGATCAACGGCGGACAAACCGTCAACGTCACGGCGCACGTGCAAAACTGGACCGATGGCACGGTGGCAGTCGCGGTGCAGGACAACGTGAATCTCACGGTCACTTTGCCCGCGAGCGCCTGGGAAAATGCGGGCGTGCTGACCAACGCAGGTTCCGTCAGCCTGGCCGGGACAGAGGCGACAGACCAGGTAATCTCTCTGGCTTCAGACAAGCCGAACAAGCTGACCGTTCCCGCCGCGGTGACGATTTCCGCGGGCTCATTGTCCACCACCTTCAATGTCACATTGGTTGATAATACAATCGCCGACGGCCACCAGATCGTCACGGTGACGGCCAGTGCGCCGGGCTTCACGAACGGCTCGGCTTCCATGCTGGTGCTGGACGATGAATCGCCGCCATTCCCGTCAAATCCGCGGCCTGGCAATCTGGCGACGAATGTTCCGGCGAATACGAATTTAATGTGGAACAACGGGATCGCCGACACCAATCAACTGTTTTTAAACGGAGGCTTTGAAAGCGGCACTTTCACCAATTGGGTCAAGGTGAACAGCGGGCTCGGCGATTGGGTCATCAATGACGGGACGTATGTTCCTCCAGGACCGGGGGGGGCGACGCTACCGTTCGCCGGCAGTTTTAGCGCTTTGTCGGAGCAAACCGGGGGCGGCTTGCACACCATTTATCAGGATATCTTAATTCCTTCCGGCACGACTTCAGCCACCTTATCGTGGGTGGATCAGATTCGCAATTTTGCGCCACAGTTCACAACCGACAGCCAATACTTCCACGTTGAGATTCGCGGAACGAACGACAGCCTTCTTCAAATCGCGTTCACAACCCAACCGGGAGACCCGCTGACGAATGATTGGACGGCACGCAGTTTCGATCTCTCCGCGTATGCCGGACAAACCATTCGCATCGCGTTTGTGGAATCGGACAGCCTTTTTTATTTCAATGTAGGACTGGATAACATCAGCATACAGGTCAACATTCCGGGCACGGGTTCTTCAGGTATCATCACCAACGATGTTTACTTCGGCACGAATCCGACGCCCGGACCGGCGGAATTTCAAGGCAGCACGACGAATTCTTCATGGACGTTGCCGCTGCTAGCGCCGCTGACGACGTATTATTGGCAAATTGCTGCTCACCGGGTCGGTTCAGCGACCGGGCCGGTGTGGCAATTCACAACGGCGGGTGTTGACCATTTTGCGTGGAGTGCCATCCCTTCGCCGCAACTGGTGAACCAGCCATTCAATGCAACGATTACCGCAAAGGATGCGTTCAACACCACCGTCACGAATTTTACCGGCCCGGTCGCGCTGCAACGTCTCGGTAACGTGTCAATTCTAAATGGCGGGTTTGAAGCCGGCTCGCTCACAAATTGGACGGTGGTGCCCAGCGCCTACGGACGCTTTGTCATCAACAACGGGGCGGTGGATCCGCCCAGCCCGGACGGACCCTTGCCGCCATTTGCCGGAGGCTACAGCGCGTTGGGTGATGAGAACGGCGGGGGCGTTTTCGACATGTATCAGGATGTTTCCATTCCCGCAGGAGCGTCATCGGCGACCCTGAGCTGGGCGCACCGCGTGCGGAATTTTTACACTTCCTTCAGTTCACTCCAGCAATTTCAGGTTCTGATTTGCGACACCAACAGCAATGTCCTGGCCACCGCGTTCACGACCAATCCGGGCGATCCGTTGCTCGGTGATTGGGTCCAGAAAAGTTATGACCTGACTTCCTTTGCCGGCCAAACAGTACGCGTAATGTTCTGGGTAAATTCCGGCAGTTACTATCTGGACGTTCACGTGGACAACGTTAATGTGCAGGCGAACTTCCCCATCTTTCCAACCAACTCCGGAAACTTCGACAACGGCTCGTGGAGCGGCAGCCTCACTGTGCAACAACCCGCACCGAACGTTGTGTTGGTCGCGGACGACGGCAGCCAGCACACGGGAACCAGCAATCCGTTTGACGTGGACCTCGCAAATGACATTTTCATTGGCATCGTGGATTCGCCCCATCCGGTTTCGGCGGAGGCAAATTTGACTTACACGCTCACCGTCGCGAACACCGGCCCGTCGATTGCCACGGGTGTGACGGTGACCAACATTCTGCCGGCGAACATCACTTTCGTCTCGGCGGCTTCTTCACAGGGAACCTGTGCACAAAACGGCGGGGTGGTCACAGGCGACCTCGGCGTTGTGCCGGGTGGAACCAACGCGACGATAGTGATTGTCGTCACACCGACGGTGGCGGGAGTGACTCTCACCAACGTTGCGACGGTTTCGCGGGCGGAAGCCGACAGTTATTTGGGAAACAACACCGCCACCGCCACTACGCCGGTCACGACCCCGGCAATTTCCATTGCCGATGCTTCCGTTGTCGAAGGAAACGTTGGAACGACGAACATGATTTTCGCGGTGACCCTTGCTGTGCCCAGCGCGCAGACGATCACGGTCAATTACGCAACCAGTGACGGTTCCGCAATTGCGGGCAGCGATTATGTTGCCACGAATGGCGTCCTGACATTTCCGCCTGGAGCGACAAACGGGACGATCTCTGTCGCTGTGATTGGAGACATTCTGGTCGAAACGAACGAAACCTTTTTTGTTAATTTATCCAATCCCGTCAATGGTGTGCTGGGCCGGGCGCAAGCCGTCGGCACAATCATCAACGACGACGGCTTGCCCGGCAACGTGGATCACTTTGTCTGGAGCGCAATCGCGTCGCCGCAATTTGCCGGCCAGCCGTTTGGCGTCACCCTCACCGCGCTGGATTATTCCAACAATGTCGCAACTAATTTCAACGGCGTGGTTTCACTCAACGGCGTGGCCACCAATCAGGTCGGAACCAACATGGATTTCGAAGCCGGTACGCTCGCGCCTTGGATTCCGCTGAACGCCGGCAACCAGCCCGGGCCGTATGATTTGGTCACGTTTGATGTCAACGGCGATGGAATCTCATCCACCGCCTTTCGCATTGCCGCCAATTCGGGAACCCCCGACGGCATCACGCAAAACGTCCCATTGATTGGCGGCGCGACTTACAACGTGAAGATGGACATTGCCACGGACGACTCGACCAGCGGCAACAACGCCGATGGCGGCACGACCACCATTTTAATCGGCGGCACGACCGTGGCGCAATTTGGCTGGGGCGGGGTCTCCATTGGCAATATTTATCGAACCAACCTTGTCGGAACCTTCACGCCGCCTTCAAATGGCATTTACGCGGTAACACTGACTTTCTATCGCGGTTACTTTGAAGCTCCGGATTTGTGGTGTTTGGCGGACGACCTCCGCATTACCGGACCAGGCAGCTCCATCAGCATTGTTCCAACTACGACTGCCAATTTCACGAACGGCATCTGGAACGGCAACATCACGGTTCAACAGCGCGCGACGAATCTTGTTTTGCGTGCGGACGACAACAGTGGCCATTTTGGTTTGAGCAATCCGTTTGACGTCGCGCCCGCGAACATGCCGCCAATCATTCTTTTGCAGCCAACAAATCAAATGGTCATCGTCGGCGGTTCCGCGGTATTTGCCGTTGGTACCGATGGCACGCCGCCATTGAATTATCAATGGAATTTCAATGGGACAAACATCAGCGAGGCGACGAACACCAGTCTGACGCTGACCAACGTGCAGTTGAGTCAAGCGGGTAATTATGCAGTATTGGTAACCAACCTTTACGGTTCGGTGATGAGTTCCAACGCCGTGCTGACCGTGGTTCCACCTCCGTCAGTGCCCGTCATCACCGGCTTTAGTCCCGCCTCTGGTTTGACCGGCATCAGTGTGACAATTTTCGGAACCAATTTCAGCCCCGTGGCCGCGAGCAACATCGTATATTTCGGGGCGGTTCAGGCCGCCGTCACTGCGGCCAGCGTGACGAATCTGGTGGTGACGGTGCCGGCGGGGGCGACGTACGCGCCAATTACCGAGACCGTGAATGGATTGACCGCTTACGCAAATCAGCCGTTCATGCCTACGTTCTTCGGCGATGGCTCGGGGGTCACCGCCAATTCATTCGCGCCGCAGTTGGTTTTGCCAGCCGGCAGTGGCCCTATCAAAGTTGTGATTGCGGATTTGGATGGCGACGGGAAACCGGATTTGATCGTAGCCAATGACTACGGCAACACCATTTCGTTGTATCGGAACATCAGCACTAACGGTTTATTGACGGCCAGTTCCTTTGCGCCACCGGTTAATCTGGTAACACCGCCGGGAAGCTACAGCCCATACGGTCTTGCAGTGGCCGACGTGGATGGAGACGGCAGGTTGGACATCATTGTGTCGGATTACGACGAATCCATAGTTTCGGTTTACCGGAACACTTGCACGCCCGGGAACATCAGTTCAAACGCATTCGCTACGCGGGTGGATTTTGCGACCGGTGCGCAGCCTCAAGGCATTGAGGTGAGAGACCTGGATGGCGACGGCAGGCCCGATCTGTTGGTGGCTAATAGTGGCGATGGGAGTATTTCAATTTTGCGTAACACGGGTGTGATGGGAAGCTTGACCACAAACTCATTCGCACCCAAAGTTGACATTGCAACGGGCAGCGGCTGCGACAGTGTGGCTGTGGGGGATTTGGATGGCGACGGCAAGCCAGATGTGGTGGCGATTAACACTGGAGCTGGCACCGTGTCCTTGCTCCGAAACACTAGCACGCCAGGCAGTATTACTTTTGCCGCCAAAGCTGACATCACGGTCTTGAGTGGACCGGTTCAGGTGGCCATCGGGGATCTGGACGGAGACGGCAAACCAGACCTGACTGTGACCTTCTATCTTCCCCAAACCGTCTCCGTGCTTCGCAACACCAGCACTGTGGGCAGCCTGACTACGAACTCGTTCGGCTCCAGGATTGACTTCTCGCTGGGCGGCAGGGGGCACACGCCAGCTATCGCTGATTTGGATGGCGATGGCAAACCGGACCTTGCGGTGGTCACCGAACTAAACAGCCTGCTTTCAATCTTCCGCAATGTGAGCACGCCGGGCAGTTTTACAAACAGTTCGTTCGCCAATCGCGTGGATTTTTCGACCGGTTACAATGCTTGGGGCGTGTCGATCGGCGATTTGAATGACGATGGCCGGCCTGATATCATCTTCGCCAACAGTTATGACAACACCATTTCCATCTATCAAAATGTGGTTCCGTTTGGCGGACCGCCGGTGATCAGGACGCAACCGACCAACCAGACGGTCGTGGTGGGTGACACGGCGACATTCTCGGCGGGCGCGGGCGGTTCGCCGCCTTTAAGTTATCAATGGTTCCTCAACCAGACCAATCTGCTGGCCGGCCAGACCAACGCCTCGTTGATCCTGACTAATGTGCAGTTAGCCGATTCAGGCAGTGAATTCAGTTGTCTGGTCACCAATCTTTATGGTTCGGCCCTCAGTTCCAACGCGTTACTCAAGGTGGTTGAAACCGTGCCCAATGATCTGTGCAGTGGAGCCATCGTGATTCCCGGTTCCACTTACACCAACACCCAATCCACGACCGCAGCCACCTCCTCTGGAGATCCGGTTCCCGATTGCATCCCCGGCTTTGGCAACGGCGTGTGGTATCAATTCACGGCGCCAAGCAACGGAGTTATAATCGTAGATACTTTCGGGAGCGATTTTGACACCGGGCTGGCGGCTTATACCGGTTCCTGCGGCTCCCTGACTGAAGTGGCCTGCAACGATGACACCGGCGGTGTGACGTCTCAAATTACTCTCCCAGTAACGGCTGGCGTGGCTTATTATTTTCTGGCCGGCGGATACAGCGCGTATACCGGTAATTTGGTTATCCATCTGGCATTCTTGGCGCCACCGCTCATCATAACCCAGCCCGCAAATCAAACCATGGTCGTTGGCGGCACTGCGAATTTCAGTGTAACAGCCATTGGCACACCGCCGTTGAGTTACCAATGGAATTTTAACGGAACGAATCTGGCGGGGGCGACGAACCCCACGCTAACTTTGACCAATGTACAGCTTAACCAAGCAGGGAATTACACAGTGTTGGTCACCAATCTTTACGGTTCGGCCCTCGGTTCCAATGCAATGTTGACGGTAACACTGCCGCCGACCAATTGTGATCCGGCGCCTTCGGGGTTGGTGGCTTGGTGGCCGGGTGAGGGCAATGCCGATGACGTGGTTGGCACCAACAACGGTATCCTCCAAGGCGGTATGTCCTTTGGTCCGGGAGAGGTGGGCCAAGGATTTGTCTTCAACGGGAGCAATGGTTATGTATCAGTGCCTAGCAGTCCCTCAATAACGCCAACTGGACCATTCACGGTCGAGGGTTGGATCAATTACCGGGGATTGAATCCCCAATGGAATGGCCTTGACATTATAGCCAAAGGTCAGGACATCGAGGGGGCCATTGATTGGGCGCTCACTGTTTCCCCCAACCGGAAATTGCGTCCCCATGTCCAAGTCGGCGGCAATTGGGTGTATTTTGATTGCAATACCGTGTTGAATACCGGGATTTGGTATCATGTGGCATTGGTCTATGACGGCGCGCATCTGCTCGGGTATGTCAACGGCACTTTGGATGGCAGTCAGTCAGTCTCTGGAACATTACAGGCGACGGATAATCCACTAAGGATTGGCGCTTACGCACCTGTCAACGGTACGGTTAGCAAGGCCTTTTTCAATGGCATGATAGACGAGCTTTCCATTTACAACCGGGCGCTTTTATCGAATGAAATCGCGGCCATTTACACGGCTGGCAATGGGGGCAAATGCGCGCCGGAACCGCTGACGATTTTCGTGCAACCAGACCACAAGGCGGTACTATTGGGTTGCAATGTTACTTTCAATGCCCTTGCCGATGGCAGCGGGCCGCTGACGTATCAGTGGTGGAAGGATGGAGTCGCTCTGAACCTGCAAACAAACATGAGCCTGTCGTTGACAAACGTCCAAACCTCCGATTTCGGCAGTTACAGTGTGGTGGTTTCCGATGCCTTTGAGTCGGTGACCAGTTCACCTGCCTTGTTATCCCTGGGGCATCCGCCGGTGGCCTATCCGGATGTCATCCAAAGGTTCGCCGTCGGGGGCGTTCGGGTGAATGCGTCTGATCTGGTGACGAACGACACCGACGCGGATGGCGATTATTTGACAGTAATTGAGGTCAGCTCGAGCAGCGCCGCGGGCGGCGTGGTGGGTCTGACAAACAACTGGGTGTACTACGCACCGCCCGCGGGTGGCGCCGACACCGACACGTTTACTTACGTCGTGAGCGATGGCGGCTGTGGCACGGATACAGGCACAGTCACGGTCCAAATCAAGCCTGACAACTCGCAACCGTTGAATTTCGCCGTTGACAATCCCAACGACGGTTCTGTTCTGGTGAGGTTTGACGGAATTCCCGGATTTACCTATCGGATTATGTACACGGATAGTCTGTCCGCCCCGGATTGGCAGACCTTGACCACCCAGACGGCGGATGGCTTTGGTGTTTGCCAGTTCGTGGATAGGTCTCCGACGAATGCCCCGGCGAGATTCTATCGGGCGGTCTGGCCATAAATCTGCAGCTTGACGGAAAAAATCTTCTCCCCTGCGTGCTTAGTGATTGGCCTTTAACTTCTTTTCCAACATTTCACCGACGAGCGCCGGGTTCGCCTTGCCTTTGCTCAATTTCATCACCTGGCCTTTTAGAAAATTCAAAGCAGCGGCCTTGCCGGATTTGAAGTCGGCGGCTGGACCGGGATTTGCGGCAATTGCTTCATCGCAGAATTTTTCAATTGCACCGGCGTCACTCACCTGGGCCAGACCTTTTTCTTGAACGATGACGGCGGGTGCTTTGCCGGTATTGAACATCTCCGTAAACACAGTCTGCGCGATTTTGCTACTAATTCTGCCGCTGTCCACAAGTTCAACCAAATTATTTATGAATTCAGGCTTGAAGCGAAGCTCGTTTAGCTCCTTGGGATGGAATGCTAGTTTTGCTGGCAGTTCACCTTCTGGATAAGCTTCATAAACAGCTACAGCGGTCATCATTGCCCGCAAATTGTTGATTACCCAATTCGCAACCGCTTTTGGATTTTTCGACTGCTTGGCGATTGGCTCGAAATAATTTCCGAGCGGCACGTCCCACACAAATGTTTGCGCATCAGAGGCGGGCAAGCCGTAATCGCGCATGAACCGCTGTTTGCGCGCCAGCGGCAACTCAACCACCCGCGATTTCACTTCAGCCAGCCACTTTTCCGTCGGGACGAACGGCATCAAATCAGGATCAGGAAAATAGCGGTAATCATGCGCGTATTCCTTGGTGCGCATCTCCTCGGTCACGCCCGCCTCGTCGTCCCAGCGGCGCGTGGATTGAATCAGCTTGCCATCCTTTTTCAGCACTTCAATCTGGCGCTTGATTTCATATTCCAGCGCCCGGCGCACGCCGGAAAAGCTGTTCATATTTTTGATTTCAATCTTTGCACCAAGTTCTTTCGAGCCGACCGGCCGCACACTTACGTTCACGTCGCAGCGCACCATGCCCTTTTCCATGTCACAATCGCTCACACCGCCATAGACCAAAATGTCCTTGAGTGCGTTCAGATATTCATAGGCCATGTCCGCGCTGGTGAGGTCCGGTTCGGAAACAATTTCCATGAGCGGCACGCCGGCGCGGTTGAAGTCCACGCCGCTGTTGCGCTCGAAATGAAAACTTTTGCCAACGTCCTCCTCCAGATGCGCACGGGTGATACGGACACGCGAGGTGCCGCCATTAAACTCAAACTCCAGGTAGCCGTTCGTCGTGGACGGCTGGTCGTATTGCGTAATCTGGTAATTCTTTGGCATGTCCGGATAGAAATAATTTTTCCGGTCGAACTTGGCGCGTGGTGGAATCCGGCAGTTCAACAACAGTCCGGTCAGTACCGTGAGCCGCAGCGCCTCCTTGTTGGCCACCGGCAGCACACCGGGCAGGCCGAGGCAGACGGGGCAGACGTTGGTGTTCGGCGGCGCGCCGAAGGCATTGGCGCAGCCGCACCACATCTTCGATTTCGTTTTAAGCTGGACGTGGGTTTCCAGTCCGATGACCGCTTCGTATTCCATCTTAACGAAGCAATTTAACCACGGCTTGCCGCGCCGAAGCAAGCGGCGAAGGCGGGATAGCCCGGTTGCACTCGGATTTTTACGCCGCCGCCGGATTGATTCCCGTCTGAACCGCCGCGCGTTTGGCGTGCTTGCGCAAATACCATTGGTGGGCCGATTCCAGGTAGAGATAAATCACTGGCGTGATGTAGAGCGTGAGCAGTTGGGACACCAGCAAGCCACCGACGACGGCCAGGCCCAGCGCACGGCGGGCGCCGCCGCCGGCGCCCAGGCCGAGCGCAATGGGCAATGTGGCCATGAGCGCCGCCATCGTGGTCATCATAATCGGGCGGAACCGCAGCAAGCAGCCTTGATAAATTGCGTCATGGGGACTTTTGCCGTTGCGTTGCGCGTCAATGGCAAAGTCAATCATCAGGATGGCGTTCTTCTTCACAATGCCAACCAGCATGATGAGGCCTACAAAGCCATAAATGTCCAAATCGTAGCCAAACAACTTCAGCGTGATCAACGCGCCAAAACCCGCCGAGGGCAGGCCCGACAAAATCGTCAGCGGATGAATGAAGCTTTCGTAAAGAATACCCAGAATGATGTAAATGACGAGAATGGAGATGATGAGCAAAATCAGCAGCCCCTGTTGCGAGGCCTGGAAAACCTGCGCGGCGCCCTGAAAACTGCCGGTGATGGTCTCCGGCAGGCGCAGGTCCGCCACCAGTTTTTGAATTTCGGTTTCCGCCGTGCCGAGCGACATGCCGGGCGCAAGGTTGAAGGAAATGGTAACCGCGGGCAACTGGCCGACGTGCGAAATGGTGGTCGGACCGAGGCTGCGCGTCAGCTTGGCCACGGCGCTCAGAGGAACCAGGTTGGGAATACCGTTCGTGCTGGTCATCGAACTGGTGATGTAGAGCTGCGCCAGCGCGGCGGGATCAAGTTGAAACTGCGGCAAGACTTCAAAGACTACCCAGTATTCGGCCACATCGGAATAGATGGTGGAGGCCTGCATTTCGCCGTAAGCGTCGTTGAGGGCATTTTCAATTTGCTGCGCGGTCACTCCCAGCGCGGCGGCCTTGTCACGGTCAATATCCACATTGACCTGCGGGCTGGCGATTTGCAAATCGCTGGTCACGTCCTGCAAGCCGGGCAATTTGCCCATCTTTTCCGTCAAAATCGGCGCCCAGTGGAAAAGCTCTTTTGTGTCGGTGTCCTGCAGGCTGTATTGATATTGCGCCTTGGTCAGATGGCCGCCGATGCGGATGAGCGGCGGATTTTGCATGAAGACGTTGATGCCCGGCAATTGCGCCAGTTTCCGGCGGAGTTCCTGAATAATCTGGTCCGCGCTCAATTTGCGCTCCGAACGCGGTTTCAAGCTCATGAACATGCGGCCCTGGTTCATGGTGGAAGAGGAGCCGCCGGCGCCAATCGCGGACATGAATCCTTCAATATGCGGGTCAGCGGCGACAATTTTCATTGCCGCCAGTTGGTGTTGTTTCATCGCGTCAAAGGAAATGTCCTGTGACGCCTCGGTGATGGCAAAAATCTGGCCGGTGTCTTCGCTGGGGAAAAAACCCTTGGGAATCCAGACAAACAAAAACAGGGTGACAGCGAAAATCACCAGCGAGACAATCAGGGTCGCCCGCCGGTGGCGCAACACCACTTGCAAGGTGCGGTCGTAAGTGTTGCGCATGCCGTTGAAGAACCGCTCAAAAGCATTGTAAATCCGGCCGTGTTTGCGTCCGCGTTCCGCATGCACGAACCGGCTGCACATCATCGGCGTCAGCGTTAACGAGACGAAACCGGACACCAGCACAGCGGTCACGATGGTCACGGCGAATTCGTGCAGCAAACGGCCGAGCAATCCGCTCATGAACAGCACCGGAATAAACACCGCCGAGAGCGACAGCGTCATCGAAACAATCGTGAAGCCGATTTCCCTCGAGCCGTTGAATGCCGCCTGCATCGGCGGCTCGCCGTTCTCCATGTGGCGCACAATATTTTCCAGCATGACGATGGCGTCGTCCACCACAAACCCGACGCACAAGGTCAGCGACATGAGCGACAGATTGTCGAGGCTGTAGCCCAGCAGCGCCATCACGGCGAACGTGCCGATGATGGACATCGGCAGCGCCAGGCTGGGAATGATGGTCGCCGAAAGGTTCCGCAGAAAAATGAAAATGACCATGACGACGAGGCAGACGGCCAAAAACAACGTGTGTTCGACATCCATAACCGATTCCCGAATGGATTGGGAACGGTCAAAAAGCACGTCGAGATGAACCGCGGCGGGAATCTGCTCTTGGAACTGCGGCAGCAATTTCTTGATGTTGTCCACCACAGCCACGGTGTTTGCGCCCGGCTGGCGTTGAATGGCCAGGATGATGGCGCGGGTGCTGCTCTTGGCGGTGTTGTACCACGCCGCCACCTTGTCGTTTTGCACGCTGTCGAGCACGTTGCCCAACTGTTCCAGCCGCACGGGATGACCGTTGCGCCAGGCGACAATCATGGGGCGGAAGGCCGCCGCGTCTTCCAGCTGGCCGTTGGCCTCGACCGTGAACGCCTGATGTTTGCCGTAGAGGATGCCGGTCGGCTGATCCACGTTGCCTTCCGCCACCGCCTGCTCGATTTGATCAATGCCCAAGCCGTAGGCCGCCAGCTTGTCCGGATCCACCTGGATGCGCACGGCGTATTGCTGCGAGCCATAGACGGAAACTTGCGCGACGCCGTTGACCATCGAAATGCGCTGCGCCAGCATGTTTTCCGCATAATTGTCCACCGCTGAAAGCGGCAGCGTCGGCGACGACATTGCCAGATAAAGGATCGGTGAATCCGCCGGATTGACTTTGCTGTAGGTCGGCGGCGTGGGCATGTTTGGAGGCAACTGCCGGGCCGCTTTGGCAATCGCCGCCTGCACGTCCGCCGCCGCCGCGTCAATGTCGCGATCCAGCGAAAACTGAATGGTGATCTGTGAACTCCCCTGCGCGCTGACCGAAGTCATGGAATCCACGCCAGGGATGGTGGAAAACTGTTTTTCCAGCGGCGTGGCCACGGCCGAGGCCATGGTTTCAGGACTGGCGCCGGGCAGGCTGGCCGAGACGTTGATCGTCGGATAATCCACGCTCGGCAGGTCGCTCACCGGCAGCAGGCTGTAGCCGATAAGGCCAAACAACAAAATGCCCAGCATGACCAGCGTGGTCATCACGGGCCGGCGGATGAAAAGGGCTGGAATACTCATGGCAATTCAATGAAGAAGGCAGACGGAAGAATGAAGAATTTATTCAATCTCCGGCGCGGAATTCGTTTTCGTTTCTGCATTCTGCACTCGTCCTTCTTCATTTGTTTCGACGTTCGCCTTCGCGCCCGGCGCCAAACGCAACTGGCCGTCCGTTACCACCATTTCGTCTGCCTTCAATCCTTTCTCCACGACTGTCTCCCCGTGATATGTGATACCGATGGTTACCGGTTGTTCTTCGACCGTTTTGTCAGCCTTCACCACGTAGATATATTCACCATTCTGTCCTGTTTGCACCGCGGGCGAGGGTACGACGACGGCGTTGGTCAAATCCGAAAGGGTGAGCGCCACATTCACAAATTGTCCCGGCCACAAGGCACTGTTTTCATTTGGAAACGTCGCCTTAAGCAGAATGGTGCCGGTTGATTCGTCAACGGTGTTGTTAATGAAGGTCAATTCGCCCTGCGGTGGCGTCACGGTCATGTTTTGATACGTTGCCTCTACTTTCAATGTATGTTCGCTCATTTCCTTTTGGATTTCCGGCAGGTATTGTTCCGGCACGGCAAACGCGACGTAAATCGGATGAATCTGATTGATGGTCAGCAGCGTGTCGTCCGGGGCCTTGACGACGTTGCCCGCGTAAGCTTGCAGGCTGCCGGCCACGCCATCAATTGGCGCCCGGATTTCCGTGTAGCCCAGATTCAATTGGGCGTTCGTGACGGCGGCTTCGTCCGCCTGCATGGTGCCCTGTAACGCATCCATGCTTGCTTTGCTGGTATCGTAGTCGTCCTGCGAAACGAGTTTTTGGTTGAATAGTTTCTGTTCGCGATCGAACTGAATTTTCGCGTTTTCCAGTTGCGCCCGGTCGCGTGCCAGATTTGCCCGCGCTTGGGCCAGCGCTGCTTGCTCCGGTCGCGGGTCAATGGTGAACAGCAAATCGCCCTTCTTTACCTCCTGTCCCTCTTGGAAATGAACCTGGCTGATCATCCCTTGAATTTGCGAATGGACCGTCACCGTGGAATACGGAGTGACGTGGCCGACCGGTGGCGGATCAATCTGTACCGGCACATTGATTTTTACCGATTGCGCGACCAGCACCGGTACACCTGTGCTGCCCATGCCCGACTTCTTGTCTGGCGAACAACCGCCAGTGAGCGTGACCAAAGCAACCGCCAGCGCCGCCGGAATTAAGATGAAATTTTTCATGCTTTCTTACTTGGCAAAGTTGATTTTGACGGGTTCCCGTGTCGGGGACGGTTGAAACGCCGCCGCGAACCTCTGCAAAAATGCGGCCCGCTCCTTCTGGAACTTGGGATCAGAAACCGGCCGTCCCATGATGAGCCGCGTCAACTGGGGAAACGCCGCCGGAAACATGGTCAGCGACCGCATGGTCAGCATCACGTGGCGCGGGTCGAGTTTGGCGGAAATTTGCCCGCGCGCCTGTCGCTGCCGGATGCGTTCCAAGCCGCGGGCCGTCGCCGCGCGCCGGTTTTTTTCATCAATCAACCCCTGATCGGCCTCCTGCAACGCCTCCCATTCCAGCAAACGGAGCCAGTCGGGGTCCTTGCACGCAGCCTCAAACCAAAAGGCGAGGCTTTCCGCCGGGTCGCCCGACAAGGTTTCGGCCCAGGCCTGCCGCCTGGCCATTTTCAGACGCAACACTTCGCGGAACAGATGCTCCTTGTCCCCGAAATAATGATACAGCATCCGCTTGTTGATCGCCGCCCGTTGCGCAATCGCATCCACCCGCGCGCCGGTAAAACCATTGGCCGCGAACTCCTTCAACGCGGCGGATAAAATGCGCTCGCGGGTGCGCTCGGGGTCACGCAGCGAGGCGCTTGAAGTTTTGGCAGCCCTGGCCATAAGTGGGCGATAAGTAACCATCAAGTTACTTGGAAGGCAAGCCGATTGTTTGTTTGAAAAGGTGATAAAACCTGCCGGAGCCTAAAGCGGCGGTCTTTCCTTGTGCCAGGACGTGCCTTGTTCGTAGGCATGGGCGATTTGCAGGAGCGTTTCCTCCCCGAACGGCTTGCCCAGCAATTGCAGGCCGATGGGCAGCTTCGGGCTTTTCGTGAATCCACACGGAAGGCTGACGCCGCAGATGCCGGCGAGGTTGCAGGAAATCGTGAAAATATCGCTTAAATACATTTGCAGCGGGTCATCGGATTTTTCACCGATTTTGAATGCCGCCGTCGGCGAAGTCGGGGTGACGATGGCGTCCACCGTTTCAAATGCCTTGAGAAAATCGTTACGGATGAGCGTGCGGACCTTTTGGGCGCGCAGATAATACGCGTCGTAGTAGCCGCTGCTTAAGACGTAAGTGCCGAGAATGATGCGCCGTTTCACTTCCGCGCCAAAGCCCGCGCCGCGCGTTCTGCCATAAAGTTCCACCGGGTCCGCGCCATTCACGCGCAAGCCGTAACGAATGCCGTCAAAGCGCGCCAGATTGGCTGACGCCTCGGCAGTGGCGATGATGTAATAGGTCGCCACCGCGTAATCCGTGTGCGGCAGTGAAATCTCCACGATTTCCGCGCCGAGCGAATGCAGTTGTTTCACCGCTGCGTCCACCGCCGCTTTCACTTCCGGATCAAGTCCGCCAATCATATATTCCTTCGGCAGACCAAGCTTGAGTCCTTTGATGTCGCCGGTCAGTGTGGCGGCGTAGTTGGGCACCGGCTGCGGCACGCTCGTGGAATCGCGCAAATCGTGTCCACCTATCACACCGAGCATCGTTGCCGCGTCGCGCGCGTCCTTGGTGAACGAACCAATTTGATCCAGCGACGAGGCGAACGCGACGAGGCCGTAACGTGAAACGCGCCCGTAAGTGGGTTTCAATCCGACACAGCCGCACAGCGCCGCCGGCTGGCGGATGGAACCGCCCGTATCCGAACCCAGCGCGGCGATGACCTCGTCCGCCGCGACCGCCGCCGCCGAACCGCCGGATGAGCCACCCGGAATGCGCGTGATGTCCCACGGATTTTTTGTCACGCCAAATGCGGAATTTTCCGTCGAACTGCCCATGGCAAACTCGTCCATGTTGAGCCGGCCAAAAACGATGGCGCCCGCCGCTTTTAATTTTTCCACGACCGCCGCGTCATAGGGCGAAATAAATTTGCCGAGGATTTTAGAGCCGCAATTGAGCGGCTGGTCTTTGACCGCCAACACGTCCTTGACCGCCACCGGCACGCCAAGCAGCGGACGGTTCGCACCGTTGCTGCTTTGAGAGAGCAATTTATCCGCCGCGTCCGCCTGCGCGAGCGCGTCGGCGTCATTATGACTGATGAAAGCGTGAATTTTTCCGTCCACGCGGGCGATTCGGTCGAGGCACGATTGCACGGCCTCGCGCGCGGAGATTTCGCGCTTGGCGAGCTTGGCGGTCAGTTCGGAAATGGTGAGTTGATTCAACATGGATGTTCAGCCACAGATAAACACAGCTGAACACAGATTGGAAAATACAAACCAGCGCGAGCGCCAAAGTCGGAGCATTTGTGTTTATCTGTGTCCATCTGTGGCTTAAAATTATTCCACGATCTTTGGCACGATGAACAGGCCGTTGGCCTGGGCAGGCGCGTTGCGCAGGGCGGTATCGTGCGGCAAAGACGGACGAACTTCGTCGGGGCGCGTGACGTTGACCATCGGCACGGCATGGGCAGTCGGCTCGACGTTGGTGACGTCGAGTTCATTCAACTTTTCAATGTAGCCGAGAATTTGGCCGAGTTGCGCGCCAAGTTTTTTCTCTTCGTCGGGTGTAAGCTGCAACCGCGCCAGATGCGCGACGTATTTGATGTCAATTTCAGCCGAAGCCATGCGAACAAGCTAGAGTCCGAAGCCTGAAGTTCAAAGTCCAAAGTTGGAAGGCTTCCCATTACCCGAGGTTGATCCAATATCGTTGCGTTGTGCCTTTTCCGTCTTTGCGAGGAACTTCGGAATCAAGTCTACCGCCGTTGCTTTGTATCACCCGCGCCGATGCCACATTGGCCTTGTCGCAGGTCAACAGGACCTTGGTGATGCCGCGCGTTTTTGCGCGTTCCAATAAAAGTTTCAGCATGAGCTTGCCGTACCCTTTGTTTCTGTGCGTGGGGCGAACACTGTAACCGATGTGTCCTCCTTCATACGAGAGAGCCGCATTCAGCGAATGCCTGAAATGAGCAACTCCCATCAAAGTTTCGTGTTCATCTATCAGCCAAAAGCACGAGGCTGGCACATGTCCTGCCGGCAAGCCAACGCCTTCCGCATCCTGGCGAAGACGGCGAATCAGGGCGCCAAAATCACGCCCGTCATATTCCAAAACGGTGGGAATCAGCGGCTCCTTCCTTTCAAGAAATTCATGGACGAAGGAACGATAAGTCGCCTCCAAGGCTTCGCAAGGCTCAATGAGTTCCACTGTTGCAGAACGCGGCAAGCGTTTTATTCCTCATCAAACTTCCGCTCGACGAGCGCTTCCAGTTCCTCGATGGCTTGGGGCGCGTCGTCGCCACGGACATGCAGGGTCAATTTGCTGCCGGGGCCGGCAGCGAGCATCATCAAGCCCATGATGCTTTTGCCATTGATTTTTTCACCGTCCTTTTCAACGAGAATCTCCGACGCGAAACGGTTGGCCGTTTTCACAAACACGGCGGCAGGCCGGGCATGAATACCCAGCTTGTTGGCAATGGTCAGCTCTTTGGTGATGAACTTCCCATCCGGCAATTGTTTCGCGATCATCGGTTTGCTCATACTATACTAACGAAAAAGAAGTGAATTTCCACTTATTTTTGCGGCGGTGAAGGCCGGTTGGGCGCCATGTGGGCAATCAAACGTTTGTCCAGGTCTTCGGCGGCGTTGTAGCCGGACATTTTCAATTTGGTCTGGAAAGCGGCCACTTCAATGAGCCGCGCCAAATCCCGCCCCGGCCGCACCGGAATCACGATGTGCGGGATGTCCACGCCGAGCACTTTGACGAATTCCTGTTCCACGCCAATCCGTTCCACCTCGCTGACCTCATCCCACACCTTGAGAGTGACCACCAGATCGAGGTTTTTTTCCTTGCGAACGCTTTTGACCCCGAACATGGCGGCAACATTGATGATGCCGATGCCGCGGATTTCCATGTGGTCGCGGGTCAACTCGGCGCTGGTGCACATCACTTCACGGCCGTCCAGCAAAGTCACTTTCGTCACGTCGTCGGCCACTAGGCTGTAGCCGCGTTCAATGAGCGCCAGGACAGCCTCGCTTTTGCCGATGCCGCTTTCGCCGCGAATGAGCACGCCCACGCCCAGGATATCCACGGTGCTGCCCATTTCCGTGCCGCGCGGCGCGAACATCATTTCGAGCGCAAAGGTTGCAAAGTTGATGAATCGCATCGTGACGAGTGACGTCTGGAAAATCGGCACGCCGGCATGGTCCGCCGCCTCCAGAAAATCCCCATCCGGCCGAAGGCTGCGGCTGAACACAATGCCGGGAATCCGGTAGCCGAACAAACTGGCATAGCGCGCCTGGCGCTCCGCCGAAGAGAGCGACTTCAAATAATACGTTTCGGCGTTGCCGAAAACCTGGATGCGCTTGTAGGCGAAGTACTGCCTGAACCCGCTCAATGCCAGGCCTGGACGATTGACCGTCGGCTCGCGGATAACGCGCTTGAGTCCGCCTTTGCCGGACAGCAAACGCAGTTGCAGCGAGTCGGCGTGTTCTTCATAAAACCGCTCTACCGAGACAGGTTGGTGCGCCATATTTTTCAACCAAACAAGATTAAGATTAAGAACGAATGCCCTGCACGTTCGTACTCATAGTCTTGCTCATAATCTTAATCTTCATCCAATTTCACAAATTAAACTCCGGTCCCAAATAAATCTCCCGCGCCTTCGGGTCATTCGTCAAAAATTCCGAACTGCCCTCCACCAGCACTTGACCCTTGTGGATGATGTAGCCGCGGTCAATTAATTTCAAGGTTTCCCGCACATTATGGTCGGTGATCAAAATGCCCAGCCCGCGCTCCTTCAGGCGGCGGACGATTTTCTGGACTTCATAAACCGCAATCGGGTCAATGCCACTGAACGGTTCGTCCAGCAGCATCAGCTTGGGACTGGTCACCAGGGCGCGGGTGATTTCCAGCCGGCGTTTCTCGCCGCCGCTGATCTGATAGGCCAGGCTCCCGGCCACCGGCGTCAAATCCAGTTCCTCCAGCAGGTACTTGAGCCGCACCGCGCGCTCGTCGCGCGACAGCTTGCACGTTTCCAAAATCGCTAGAATGTTTTCGGCGACGGTCAGCTTGCGGAACACCGAGGGTTCCTGCGTCAAATAACCGATGCCCAGCCGCGCCCGCTGGTGCATGGGCAGGCCCGTGATGTCGCGCGCCTGAAATTTCACCGCGCCCTCGTCCGGCTTTATGACGCCAACGACCAGGTTGAAGGTCGTGGTCTTGCCCGCGCCGTTCGGCCCGAGCAGCCCGACGATTTCGCCCGCCTTCACGTTTACCGAGACGTCGTTGACGACCCGGCGGCCATAATATTCCTTCATCAGCTTTTCTGTGATGAGCAGCGTGCCGTTGGTTTGTGCCGTGGTCGTTTCCATTCAAATTATTTTGGCGCGGTGGTTTGATTTGTCACCGCTGACGGCGGATTGGTCTCCGTGATGGGTGGATTAGTTTCCGCGATGGGCAAATTGGTTTCCACCACCGGCGCATTGGTGCCGGTGGCAGCGACGTTAAGGCTTTGGTGAAAAACCATTTTGGGATTGGATGGCACGCTCAAACGATCGTGCGCGCGGTCCCAAATAATCGAATCGCCCGTAAGCCAGCCCTGAGCGTTTTCCAGGCGCGCGTTGCCTGTCAGGGTGACCGTTTGGTTGGTCACGCCGTTTTGCACGCTGTAAACATAGACTGCCTTATCGCCCGTTGCGTGCATCTTCTGACCTTTGTCGTCCGTTGCGTCAATCACCACATTGGTCTTGGCGACGATATTCGTCACGTGCCCGCCGGCCTGCGGCAGGTTGGCCGCGAGCCATTCGCAGCGCAACTTCATGTCCTGCGCGACCACGCGCACATTGTCGTGGTAAATCACCCGGTGCTCGGCCAAATCGAAATCCGCGGGGCCGTCCGCCTCAATCAGCGTCTCCGGGTGCGGCTGCGGTTTGGCGGCGGGCGCATTAGTTGTTACGAGCGCCAGAATTTGGTTGACCGCATTCGTGTTCGCGTTGGCGCTTGGATTCGTGGTGGCATTCGTCTGCGCGCGCAGCGTCCCGGCGGTTGTCAGGGTAACCAATGCGATGTAACAAAATATTTTCACGATTTGTTGCTCTTTTCCGACCCCATTTTAATCACCGTGCGCACCTGGTTCGAGATGGTGAGGAAGGAATCATTTTGCCGCCACAAAAAACCCTCGCCCTCGACGCGAATTTTGTCGTCGCCCGTCTGCACTTCCAATCGGCCGGGGGAACTCGCGGTGCCATCCAACTGATTATAAACACATTCCGGCGCGCTGACGATGATTTCCGGTTTGCCATCCGGCCTGAACATCTCGAGTTTGAGTTGTTTGATGGCGAGTAATCCGCCTGGCAGTGGCTGCGCTTCTGCGCCGGACAACCGCGACTTCATCTGCTGCTGGTGCGGTGCCGGATAATATTCCACCGACGTAAAATCATTCACGTGGCTGACGACGTTCGACTGCGCACGAACCGCTGTTGCGGCAAAAAATAAAACCGCACCGGCAATCAACAGCCGTGTGACACGTGACAGGTGACACGTGACAGGAATTGTCACGCGCCGCGCGCTGGTCGTTATCTTGTCACTTGTCACCTGTCACCTGTTACTTTCGGTAATGTGTAATAATGGCGTCCCATTTCCCCTGCGCCTGCAAAATCATTTCCGCCACTTCGCGCACCGCGCCCTGGCCGCCCGCCGCGCGCGTGACGTAATGCGCCGCCGCCTTCACTTCACGGCCCGCATTGGCCACGGCCACGGCCAGCCCCGCCCGTTGCAACGGCCCCAAATCCACCACATCGTCGCCGACGAAACAAACGGCCCCCCAATCCAGCTTTGTCCGGCGCAACAGTTTTTCCACTGCGCCGGTTTTGCTCAAGCGGTCGCCTTGCTGAACGAGAAAATCAATTTTCAGTTCGGCGGCGCGCGCTTCCGTCACCGGCGATGGCCGCGCCGAAACCCAGCCGACCTTGAGGCCGGCCCGATGCAAAAAAATCAGGCCCAGTCCGTCCTGGATATGGAACTGCTTGATTTCCCGCGCGCCGCCGATGAAAACCGATCCGTCGGTCAACACGCCGTCCACGTCGCACAGAAAAAGCCTGACGGCTTTTAATCGAGAGTCGAGAGTCGAGGGACGAGGGCTTTTCCGGCGCTCGACTCTCGACCCTCGACCCTCGACTTTCCTGTCACTTGTCACACGTCACCTGTCACTTTGCCACTGCTTTGAATACTTTCAGCAATCCGCGCAACAGCGCCGGCATTTCTCCGAGCGGAATCATATTCGGCCCATCGCTCAATGCGCGGTTTGGGTTTGTGTGAGTTTCGATAAACAAGCCGTTTGCCCCGGCGGCCAATGCGGCCCGGGCCAACACGGGCGCAAATTCACGCTGGCCGGACGATTTGTCGCCACCGCCGCCGGGCAACTGCACCGAATGCGTCGCGTCAAAAATCACCGGGCAACCAAAACGCTTCATGATGGGAATCGAGCGCATATCGGTCACCAGATTGTTGTAACCGAAAGTCGTGCCGCGCTCGGTGAGCAGGATTTTTTCTGCGCCCGCGCGTCTGGCCTTCTCCACCACCTGGCCCATTTCCACGGGCGAAAGGAACTGGCCTTTTTTCAAATTCACGATTTGGCCGGTCAGGGCGGCGGCTTCAATCAAATCCGTTTGGCGGCAGAGGAACGCGGGGATTTGCAAAATATCCACGACTTCACCGACCACGGCGGCCTGGGTCTCGGCATGGATGTCGGTCAAAACCGGCACGCCGACTGTGGTGCGGACTTTGGCCAGGATTTCCAGGCCGGTTTCCATTCCCATCCCGCGAAAGGACTTGGCCGAAGTGCGATTGGCTTTGTCAAAACTGGCC
>Ga0335077_10001021_pt1 | contig 32667 bp, 29 predicted proteins | sample Lox_Sample_31_FD_207151 | JGI IMG/M metagenome (GOLD analysis project Ga0335077, IMG submission 207151) | Soil microbial communities from Loxahatchee National Wildlife Refuge, Florida, United States - Lox_Sample_3.1 | ecosystem: Environmental > Terrestrial > Soil > Wetlands | place: USA... | reverse complement strand
CATCCAGTGGATGCCAGCGAATCTTGTGAAAATCTGCCATTGCGGTGGTTACTGGATCATCCGCTTTCGCGGATGATGACGGCCTGAGGACAGGCGCATGCTTTCCCGACTTTCGATCCGCGACATCGTTCTTATTGACCGGCTCGACATCGATTTTGCCGATGGCTTGGCGGCGCTAACCGGCGAAACAGGTGCCGGCAAGTCGATCCTGCTCGACGCTTTTGCGCTGGCTCTGGGCGGGCGCGGCGACCAGTCGCTGGTGCGGCACGGCCTGGAACAGGGCCAGGTGACGGCCGTGTTCGACGTGACGCGCGACCATCCCGCGCGCGCGCTTCTCGCCGCTGACGATATTCCCGCGGAGGACGAACTGATCCTTCGCCGCGTGCAGCTTGCCGACGGGCGCACCCGCGCTTTCATTAATGACCAGCCGGTGAGCGTTCAGGTGCTCAAACAGGTTGGCAGCGCGCTGGTTGAGATCCACGGTCAGCACGACGAGCGTGCACTGGTCGATGCGGCCACCCATCGCCGCCTGCTTGACGCTTTTGGCGGGCTCGAAGACCAAGCGGCAAAGGTCGAAGCACTGTGGGACGCGCGGCGGCAAGCGCAGGCGATGGCACAGACTCATCGCGCCGAGGTCGAGCGCGCCAAGCGCGAGGGCGATTGGCTGCGTCACGCAGTCGAAGAGCTTAACAAGCTTGCGCCGCAGCCCGGCGAGGAGACTGCTCTTGCTGACCGGCGGACCACGATGATGCAGGCGGAAAAGGTGGCGGAAGACTTGCGCGAAGCCCACGAGGTGATCGCCGGAGCTGGTTCCAGTGTACCGGCGCTATCCGGCGTGATCCGCAGGCTCGAACGACGGGCGGCGCAGGCGCCTGGCCTTGTCGAGCCGACGGTGAAGGCGCTCGACACGGCACTGGCAGCCTTGGATGAAACCCGCGGCCATCTTGAAGCAGCCCTGCGTACTGCCGATTTCGATCCGGCCGAGCTGGAGCGCATCGAGGAACGGCTGTTCGGGTTGCGGGCAGCGGGTCGCAAATACAATGTCCCGGTGGATCAACTTGCAGCGCTGGCGCAAAAGTACAATGCTGATATCGCGCTGATCGATGCCGGCGAGCACAAACTCAAGGCGCTCGAGGCCGCTGCGGCGCAAGCGGAGGACGCCTTTCGTGCCGCGGCACAGGCTCTCTCGCAGGCGCGCGGCAAAGCCGCCGCGGCCCTCGACAAGGCCGTGAATGGGGAACTCAAGCCGCTCAAGCTGGAGCGGGCGAAGTTCTCGACCCAGATTGATAGTGACCCCGCCGCAGCAGGTCCGAACGGCATCGACCGCGCCGAGTTCTGGGTACAGACCAACCCGGGTACCCGGCCGGGACCGCTGATGAAGGTCGCGTCCGGCGGCGAGCTGGCGCGGTTTCTATTGGCGCTGAAAGTGGTGCTGGCCGATCGGGGCTCGGCGCCGACACTTGTATTTGACGAGATCGATACCGGCGTTGGCGGTGCCGTTGCCGATGCCATTGGCGTGCGCCTCGCCAGGCTGGCGCGCGGCGTGCAAGTGCTGGCGGTTACCCATGCGCCGCAGGTGGCGGCACGCGCCGATCGCCACTATCTCATTGCCAAGGACGCGTTGGAGAAGGGAAAACGGGTGGCCACCCGTGTGACCGAATTGGCATCAGAATGCCGCCGTGAGGAGATTGCCCGTATGCTCGCTGGTGCGGAAATTACCAATGAAGCCCGCGCCGCTGCCGATCGGCTGATCAAGGCGGCAAGTTGATATAGTGCGTGCATGGCGAGCCGCGACGCGTCGAAAATCGAACCGACCGACCTCACCGAGGCGCAGGCCAAGACCGAATTGAAACGGTTGGCCGGCGAAATCGCGTCGCACGATAAACGCTACTATCAACAAGACGCCCCGATTGTAACGGACGCTGAATACGATGCCTTGCGACAGCGCAATGCTACGATCGAGGCGCGCTTTCCCGAATTGATCCGCGCGGATTCGCCGTCGCGACGCGTGGGAGCGGCGCCTACCGGAAGGTTCAAGAAAGTCCGGCACGCAGTACCGATGCTTTCTCTCGATAACGCGTTCGCCGAACAGGATGTCGTCGATTTCGTCGCCCGCATCCGCCGCTTCCTGAAACTGGACGAGAACGAGAGAATCGATTTCAGCGCCGAACCGAAGATCGATGGCCTCTCGATGTCGCTGCGCTATGAGAATGGAGAACTGGTCACGGCCGCGACACGCGGTGACGGTGCCGAAGGTGAAGACGTCACCGCCAATATACGAACTCTCAAGGATGTGCCGCAAAAGCTGAAAGGCAGAAACGTGCCGTCAGTCTGCGAAGTCCGCGGCGAAGTCTATATGACGAAGAGTGCGTTCCTTGCGCTCAACGAGCGTCAAAAGGGCTCGGGTGGGCAGATCTTCGCCAACCCGCGCAATTCCGCAGCCGGCTCGTTGCGGCAGAAAGATCCCGCGATTACGGCCTCACGTCCGCTCGGTTTCTTCGCGTATTCGTCGGGAGAAATGAGCAAAAAGCCGGCGGATACGCAGTTCGGCATGATCGAATGGTTTGAGTCTTCCGGCTTCAGAACCAATCCGCTGACGAAACTCTGCCGCTCCACCGAGGAGCTCATCACCTTCCACCACAAGATCGAGCAAGGTCGCGCCAAACTCGATTACGATATCGACGGTGTTGTCTACAAAGTCGATCGCATCGACTGGCAGGAACGGCTCGGCTTCGTCTCGCGCACCCCGCGCTGGGCGATCGCGCATAAATTTCCCGCCGAGCGGGCGACCACGGTCGTGCGCGGGGTGCTGATTACAGTCGGTCGCACCGGTGCGCTGACCCCGACAGCGCAGCTCGAACCTGTCGGGGTCGGCGGCGTCATCGTGCAAAACGTTACGCTGCACAATGAGGACTACATCAAAGGTATCGGCGGCGACGGTGAGTCTTTGCGCGAAGGCCGTGACATCCGGATTGGGGACACCGTCATCATCCAGCGCGCCGGCGACGTGATTCCGCAGATCGTGGATGTGGTGATCGACAAGCGCCCGAAGGATGCCAAGCCGTACCATTTTCCGAAGAAATGCCCGTGCTATCTGCACACCGACATTGTGCGCGAGGAGACCGCGGCCGGCGAGGAGGGCGCGCGGGCGCGCTGTACCGGGGAATTCGCCTGTCCGTTCCAGAAAATCGAGCACCTGAAGCTGTTCTGTTCGCGCCGCGCATTCGATATCGAAGGTCTAGGCGAAAAACAGATCGAGCTGTTCTTCGAGAAGGAGTGGATCAAGGAGCCGGCAGACATTTTCACGCTGGCCGCCCGCAACAAGAAGATCAAACTTGAAGCAGAGGAAGGCTATGGCGAGACGTCTGTCCGCAATCTGTTCGACGCCATCGCGCAGCGACGCGAGATATCGCTCGACCGCTTTATCTATTCCCTCGGAATCCGGCACGTCGGCGAAACGACCGCATTGGCGCTGGCCCGCGGCTACGGCTCCTGGAAGGCCTTCCTTGATGCTGGCCTTAAGGTTGCAAAAGGCGACGCGGAGACGATCGCTGAAATGGATGCGCTCGATCAGATCGGCGATACCGTGATCCAGGCCGTTGCTGCTTATTTCGGTGAAAGCCACAACCGGGGAATTGTCGAACGCCTCACCAAAGAGGTGAAAATTCTGGATGCCGAAAAGCCGAAAAAAGACACGGCCATTGCCGGCAAGACGGTGGTGTTTACCGGCGCGCTGGAAAAGATGACCCGCGAGGAAGCGAAAGCTCAAGCAGAACGGCTGGGCGCAAAGGCCGCCGGATCGGTGTCGAAAAAAACCGACTATGTGGTTGCTGGTCCCGGCGCGGGTTCCAAGCTTGCCGATGCGAAAAAGCTTGGCGTAAAGGTGTTGACCGAAGACGAGTGGCTAGCGCTCATCTCATAGTTATTTTAACGGCTTTGTTGCCGCGGCCAACCAGCTGCGCGTCGGGGCATCGACGAGTGGACCGAGCACTTCGTGCACCCGCTCGTGGTAGCTGTCGAGCCAGGCGCGCTCTTTGGCCATGAGCATTCGCACGTCGATCAGCCGTCGGTCGATCGGCGCAAGCGTCAAGGTCTCGAAGGCGTTCAGCGGCTTTTCTGCGCCGACCGGCTCCGGCGCGGCGATGACGAGCACCAGATTCTCGATCCGGATCCCGTAAGCGGCGGTTTTGTAGTAGCCGGGCTCATTGGAAAGGATCATGCCGCGGCGAAGCGCGACGGTGCCCAGCTTTGATATCCGCGCCGGGCCCTCGTGCACCGAAAGATAACTCCCAACGCCGTGCCCCGTGCCGTGATCGAAATCAAGGCCAGCCTGCCAAAGTGCGGTTCGCGCCAGCGGGTCGAGTTGCGCGCCGCTGGTGTTCTCGGGAAAGACGGCAGTGGCAATCGCGATATGTCCTTTGAGCACGCGCGTGAAGCGGTCGCGCATCTCCTCGGTCGGCGTGCCGACGACGATGGTCCGCGTGATATCGGTGGTTCCATCTTCGTATTGCGCGCCGGAATCGACCAAAAACAGCTCGTTCTTGCCGATACGCCGGTTCGAGCCGCGGGTTACGCGATAGTGCACGATCGCGCCATTCGGCCCCGCGCCGGCGATCGTTGGGAACGAGATATCTTTGAGCGCCCCGGTATCGCGGCGGAAGCTTTCCAGTGCCGCAACAGCGTCAATCTCAGCTAACTTGCCCGCCGGTGCTTCCTTGTCTAACCAGGCCAGAAAGCGCGTGACCGCGACACCATCACGTTTGTGGGCGGCGCGGCTGCCGACGATCTCGGCGTGATTTTTTGTCGCCTTCAATAATGCAACCGGATCGACGCCGCGTTGTAGCTTGCCGCCATGGGCGATAAGCAGGCGGGTGAATGCATCGGCGGCGCTCGCCTGATCCAGGCGCACGATCTTGTCTTTGAGCTTGCCGAGGTCGCGGGCAAGGTCGTCCGGCGCGCGTACGTCGGTGAATTCTTCTAGCGCATGGCGGACATCGTTGCCGAGCTTGGCAGCGTCGACATAGAGTACCGGCCGGCCCTCCCGGGGAACCAAAGCAAAGGCGAGCGCCAGGGGCGTATGCGCAACGTCTCCGCCGCGTATATTGAACGCCCAGGCAACATTTTGCGGGTCGGATACCAAGAGCGCATCCGCGCGCAATTTGCTCAGCTCTGCGCGGATGCGCTTGATCTTGTCGGGCGCCGCTTCGCCGGCAAGCTTGATGTCTCGCAAGCTCACCAAGCCTGCGGGGGGCGCCGGCCGGTCACGCCAATGGGTGTCGATGGGATTGCTATCGACGGCCATCAATTCGGCGCCCGCCGTGACACAAGCCTTGCTCAGTTTTTCGGCTTGCTCGCTGGTGTGCAGCCAAGGGTCATAGCCGAGCCTTGCGCCATTTCTGAGATTCTGCTCAAGCCATTGGTCGGGCGGGTGCTCCACCAGGTGCTCGATCGAAAAAATATCGCCGTCGACTTGGGTGCTCGCCTGCACCGTGTAGCGGCCGTCGACGAAAAGCGCGGCACGATCATCCAGCACCACCGCCGTGCCTGCTGAACCTGTAAAGCCCGTGAGCCAGGCCAGCCGTTCTTCGCTCGCTGGCAAATATTCGTTCTGCTGCCGGTCGGAGCGCGGCACGATAAAGCCGTTGAGCCCGCGCCGTTTGAGCTCGGCACGCAATTCGGCGACACGCACGGCGCTTTGCGCTCGGTCACTCGATTCGTCGAAAGACTGTAAGCGGGCCTCGAACATAGATGGATTCTAGCGCCCCACGCAGGTTCAGCAATGCAGGCATGCGCGAAGCGCTGCATGCCACATTTGCATGCGTTGCCCGACCTTTATAAAAAATTCTGCTGCTCTGACGGTCAATTCGGCAACGAATCGACTGTCTGACCCAAATTTGTGCGTCGCACCAATCACCCGCAATGATGTCACCGATCTCTTCAAGTGATTAACAACTTCATACCGGATTTACAGGGCATGTATGCGTCGGCACCGATGGTCTGAGCCGCACTGGACACTATATTGCGTTGCAACAGACAGAAGCAAAGTCACGATGTTTGCCGATGCTTCGATTTTGAGAAGGAGACATACAATGGTTGCTGTCACTTATGGGGTTGCCCGCGTTCCCGCCACAAAAGCAACCGGGCGCGCGCAAGCCGCCGCACCGCGAAAAAATTTGCTGACCCGTTTTATGGATGCGTTGGTAGAGTCGCGTCTCCAGCAGGTTCATCGCGAAATCGCGAAACACGCGCATTTGTTGCCTCGCACGTTCGATGAACAGGGCAGACGGTTAGTGAAGACGAGTAACGAGTAAATGCTCGGCTGATAGCAGCACTTCACCAGCGAAGCCGCCCCGGTTGTCCCCGCCCGGGGTGGCTTTGTTTTTGGTCTCGTTCGGATGGCCGACGCATCACCAGCGTAACCCAGCCTTCGAGCAGGATACGCCGTTCGAGGACGAGACCCTGGGCACGGTAGGCCGCAACAACAGCATTGGCGTGGGCGGGCAGAAGGCCGGACAGCACGATGTGTGCCCCGCGAGCGGCGAGCTTACAGAGCGGCACTGCCGACCGGATCAGTGGTGCGAGCAGGATATTTGCAAAGATCAATTGGTACGGCGCATGCGCGATGATGAGTTGTGCGCTGGCACCGGCAGCGCGTGAGCACACGATCATTGACGCGACGTGGTTGATTTTTACATTGCTCCGTGCGGAACGCACAGCGACGGGGTCGATATCACTGGCGACAATGCGCGCCCGCAGCAGTCGAGCCGCACCGACGGCCAGCACGCCGGTGCCGGTGCCGACGTCGAGGACGCGTTTCACCCGGCGCCGCTTAGCCAGATCGGCGAGTACGAGCAGGCAGCCGCGCGTCGTGCCGTGATGACCGGTGCCGAAGGCGAGAGCCGCTTCGATCTCAATTCCAATATCGTTAGGTTTCACTCGCGCGCGGTTGTGCGCGCCGTGAACAATGAAACGGCCAGCGCGTACTGGCTTCAGGCCGGCGAGGCTTTGGGCAACCCAATCGGCGGGTGCGACCGGTTCGATCCTGAGTGCTTCCGCCGCCGCTTCACCTGCTGCAAGGCTGACCAGCCCGCGCAATGCCACTACGTCGGGAGCGGTACTAAAATGGACCGCGACGCGCCACTGTCCATCGTGGCCTTCGAACGCTGCACACGCGGTGTTCTCGGTATCAAGACTTTCGCCCAGATAGTCTGCCAGCCGCCTGGCGGTCGGCTCGTCGCAGGCGAGACTGGCGACAGTTGTGGGGGCATTCATTGGGCAAGTTTGCCCTTCGCACCCGCCCGCGCAATGGCTATCTAGACATTTGTGACGATCGAAAGGCCCCATTCCACCGACAATGAAGTGCTTGCTCTGGCCCGCCGAAGTGGCTGGCTGGAGGATCTACGCGTGCTGATCGCGCGCTATCCGTGTGAGCAATGGGACGCCCACGCCAATCTCGGTGAAATGGCGCGTTTCTGGCTGTCGCGCCACGCGATGTTCCGCGAACTATCGGCCACGATTCAAAGAGATCGCGGCGCAGTTTCGCGGCGCCCTCCTCAAAGGCCTCGTCCGCCATCTCGACGATGAAGAGGATCTCATTGTGCCGCTGGTCCTCAATCGTGGCGAGGAAGCGCTCGGCGTTGCGCACCACGGCGGTTAGTGGTGATCGCGCGTCCGTTCAATGCCGCTTGAAATACTGGATGGCGCGCTCGTGCTGCAGCGCCGCCTTTTTGGTTGAGAACGTGCCGAGGTTACGGCGCGTGCCGGTGCGTGGATTTTTCTTGCGCGAATAGAGCCGATATTTGCCGTTGGCGAGCTTGCGGATCATCGCAAAGCCATCCTCTGTTTACCACCCGAATGGGTAGAAGCCTCGGCCGTAATAGCGACGTTCATAATAAGGTTGCGGACGGTAATACGAACGGGCGCTGTTGTCGTACCAGCCACGTGCCTTAGGGCGTTGCGGCGGCGTGTCGAACGAGTCGTCATCGGTGGTGTAATCGCGCACATAGTCGCGGTTAGCATCGCGGTCGTTGTTGCGGCGCGCGACGGCGTTTTCGCTTTTCGGAATGTCACCGACGAGACGCACGCGCGTGTTGGCAACGCCCTCTTCCTTCACGAGTGCGAATAGCGTGGCTGCGTTCTGCGTCGAAAGTCTGACGCAGCCATGCGATGCCGCGCGGCCAAGGTTGCGCGCTTCGAAGGTGCCATGAATGGCGTGGCCGATCTTTGTGAAGAAGATTGAATTCGGCATCGGCGCGTCATCCCACTCACGGGAGTAGTGGTCGCGCTCCATCCGGAACGGCTGGAAGTCGCCCGATGGCGTGTCGTAGCCCGCGCGGCCTGTCGACACCGGCCACGTATAGCGGTCCTCGCCGTTGACCGTGACGGTCATCTTCTGCGTGGACTTGTCGATGATGATCATGACATTGGCGCGCGCCGGCTGAGCGACAATGAACGCGGCGAGCGCTGCAACGACCGGTAGCGCGAGACGGTGGAGACGCATGCACAAATACTCCAGCCCGGCTTTGAATTTTCAGCCTAGCACGCTCCCAAGCGCTGAATAGAGCGATCACGCACTTTTCATGAAGTGCGAGGGGCCGCGGTATTATCGAATGCAAGGCGCAACAACCTGCGCTTGCCCCGCCTGCAACAGCTGGGAACAAAAACGTAACGCCGCCGCGGATTCCAGTCCGGCACCCGTCGAGGCCGGTTGTTTTTCAGCGTTGGCGCCGTCCTGAAGGCTGCAAGAGATGTGAGCGGCTGCCTTATTTCAATTGACCGGCAATTTTGTCGATGCCCACTTTCGCGCAGACTTCATCTTTTTCATCTTTTTCGCCGCCCGGCGCGTCCAATACGCCGGCTGCTCCGACGACCTGATCGCCGACCTTGATGGGGAGCGCGCCCTGAATGGTAACCACGTTGGTCAGGTGAACGAGACCGGCCGTTGGGTCGTTCTTCACCCGGGTGACTATTTCGCCTGACGGCAGCATGAAGGTGCGCGCCGTATAGGCTTTGCGGAAGCTGTTTTAGATCGCATCTTGTCGAGTGTGGCGACGCGGCGATGTTCTGCGCCGGTCATTTTTTTCACGTGGCGCGGGGAATTAAGTGCGGGAGCTGTTGGGGCGCCAGCTTGCATGCAGCTCACATTTGATGTGCGGTGCCCTGGCACCACCGCATTGCGGTAATGCGTGTAAAATCAATGGCTTTTGCGACTGATGTTCGCGCTAATTTTCGCCGGCCGCCTGCAAAATAAGCTCCAGGCGACTTGGCTCAACTTTATGCGCAAAAAATGGATTGACCGTCCGTCGCGTGAGGACAAATATTTCTCTTCGGTTGACGTTCCAATCCATAAAATCCATACCTGACGTCACAAATTATCGGAGGGAACGATGAAGCGAATTCTCCTTGCAGCTTTGATTACCTCGTTTGCTGTCGGTTCAGCATTGGCTCAGTCCTGCGAAACCAAGGCGGTGGGCAAGGATGGCAAGGCGCTTTCGGGCGCCGCCAAAACCAGCTTCATCAAGAAATGCAAGATGGACGCCTGCGAAACAAAGGCAGTCGGCAAGGACGGCAAGCCGCTCGCCGGCGCTGCGAAGAACAGCTTCATGGCCAAGTGTGAGAAAGACGCGTAACCCGCTTCAACGGCGCGATACCAGGAGTTGAATATGCGTATCATCGTCGTCATTAGCTCAGCCATTATTGGCGCGTCGCTTCTGTCCCTTCCTGTTGTTGCCCAACAAAAGACCGCCAAGGCCTGCACGGCGGAATGGCGGGCCAACAAGGATGCCAATCAAGCCAAGGGAATAACGCTGAAGGACTACGTCGCACAGTGTCGTGCGGCCGCTGCGACGACGCCGCCACCCGAGAAAAAGGCCGAGAAGAAAACCGCCGAGAAAAAAGCTAAAAAAACTGCAGAGCCCGCTGCGCCGGCCGCTCCGGCCGCGGGTGGACAGAAAACAGCCAAGGCGTGCCGCGACGAGTGGCGGGCCAACAAGGCTGACAATCAGGCGAAGGGAATCACGGAGAAAGCTTACGTAGCGCAGTGCCGTTCGGGTGGAACGGTCGCGGCACCGGCGCCAGCTCCTGCGCCAGCACCCGCGCCGACACGAACGACGACGACGCCTGCGCCGGCTCCCGCTGCGCCGCCGCCCGCCACAACGGCAGCCCGGCCGGCCGCGACGGCACCGACGGGGGCAAACCAGTACACGACTGAAGCGCAGGCCAGATTGCGTTGCCTGACTGGCACTGTTGTCTGGGCCAATCTCAATTCAAAAATTTATCACTTCAATGGCTACAAAGATTACGGCAACACAAAATCTGGCGCGTACATGTGCGAGAGCGATGCGACAGGTCAGGGAATGCGCGCCTCGAAAACCGAGAAGCATCCTTAGGCGTCACATAAACGGTGTGCGTGCCGGGCAGGCGTGACGCCTGCCCGCTCGCGCATTGGAGGTTGGTATGGGACTTTGGGATCAACTCAGCCCTTCATTGAAAGCTGCTTTAAGCTCGGTTGCCGCTACTGAAGGGCCGGCATTGATCTCCGCTTTCTTGACAAAGGCGAATCTCGGAGGCCTGCAAGGCGTCGCCAATCAGCTTCAGCAGGCCGGATTGGGAGACCAGGTCAAATCCTGGCTCGGCAACGGCCCCAACATGAAGATTACGCCCGATCAAATCCGGGCCGCGTTGGGGAACGAGCAGGTCAGGCAAATCGCACAGCAGTACGGCGTGCCGGTGGACGAGGTGCTGAAGTTGCTTGCCGACCATCTGCCGGCCGCGGTCGATCAGGCCAGCCCGAACGGAAAGATCCAGCACATCTAAAGGGCCTTGCGCCCCAGCGAGACGGATAGCCCTTTTTCTGCGCGGGCGGCGTCCCCACATGCCTGTCAGCATCAGGGAGATACCGCCGCAATGTCGGAACCGCTCGTCGTTGTTATTCCCCATCGTCTCGGCAAGGACGAGGCACTACGCCGTATCAAGGACGGGCTTGGCCGCGTCGGGACCGAATTCGCTTGGCTGCTGTGCATGCAAGAAGAGATCTGGACCGACGATCGTCTGACCTTCCGCGTTTCGGCACTCGGCCAGAACGCTTCGGGCTTCATCGACGTCTATGAGGCGGCCGTGCGCCTTGAAGTCACGCTACCATGGCTGCTCGCACGCTTCGCGCATGCTGCGCAGCGCGTGATTGGGCAGAAGGGCAACCTGATGCTCGAGAAGATGTGAACCGAACGCGAACTGTGCGCCTTAATTTCCCAATTCCAGCACCCAGTAACGGCGGCCATTGCCACCATCCGCTGAAGCGATGCCATAACTGGTGACGTCCCGCCGCAACATGTTGGCGCGGTGACGGCCCGATCGCGCCCACATGCGGATCACACAATCTTCCGTCGCGCATCCGTACGCGACATTTTCCGCCGCCGTACCGGATGTCATCTGCGCGCGCTGGCGAAAGCCGGCATGGTCGAGCCGCTGACGTCCGGCGAGGCTTTGCGCGTGACTATAGGCGGCGGCGCCAAGCGCACCGCTCGGAGACAGAGGGGCAAGGCCGTGCTGCGCTCGGAAGGAATTGAGATCGAGTGCGAGCACCGGCGCCGCAAACAGTATGCAGGCAATGTCCGCGACGGAAGCAGAAACGAAACTACGTTTCGTCATCGTACAACAGTGCTGGGACGGCGGTGCTTTTCAGCGGATATATCGGCGTGTGTGCGGTGGAGGCGACCACCAGCACGCATAGGAAATGTAATCGCCATATTCACGATGAATGCTTGTAATGTAGGCGTATTTATTGAAGCGGCCGCAATTGCTCTGCGCGATATCCAGTGCGCTTTGCTCGGCTTCCGGCGACCACGGAATAATGCCGCCGACGTCATTTCCCGTTGCGCCGTAAACGCCAACGCACGAGGTGAGGGCCAAGCCGAGCACCGTCAAAAGCACCGCTTGCCGTCTCATAACTTCCCCCTCCAGCCCCGGTATCGTCTGTTCGACACCGATTCAATCGAATCCTAAGATTTTAACAAGCCCCGTTGCCGGGCGCACGCCAGATAATTCGACTGCGGCCGCGGTCCAGTTCGCCTGGCCGAGCAATTATCTCACGCGCACGCTTGTGGCGAATGAAATTCGCCTACGCTGGTGCTTGCCCGGAGGTGCCGGCCAAGCCCGCCGGATAGAGGCTGCAAAACGGGCAAAAACTCTATTTCCAAGCAAGATCAATAACTTTGGGCAGCCACAGAGCATTTTCAGCGAACTTCTGCTAAAAAGTCTCCCGGGGGCGCGCCTTAAAGGTATTCCGCGCCGGATATGTAATGGTGTCGTCTTCGCGTCCTACTGACTTGTTATCGGATCTGCCGGAGCAGCTGTCGGCTGGCCTTCTTGCCAATGCCAAACCAGTCAAGCTGTCCGCCGACGAAATCCTGTTTCTTGCGGGCGATCCCGGTGACGGGTGTTACCGGTTGAATGAGGGTCTGCTCAAGGTGAGCATGGCCTCGCCGAAGGGCGCCGAGCGGATTCTTGCGATTTTGGGTCCTGGATCGATCGTCGGCGACATGGCGATGATCGACGGACGCCCGCGATCCGCTTCGGTCACCGCGCTGCGCGACTGCAAGCTGAGCTTTGTCAGCCGCACCTCGTTCGAGACGGTCGCCAACAAGAACCCCGAGATCTACAAGCATCTTCTCAGCCTGTTGGCGGCGCGCTTGCGCGATACCGATCAGGTGGTTGCCGCCGGAACGTTTCTGCCGGTCAAAGGCCGCGTGGCCCGGGCGCTGCTCGATCTGGCCAAGGCCTTCGGCAACGATGTCGGCGGCGGTCGCGTCGTGATCCGGCAGAAATTAAGCCAAAGCGACGTTGCCGCCATCGCCGGCATAGCGCGTGAAAATGTCAGCCGAATTCTCAACGAGTGGATGCGCCTGAAATTGGTCACCCGCCTGTCAGGCTACTATTGCATCGAGAGCAAGCCGAAGCTTGAAAAAGAGCTCAAGCTCTAGGTTTTTCACCCATGTCGGACGACGTTATCGGCTTCAGCTTTCTCACCGAATCCAACATCCCCGTGTGGTACCTCAAACCGGGTGAAACGATTTTCAAGGAAGGCGAAATAGCCAAAGAGCTTTATGTCATCCGGAGTGGACAGGTTGAAATCATGCTGGGCAACCGTCTGCTGGCAACGCTCGAGACCAATGACATTTTCGGAGAGATGGCGCTGATCGACTCTGCGCTACGCAGCGCCACCGCTATCGCCAAAACCGACGTCGCGCTGGTTCCGGTTTCGAAGAAGGATTTCCTGGCTCTGGTGAGCCGGGCACCGACTTTTGCCCTTGATATCATGGGCATGCTGGCCCGGCGGTTGCGGGCCGCCAATAGTGCAATCTGACAGTTGCAGGCTTCCTTTGGCGGTCTTCGGCGAAAAGCGCATTTATGTGATGCGGGTCACATCGCCGGGGAGCCCGTCGCCCTAGAGTTTTGGCTGTAGGGAGCAAGTTGCTTCCGCGTCATTCAGGGCCAACGGACATGCGTAAAACCATCATCCTCGCCATCGCCACCGCGTTCCTCGCGGGCGCATCTGTGGTGACCGGCCTGGCCCGGACCTTCCATAGCCCCAGCGACACGGTTTCGGCTCGTCCAGTGGTTCACCCCCTTACCACCGGAAGCCTGACGGCCAGAGTAGTCCCCAGCACCTGACCGTCTATCGGCCTGCCCCTTCCCCGGGGGCAGGCCCTGGATTTCTGAACTGACCTCCAAACTCCAAGCGGCCCTGACGGGCCGCTTTTTTCTTGCTTGCATTGGACCGTGGCAAAATGCGCACTTTTGTGACCCGGGTCACAGGAACCGATCCGACTCCCCTCTAGTTCTACTTTTGCCGGAGCCGAAATGCGCCGGCGGCACCGGGGAAACCCCGGGCAAAAATAAAGGGAGCTCCGTCATGATCCGTACCGCAATTATTTCCGTTACGGCGTCGTTTGTTGTCTTCGGCGTGTGGACCGCGAGTCTGGTCAGCTATCATCCTGCCAAGGACCTCAACCCGCTGGCTCCGCTCAACACGACGATTGACTGGAAGTAGCCGCCGGCGGGCTATGATCGGTAAGTCGGGTCTTTCGGGTCCATTGGGGTAGTTTGATTTGTAAGGAATAACGCGGGTAATTTTCTCAATCGATTGCTTATTCACGATGGTTCAGCGTGGCGGTAGACACACCTGCGATCGTTGACCCTCGCGCTGCGCGCGCGACCAGCGAATCAGGAATTCCGACGTGGTTGCGGGGCATCGGCGTGCGGCAGGTCCGGCTTGCCACCGGGCTTGTCATGTTCACGTACATCTTTTCGCATTTCTTCAATCATGCACTTGGCAATATCTCCTACCAGACGATGGAATCGTGGTTGCGATTTCACGTCTGGTGGTGGCGAATTCCGATCGTTAACTACACGCTCTACTCCGCCGCGTGCATTCATTTTTCGCTCGGCCTTTGGGCGCTCTATCAACGTCGGCATTTTCGCTACACTACAATTGAAATCACGCAGCTCCTGCTCGGCCTGAGCATTCCGCTTTGGCTCGCCAGTCACTTTGGCGCTGTGCGATTGACCGGCGCGCTATATGGGCTTGCGCCGCCAAGCTACGCAGGACCGCTATTCGCCTATTGGGTCTCGCGGCCGCACATGATCGCGGTGCAGTTCATCCTGCTGACAATTGCTTGGACGCACGCGTGCATCGGGCTCTATTTCTGGCTGCGACTGAAATCGTTCTTCAGCTGGGCGGGGCCCATTCTTCTCGCCATTGCGGTGCTGATGCCGCCGCTCGCGATGATTGGCGCGCATCACGGCGCACGTGAGGTTATTGAACTCGCCGATGATCCTGACTGGCGCAAGGTAAATCTGCGGGGGACCCCCGCCGCGCAACGCAGGGTCATCGATACCATTACGCTCTTTTGTTTTCCGATCGGCTATGCCGCCGCCATCGTGCTGGTCTTTGCCGCGCGCGGTGGGCGCACGCTGCGCGAACGCCGGCGTGGAGTGTTTACGATCACCTATCCCGATCGGGAGGTGCGCGTGCCGAAGGGGCTGAGCATTCTTGAGGCCAGCCTGCGCTATAAAATCCCGCATGCCAGCGTCTGCGGCGGCCGCGCACGTTGTTCGACGTGCCGCGTCCGCATCGTGAGCGACCGGTCTGCGCTGCCGCCGCCGTCAGGACGCGAGGCTTTTGTGCTGGATCGCATTGGCGTTTCCGCAAACCCGTCTATCCGCCTCGCTTGCCAGCTGCGGCCGCAATCGGACGTGTCTGTCATTCCGCTGTTGCCGCCGACCATGAACGCCGATCTGCTGCGCAAGGGCCGCCGTATGAATATCGGCAAAGAGCGCTACATCGTCAGCATGTTTGTCGACATGCGCGGTTCGACCAGGCTCGCCGAGGCAAGGTTGCCGTTCGATGTTGTGTTTCTCATCAATCGATTCCTCGGTGCCTGTTCGCAGGCGGCGCTCGATGCGGGCGGTCAGCCGAACCAGTTTGTTGGTGACGGCGTTCTCGCGCTGTTCGGGATCGATGTCGATGCAAAGACCGCTTGCCTTCAGGCATTGCGTGCGGCCGCAAACGTTGCGGCCAATGTGGACCACATGAACCGCCAGCTTGCGTCCGATCTGCCGGAGCCGATCCAGTATGGCCTCGGCGTTCATGGCGGCGAGGTCATCATCGGCGACATTGGCTTCCGCGATCATACCGTGTTCACGGCGCTCGGCGATCCCGTCAACGTGGCGGCGCGGCTGCAGGACATGACGAAGACACTTGATTGCAAGGCCATCGTTTCGGAAGAGGTTTTTGTGACCGCCGGCATCGCGTCCGATGCGCTTGCGCGCATGGAAATTGCAATTCGTGGCCGGGAAGAACCGATGATCGTGCGGACCGCGGCGGATCCGCGCGAATTTGCAAGTTTGCCCGAGAGGGCAAGCGTCCACAGTCCCGCAGAGGCCGCGATAGGCAACGCCTAGTCGGGATCCCGCCTTTGGCGCGATCGGCATTATCACCCTGTGCGTCAATGCGTCCCTGGGCCCCGGCACGCGGCTTGCTTCGTTCATGGCTTTGGGGGCGAAGACATGGATGCAAGAACACCCGCTGGTTCGGGTTTCCGCAGCGACAACGTCGCCAGGCCGCCACTGTCCCGGTTTCTGCAACGCTGTCATGCCGAGATTGCGGCCGATCGCAGCGGGGACGTGGCCGATTACATTCCCGAGCTCGCCAAGGCCAATCCCGATCATTTCGGCATCAGCGTCGCCACCACTGATGGCTATATTTATGAAGTCGGCGATAGCGCCATTCCCTTCACGATACAGTCGATCTCGAAGGCCTTTGTTTTCGCGCTTGCGCTCGAGACCGTTGGTGCGGAACGTGTCGAAGCCCTCATCGGTGTCGAGCCGAGCGGCGAGGCCTTCAATTCCATCCGTCTGCGCGCGGATAACCGCCCGTTCAATCCGATGGTCAACGCAGGCGCCATTGCCTGCTCAGGCCTCATTCATGGCGCGGAGGGCAGCAGTGCATTCGACCGCATCCTTGAAACTCTGGGCCGATTTGCCGGCCGGATACTCGGCGTCGACGAGGCCGTGTTTGCCTCGGAGCGCGCGACCGGCGATCGCAATCGGGCTATTGCCTATCTTTTACGCAACTATGGCGTTGTAAGCGGCGATGTCGATGCCGTACTGGATGTGTATTTCCGCCAGTGCTCGGTGCAGGTGACCGCGCGCGATATTGCCGTCATGGCAGCCACCTTGGCCAACCGGGGACGAAATCCTCTCACCGGCGAGCAAGTCGTCAGTCCCTATGCCGTTGCGCGCACTTTGTCCGTCATGACCAGCTCCGGCATGTACGACTATGCCGGCGAATGGATCTACCGGGTCGGCCTGCCGGCAAAGAGTGGTGTCGGGGGCGGCATCGTCGCGGCACTCCCTTCGCAACTTGGCCTGGGAACTTATGCGCCACGCCTCGACAGTCACGGCAACAGCGTACGAGGGCTGAAAATATGCGTGGCTTTGTCGTCGCATTTCGATCTGCACCTCTTCAATCGCAGCGGCGACGTGAGGAATGGCATCGTCGCCAACTATAATATTGGCGGCGTCTCGTCACGCCGAAATCGCCAACCCCACGAACAGCAAATTCTCGATGAGCATCACGAGGATTGCCACGTCTATGAACTGACCGGGGCGCTCACCTTCGCTGCCATCGAATATCTGTCGCGCCGGCTTGTAGAAAGGCGGCCAAATTTTCAGTTTGTCATTCTGGACCTTCATCGTGTTCCGACGATCACCAAGGCGGCTGGCCTGCTGCTCGCCGAAAGTCTGGGCGAGCTAGGCGCTGTCAATACGACGGTGATCTTATGCGGCGTCCAGCCGCAACTGTCGCTGGGTGCCGCGATGAACAAATTGCTTGAGCCGCCGTCGAAGTTGCGAAAATTTGCGATGCTCGATGAGGCGATCGAATGGGCCGAGGACCAGGTCATCTATCGTCATGGCGGCTATGGCCGGCTGCATGATCCGACCACGCTGCCCGAGCAGCAGTTGCTCGCTGGCTTGACCGAGCGGGAGATTGAGGTGCTTGCGACGCTCATGCAGCCCCGCACATACCAGGCCGGCCAGCGCATCATCGGCGCCGGGCAACCGGCATCGTCGGTTTTTTTCCTGCAAAGCGGCATGATCAGCGTCAAGGTGCCGAACGGTGTGCGTCTGGCCACGCTTGTCGCGGGCATGGTGTTCGGCGAAATGGCGCTGCTCGAAGACCAAAGGTCCGCCGATGTATGGGCGGATACGCTGGTCCAATGCCTCGAACTGCCGCTGGATGCCTATGCCGCATTTCGCGACAAGCATCCGCAGATCGGCGAGCGCATCATACGCAATCTCGCCGTGCTCTTGGCCAAGCGGCTGATCCTGGCCAATACGAAGATCGATCTGCTGACGTCGTCTTGAGAATCTCCTCGCGATGGCCTTACATCCCCGCCGCTTTGTGTTTCAGCGTGGGGACTTTGCGACCAATCAGCCCGGCATAGCTCTCGATGGGGTAGGGCCGGCCGGTGAGATAACCCTGCACCTCGTCACAGCCTTCCTGCTTGAGGAATGAAAGCTGGGTTTCCGTCTCGACGCCCTCGGCAAGGACCGGAATGCTCAGGCTGTGGCCCAGGGTGATAATCGCGCGAACGATCGCCATGGAATGGTGATTGTGTTCGAGATCGCCGATGAAGACGCGGTCGATCTTGATTTTTTCGAACGGGAACGCGTGCAGGTACGATAGCGACGAGAATCCAGACCCGAAATCATCCAGCGCGATGTGGATGCCGAGCGTTTTGAGCTTGCGCAGGATCGAGACCGCGCGCGCAAAATCATCGATCAGGACGCCTTCGGTGATCTCCAGTTCGAGCCGGTCGGGCTTCAGGCCGGTCTCGAGCAGGATCGAATGGACAAGGCTCGGCAGGTCGCCGTGATGGAACTGGACGGGCGAGATGTTGACCGCCACCTTGAGCGGCTTCGGCCAGGTCGCCGCCTCGAGGCAGGCTTCGCGCAGGATTCGCTCGCCTAGCGTGATAATGAAACTGCTCTGCTCAGCGATCGGGATGAAGGTATCGGGCGGAACCATGCCGCGCTTGGCACAGTCCCAGCGCGCCAGCGCTTCAAAGCCGAGGACTTTGCTGAATGCAATTGTTTTCTGTGGCTGGTAATGCAGCAGCAAATCGCCCTGGTCGAGCGCCGTCTGCAGATCGGTCTGGATTTCGCGCCGTTCCCGCAGGCGCAAGCCGAGTTTCTCCTCGAAGAACCGCACTGACCCGCGCACCTCGGATTTCGCCTGATACAGCGCGGCGTCCGCATTGGCGATCAGCGTTTTGACATCGGCGCCGTCGGCGGGGAACATCGCGACGCCGATGCTCAAGCTGACCTGCAACAGGTGACCATCGATCTCGAAATTGTCCTTGAACGCGTCGAGCATGCGATCGCCGACTTCTCTCGCGGCCTCCTCCGGATTCTTGCTCGCTAGAACGACGATGAACTCGTCGCCGCCGATACGTGCGAGATAGGCTCCCTTGGCCGCCGTTTGCAGCCGGCGGGCCGCCTCGCGCAGGAGACCGTCGCCGACCAGGTGTCCGTAGACGTCGTTTGCCTCCTTGAACCGGTCGAGATCCAGGCACATGACGGCGAATTGTTCCCCGTCTCTGGCCGATCGTTCGAGCGTCACGGCCAGATAATCAAGCAGCGAGGCGCGATTGGGCAGGCCGGTCAGCGAATCATTGTGCGCCAGATACCAGATGTCCTGTTCCGCACGGCGGCGCTCGGTGACGTCGTCAAGAACGGTCAGGATGTACTGCGGCTGGCCGTCATCATCCCTGATGGCGGTCTTTTTTGCCGTCACCCGGCGCGGCCCTTTGTACTCCGTGGGTATTTCATGTTCCGGGGTATGCACGATCCTGTCCGACAGGATCGTCTCTTCGTCGGAGCGCACGATCATGTCGGCGCGCCAGTGCGGAAATATTTCGTGCGCGGTCTTTCCGATCAGCTCCTTGCGGGAAGCGCCGGTCAGTTCTTCGTAGGCGCGGTTGAACAATGTAAACCGGTTTCCGCGCGTGTCCGTTCCCGACCCGGCGAGGTCTCTCACCACAATCGGAAGGGGAACATGCTCGATGACGGCATCGAGGAATATCTTTGTCCTGCGCAGCTCGCCTTCGGCGTATTTGGTCTTTGTGATGTCGTGCACAACAGCCAGGCGTGCGTCGTGCCCTTCATATGTCAGCGCTTTTGAATGAACCGCAACGTCGATCGTTGTTCCGTCGGCTTTCAGGTGCTGCCCGATCTTTTCCGTGAATTGGTCCTCCGGCAGGGAAAGGAGGAACGACGCGAAATGCTCGCGCTCTGCGGGAGGCCGCAGCTCGGTCGCGATCATCGACATGAATTTCGCGCGGCTATATCCGTAGTGCGCGATAGCCGCTTCGTTGATGGCAAGGAAACGCAAGGTTTTCCGGTCGGTGACCCACATCGGGACGGGGCTTCCTTCGAACAGCAGGCGGAACGACTCTTCCCGGCGCCTTGCCTCCGTGACGTCCTCGTGAGTCGACACCCACCCGCCATTGGCCAGCGGCCGATGAACTACTGCGATGTAACGCCCGTCGTGCAACCGGTTTATGGTTTGGTACGGCTGGTTGTTGGTTACTTCACTGATTCGGGTCTTGAGATAGGCCGTGTTGTCCTTTGAGGCATTACCCTTGGCAAATGTATGTTCGAGAATTGCCAGGAAGGGCGTACCCGGCTTGGTCAGCTCATTGCCCAGCTCGTAAATATCGGCATATTGCTTGTTGCAGATGATCAGACGCTGAGACGCATCGAACATGCAGAGGCCCTGCGAAATATTTTCGAGCGCCGCGTTGATCTGCTGATCCTGTTTGCGAATTGCGTTTTCCGCTTCGACCTTCTCTGTAATATCCTCGTGCGTCGCCACCCAGCCGCCATCCGGCATCGGCTGATTCACGATCTGCACGATACGGCCGGAAGGGGTCGGAACGTTCTGTTTCGTCAGCTTTCGCTTGGCGATCTGGTTCAGCAATTTGGCGTAGTATTCGTCCGGATCGCCGCTGAACGAGCCGCATTCCTTCCGGTGCTTGAGCAGGTCCAGCAGCGACAGCCCCGGCTTTACGACATCTCGAGATATTCCGTAGATTTCGATGAACCGCGAATTGCAGACGACAAGCTTCGATGATGCGTCGAACATCACCAGACCTTGCGACATATTGTTCAGGGCGACGTCGAACCGCAGACTTTGCTGGCGGAGTTCTTCGGCCCGGTTCCGCTCGGCGCGCGCTTGCACCAGCGCCTGGTAGTTGCGCAGCAGATACGTGAATAGGAGGGCGAAGGCGCTGATAAGGACGATGATCAAGGCTGCGCCGCCGGCAATATAGGACGATGTTTTTTTCCAGCCAGCGAGAACCGCGGCTGCGGATTTTGTCGCGGTGACCACAATCGGAAAATTATTGACCCGGCGGGCGGCAACCATGCGCACGACGCCGTCGATCACGCCGGCGCTCATCCCAACCCCGTGATCTGCATTGGCTGTAAGCTTCAGTGCAACCGCCGTCGGAAACCGGCGGCCGAGCTCTGCGTCGTTTTGCGGAAAACGGGCGAGCAATGCGCCATCATTCCGAAATAGGGCAAAGCTGCTGTCCGCGTCGGAACTGATGTCGCTGAAATAGGTCTGCAGATATTGGAGCTCGAATGCGGTCGAGATCACCCCGAGGAACTCTCCGCTCGGGCTGGAGACCCTGCGGACGAGATTCATCACCCAGCTTCCGGTGGCGCGATTGCGAACCGGCGGACTCAAGATGGGAGTCGAGATCGGATCAAGCTTGGCGGCGTTGAAGTAGTCGCGGTCGGCAATGTTGATGTTATCGGGAAGAGGCCATTGGCGCGAATAGTTGATCAACTTGCCATTGGCATTGTAGATGATGAGGGCGCCGACGTAGGGGACGCCGATGGCCTTGTCGTGCAATTTCGAATGAACATCGTAACGGCCAAGCTGGCTGTCGAATGTTTTCTTGCTGATGCCAGGCAAGCGCGAAATATCTTCGCTGAATTCCTTTTGCAGGGCTTCCATCGCGGTAAAAGTCTGCTCGATCTGCTTTGCGATGATGAGCGATGAGTTGGTCAGCGATTTTTCACTTTCGGAAATGACACGATTGCGCAGATTGTAAACGATGAAACCGGCGCTGCTCACAGTGATGATCGCCAGAGTGATGGCGCAGATGGCGATCAGGCGTTCCGGGTTGTGAAATCTGGATTGCGACGCCGACGTGCCGTATGCACGAGTGAATTTCGCTGACAACAATCTGGAAAGCCGTCCTGGCATGAGACTAGTCGTGCTTATGCAAATACCGCTTAATGGATCGAGCCGTTGTACTGGATAAAATTTAATCATCGGCTCTTGTTGATGGTTAACAGCCGCCTTCGGGATATCGGAAAAGATTTGTTATTTCAGCCGGAATGGTGAATGCACGCGCCGATGCAATGTGAACGCTCAGCTTAGGATTCCGACGGCGCGAGATGCCACAAGCGCGATGGTCGCAAGCGATATAGCAGATTCCGCCATCATCAAGAGCTTGGCCCTGACGGTCAGCGGAAACGTGTCGGCGGGTGAAAAGGCCGTCGCGTTGGTGAACGCCAAAAACAGATAGTCGATGAAGCCGGGGGACCAATCGGGATAGAGCGTTCCCTGACCGGTCTGCTGTTGTTGCGTGAATAAAAAATCTTTGCCCTTGTCGGTCCGGAATCCTTTTGTGGCCGGACCGCCGCGATCAAGCGCCCAGAACCACAACGCGAAAATGATGACATTCGTCACCCATATATTGACCGCATCGAGCAGTAGCGTGCGGCCGCTGCCGGCATGCCCCGCCAGGATTGCAATGATCAGTCGGATCAGGGCACCGAGGTTCATCAGCGTTACGATGGCTGTCAGCGCGATGGCCAGCCGGCGGACCATCAACCTGTCACGGCCAACAACATTCCATTGCTCGTCGGTCGCTGCACTGCGCGCGCGTCGTTGCGTCCATGCGGTCGCGATCGACAGCGGAATAAGAAGTGCGAGTTCCAGGGCCGGCGCCAGCCAGCGCGGTCCGATCATCAGGTCGTTCACGATGGCAATTTGCAGCGCGACAATGACCAGAACGGCGCCGCGTGCCAGCCAGAAATCCAAGGCGCGGTCGGCGAGTTGTTTGTGAGTCTGGGCCATGCGGAACAGTTGTGCGTGACTAGTGCTTCCGCGCATCGACGCGGTAGCCGACGATGGTGGCCTCGCCCAGTGCCTTGGCGGCCTCCAGCCGGTGCAGGCCCTCGACCATCACGAAGCGCGCGTCGTCGGCGCGCACCAGGATTGGTGTCTGCTGGCCCTCCGTGAGCATGCTCTGCGCGATCGCGTCGACGCGCTTTAAATCGAGTGTTTTGCGGCGCGCGGTCGGCACGTAAATGTTGGCGACCGGGAAGGTCTCACGTTTCAACATGGCCGATGGGCAAGGTTTGGCAAGGATAACATCGCCTCACACCGCATAAAATTTGGACATCATGGAACACGCGAAAGTGTACGGGCCCTTCGTTGTGGCTCATCGGTCACGTGATAACAATCAAGCTCCGCAATAGCGTCAACGCAGCGCGATATTCTTGCCATGTCAGCAGTCGCGGGTCCCTTCAGTCTTTTGCCAGAATTTCGGTCGGCCGCACAGACCGTGACGTTCTGTGACAATCAAAAATAGGATTAGCCATGAAGCGCAAGGGTAACCTCACAATTGCGATAGCCACGGCAGTGCTTGCCGTCCTCGGCGGCGCGGCGGTTTACGCGCAGGACAAGTACGCACTGAAATCGCCGGACGGAATCGCGTTTTCCGACTTCAAGGGATACGAGGATTGGGCGGTGGTCTCTTCCGCCAGGACCGACGAAGTGCTCAAGGTGATTGTCGCCAACGCAGCCATGATCAACGCGTTCAAGGCCGGTGTGCCGGGCAATGGTCAGCCTTTCCCTGACGGCGCGATGATCGCGAAGCTTCAATGGAAGCCGAAGAAAAGCACGGAGGCTCCCTTCGCTGTGGATGTGCCAGATGTGTTCACGCAGGCTTTTGTCATGGAAAAGGACAGCAAGAGATTTCCCAAAAGCGGCGGGTGGGGATACGCACTGTTCAACTACGACGCCGCATCCGACAATTTCGCGGCCGATCCCAGCCCTTCTGATTGCGGACACGCGTGTCATGTGGCCGTGAAGGCGAAGGACTACATCTTCCACCCGTACCAGAAGCGTTAAAGAGCAGCGCCCGCGATACGGCGTGCGGAAAGCAATCCAACGCAAAGCCGAATAGCGTCGGGTGCCTACGCGACCAAACATCGAGCTAGGGAGATATTTCGATGGAGACGGTCAGAATGTTCGAAGAGATCAACCATCATCGCCGCCGCCTCTTTGGCACCGCGGCCATGACAATCGCTGCTGCCCAACTCGGCATGATTGGCGCTGCGGCTGCGCAACCCGACAAGACCAAATTGACGCAGCTGCCCGCAATCAAGCCGGGCACGCACACCTCTTTCGCGCCGCTGAAACAGATCGACGCCGGCGTGCTGAACGTCGGCTACGCCGAAGCCGGCCCCGCCAATGGCCCTCCTGTCATTCTTCTGCACGGCTGGCCCTACGACATTTACAGCTTTGTCGATGTCGCACCTTTGCTGGCGTCGGCGGGCTATCGGGTGATCGTCCCGTTTGTGCGCGGCTATGGCACGACGCGGTTTCTTTCAAACGACGCATTCCGCAATGGCCAGCCTTTGGCGGTCGCCGCCGATGTTGTTGCCTTGATGGACGCTCTCAAGATCGAGAAAGCCATCCTTGCCGGTTTTGATTGGGGAGCGAGGTCGGCGAATATTGTCGCGGCGCTCTGGCCGGAGCGCTGCAAGGCCATGGTGTCGGTGAGCGGTTATCTGATCGGCAGCCAGGAAGCCGGCAAGATGCCGTTGCCGCCGAAGGCCGAGCTGCAGTGGTGGTACCAGTTTTATTTTGCCACGGAACGCGGCCGGGCCGGTTACGACAAATACCGGCACGACTTTGCCAAGCTCATCTGGCAGATCGCGTCGCCGAAGTGGAACTTCGACGATGCCACCTTCGATCGCAGCGCCGCTGCCTTCAACAATCCGGATCACGTCGCTATCGTCGTCCATAATTATCGCTGGCGCCTCGGGCTGGTTGAAGGCGAGGCGAAATATGACGATATGGAAAAGCGGCTTGCGGAGAGCCCGGTCATCACCGTGCCCACGATCACCCTCGAAGGCGACGCCAACGGTGCGCCGCACCCGGAGCCCAGTGCCTATGCCAAGAAATTCTCGGGCAAATATACGCACCGGGTGATCAAGGGCGGCATCGGGCACAATCTGCCGCAGGAAGCTCCGCTGGCCTTTGCCGAAGCCGTGGTCGAGGTATCCGCCGCCGCTGGCTAGCGATCGGTTGGTTCTTCGCCTTTTCACATCAGAGTGAACGAACACCCTGCGCCGGCGTCGTTCCGATTTCGTCCTTGCCCGAGTGCCGCCCGGGTACCTCACGGAGGTATGAACTAAATGATGATTGACGAATAATGATTTTTATCATTAGTTAGGCGTCAGGCTGGTAGTGGAGGCCACAAATGTCTCGCCTGACTAATTTGTCGAAGAATTACAGTGTGTTACCGATTTTGCTCGCGTTGGGATTGGCCGCCTGCGAGCCGACCACGGCCCAGCAGCCGGCTCCAGCAAGGCCGGTCCTGGTGGCCACGGTCCATTACCAGGCTCCGGTCGCCGACCGCAGTTTTGTCGGGACCATCCGGCCGAGGATCGAGAGCGACCTGGGCTTCCGGGTCGCCGGCAAGGTTTCGAAGCGGCTGGTTGAAGTCGGCGCCCATGTTGACGCCGGGCAAGCTTTGGCGACGCTGGATGAAGCCGACCTCAATCTGCAGGCGGAACAGGCCGAGGCCGAACTGAGCGCCGCGAAGGGAGTGCTTGCTCAGGCCGGCGCGGCGGAAACCCGCACCAGAGACCTCCGGTCGAAAGGCTGGTCCACCGATGCGCAGCTCGATCAGGCCAAGGCAGCGGCCGACGAGGCGCGGGCACGGCTAAACCGCGCCGAGCGATCTGTCGAGCTGACGAAAAACAGCCTGTCCTACGCGACGCTCGTCGCCGACGCGCCGGGTGTCGTGACGGCAACCCTGATTGAGCCCGGCCAAGTCATTGCTTTGGGCCAGGTCGCCATTCGCGTCGCACGGCTAGCCGAAAAAGAGGTCGTGGTGGCGATCCCGGAAACGCTGTTGACGCGCGCGAAGTCGGGCGAGGCGCGAGTCTCGATCTGGTCCGAACCGGACAAGCAAAAACAATATTTTGCCAAGCTCCGCGAACTTGCGCCCTCGGCCGATCCGGCGACGCGGACCTATCTCGCCAAGTTCTCGATGCCGGAGGCCGGCAACGAGGTACAGCTCGGTATGACGGCTACGCTGACCTTGTCCGACTCCGCTGGCGAGCGTGTCGCGCGTCTTCCTCTTTCATCCTTGCTCGACCAGGGCGGCGGACCGTCACTCTACGTCGTGGACAGCAAGACCGGTGCGATCACTCTCAAGCGCGTCACCGTGAAGTCTTTCGAACACAATGACGTACTGATCAGTGACGGAGTAGCAGAGGGCGCGGACGTCGTCGCGCTCGGCGTGCAGAAGCTCGACCCCGCGGAGAAGGTCAGGGTCGTCTCGTCCTTGTCGTTCTGATTGAAAGGAACAAGCCATGCGTCGCTTCAATCTTTCAGCATGGGCGGTCGCTCATCCCGCCTTGATCCTGTTCCTGATCGTGATGTTCGGGGCGGCGGGTCTGCTTTCCTACCGGATTCTGGGACGCGCCGAAGATCCATCGTTTACAATCAAGGTGGCTGTGGTCACCGCCATGTGGCCGGGTGCGACCGCCGCCGAAATGCAGGCTCAGGTCGCTGATCCGGTCGAGAAGAAGCTCCAGGAGCTGCCTTATTTCGACAAGGTGACGACTTACACCAAGCCAGCATTTACTGCGATGCAAGTCGCCTTCAAGGACAACACCCCGGCGCGTGAGGTGCCGGAGCTGTTTTATCAGCTGCGCAAGAAAATCAGCGACATCAAGGACGATCTCCCCGCGGGGCTGGTCGGCCCGTCGGTGAACGATGAATACGGCGATGTTGATTCGATCCTCTACATGCTGACCGGGCAGGGTGCCGACTATGCCCAGATGAAAAAGGTGGCGGAAGCGCTTCGCCAGCGCCTGCTGAAGGTGAAGGACGTCACCAAGGTCAATCTCTACGGCACGCAGGACGAGAAGATCTACGTCGAGTTTTCCAACGCCAAGCTCGCGACGCTTGGCATCACGACCGAGCAGATTTTCCAGTCGCTGGCCAGGCAAAACGCGGTGGTGCCTGCGGGTATCGTGGAGTCCGCGGCGCAGCGTGTGCCGTTGCGCGTCACCGGTGCTCTCGATGGCGCCAGGGCGGTCGCCGAGACGCCGGTTGAGGCGAACGGGCGGGTGTTTCGCCTTGGCGATATTGCGACCGTGAGCCATGGTTACGTTGATCCGCCCGATTTTCAGGTGCGGCAGGAAGGCAAGGCGGCCATCGGCATCGGCGTTGTGATGGCGAAGGGCGCCAACATCCTCGAGCTTGGCCCCGCGGTCAGTACCGCGACGGCCGAGCTCATGGCGGCGGTGCCCCAAGGATTCGATCTCGAGCAAATCGCCGATCAGCCCGCCGTCGTCGATCATGCGGTCGGAGAGTTCGTCCATTCGTTTATCGAGGCGCTGGCGATCGTGTTGTTCGTCAGTTTCCTGGCGCTTGGCTGGCGCACCGGCGTGGTCGTCGCGCTGTCGGTGCCGCTGGTTCTCGCCATTGTGTTCATTGTCATGAATGCCATAGGCCTCGACCTGCACCGGATCACGCTCGGCGCGTTGATTATCGCGCTCGGTCTGCTTGTCGACGATGCCATCATCGCCGTCGAGATGATGGTCGTGAAAATGGAGCAGGGCTGGGACCGGATCCGGGCGGCATCGTTTGCATGGGAATCCACCGCGTTCCCCATGCTGACGGGGACGCTGGTGACGGCGGCCGGTTTCCTTCCCATCGGCTTCGCCAATTCCTCGGTCGGCGAATATGCCGGCGGCATCTTCTGGGTCGTGGCGATCGCGCTGGTCGCCTCGTGGGTGGTGGCCGTCGTATTCACCCCGTATATCGGCGTGAAACTGCTCGGCAACCTCAAGCGCAGCGGCGCCAGGCACGACCCACATGCGATCTACGAGACCCGCACGTATCGCGCGCTGCGGCGCGTGATCGAATGGTGCGTCGAGCGGCGCGTCACCGTGGTGCTGGCGACGGTCGGCATTTTTGCTCTCTCGATCGTCGGGTTTGGCCACGTGCAGCAGCAATTCTTCCCGCTGTCAGAGCGGCCGGAACTCTTTTTCCAGCTGCGCCTGCCGGAAGGCACGGCGTTCGGCACGACGCTGGAGTCGGTCAAGAAGGCCGAATCCCTACTCAAGGGCGATCAGGATATTTCAACCTACACCGCCTATGTCGGCCGCGGTTCGCCGCGGTTCTGGCTTGGGCTTAACCCGCAACTGCCCAATGAATCGTTTGCCGAGATCGTCATTGTGTCGAAGGACGTCGAGGCGCGCGAACGGATCAAGGCGCGGCTCGAGAAGGCGGTTGCCGACGGCGCGTTGTCCGAAGCCCGCGTCCGCGTGGACCGCTTTAATTTCGGCCCTCCGGTCGGCTTCCCCGTGCAGTTTCGCGTCATCGGTCCCGACACGAAGAAAGTGCGCGAGATCGCCTACCGGGTGCGCGATGTGATGCGCGCGGACCGCCAGCTGATCGATCCGCATCTCGACTGGAATGAGCAATCGCCGTACCTGAAGCTCGTCGTTGATCAGGATCGCGTGCGAGCTTTGGGGATGACGCCGCAGGATATTTCGAAATCGCTGAGTATGCTGCTCTCCGGCGTTTCGATCACCACCGTGCGCGACGGAATCGAGAAGGTTGCGGTTGTGGCGCGTGCCGTTCCCGCGGAGCGGCTGGACCTTGCGCACATCGATAACCTGTCGATCTATTCGCGCAACGGCGTTGCCGTCCCGCTGTCGCAGATCGCGAAGGTCGAATATTCACACGAGGAGCCGATCCTCTGGCGTATCAATCGCGATATGGCGATCACGGTGCGCGGTGACGTCGTCGATGGCGTCCAGCCGCCGGATGTCACCAATACAATTTGGCCGAAGTTGAAGCCCATCCGCGACAGTCTCGGAGCCGGCTACCGGATCGAGATCGGCGGCGCCATCGAGGAATCGGAGAAGGGCAATGCGTCGATCTTCGCGCTGTTTCCCGTGATGATCGCCGCCATGCTCACCTTGCTAATGATACAGCTGCAGAGCATTTCCCGGCTTGTTCTGGTCTTCCTGACGGCACCGCTCGGTATCATTGGGGCCTCGTTGGGCCTCAACGTTGCCGACAAGCCGTTCGGCTTTGTTGCGCTGCTTGGTTTGATAGCGCTCGCCGGCATGATCATGCGCAACGCGGTGATTCTCGTCGACCAGATCGAATCGGATGTCAGCCACGGGCTGACCCGCCGCGAGGCGATTGTCGAAGCGACCGTGCGGCGGGCGCGGCCCGTCATCCTGACGGCCATGGCCGCGATTCTCGCCATGATCCCCCTGTCGCGCTCGGCGTTCTGGGGGCCGATGGCAATTACCATCATGGGCGGCCTGTTCGTCGCAACGTTTTTGACGCTGCTGTTCCTGCCCAGCCTGTATGCATTGTGGTATCGTAAGCGCCTCGGCGAGCATGGCGCCGGCGATCCCGCCGGAGTGCCGGCCGCCCCGGCGGACATGCAACCGTCCGCTGCAGCCCCGTTGACCGCCGCGGCCAAATGAGGACGACACGAAAGACTTTTGAATGAGCGACGTCACCGACCATACTGAAACGGATGTGCGAGCCAGGATTCTCGTCACGGCGGAACGGCTGTTTCGCGAAATCGGCTATCAGAAAACGACCGTGGCCGACATCGCCAAGGTTCTGCAGATGAGTCCGGCGAACGTCTACCGGTTCTTTGATTCAAAAAAGTCGATCAATGCCGGCGTCGCGTGCCGCTTGATGGGGGAGGTCGAGGAGGCCGCGAAAGCCATTGCTGTCAGGCGAGGCGGCGCTGCCGGACGCTTGCGCGAGCTGTTGGTGACGGTGCACCGGATGAATTCGGATCGCTATGTCGCCGATTCAAAAATGCATGAAATGGTCGCGGTCGCGATGGAAGAAAACTGGGATGTCTGCAAGGCGCATATGCAGGGCATCATCGATGAAATCGGCAAGGTCATCGCATCGGGAGTTGCATCGGGTGAATTTCATGTGCCCGATGTCGGCGTTGCCGCCAATTGCATTTGCGCGGGGATGGTCAAGTTTTTCCACCCGCTGCTGATTGCCGAGTCGGCCGGCAAGCCTGGCCCGACGCTGGACCAGATGATCGACTTCGTCATCGCGGCCCTGAAGGGATCGAAGTAGCCGGCCGCGTCGTTCAGCGGCCGGCGCTGACAGCCCGGGCGCGCTGCGGCGACAGGCGATAGGCCATGCGGGCATGGCCCGCGCAATAAGACATCGCGTCGGCAGTCACATTGCCGCAGAACCTGAACTCGGCCGTGCCTGCGCCGGCGACCGGCCAGCGGCACTTGCGCGGCTCGAGATTGAGCAGCGAGCACGGCTGCGTGCTCACGACATCGTCGGCGACGGGCTCCGATGCAAACAGCGCCTTGAGCACCAGGCGCTGGGTGAGGACCTGCGGCCGCCGCATCGAGGCGCCCCCGCGCGGGCGCGGCGCGGCCGGGCTGCGGCCGCGCGACAGGCCGAGGCGGTTGATCTTGCCGATCACCGCGTTGCGCGAAACACCGATCTCGCCGGCGATCTGCGCGCAGGAGAGGCCGGCGTCGAAGCAGGTCCTGAGCCGGGCCAGGCGCTCCGCGGTCCAGGTCTTTCGGAAGGAGGTCTTTCGCAGGGAGGTGTCGGGAAAACACGCCTTGTGCGGGTCTTCGCTGGCGATTCCGGTATCGGTCATGGTGGCCTCGGGACCGGTTGACGCGGCCGAACTGGGCCGCCGGCAGGACGAGGTCACGCGCAGAACGGGGCGAATTCCCTCGCCGAATCAAGCCTTCCATGATTCGATTCGCGTAACAAGGGTTATAATGTCATAATAACTGGGTTGTAATTAGTGAGGTTCAGTCCCGATGGCGCGACCAGAAAACCGCTCGGAAGCGCGAGCCCTCAGCCTGACGCTGCCAATCGAAACATTTAATTACCTCGCCTTGCTTGCGACGCTCGGCAAGCTTGGCCGCACCGAAAATGAAGTGGCTACGCATATTCTCGTTCGCGAGGCTTACGCGATGTACGAGCGCCGTTTCCACGAACAGCGCGTCCCGCCTGCCGATATCGAGTGAGGCGCAGCGCGCGCGCTCACGCCTTGTCGACGAAGGAATCCACCACGCGCTTTTCGCCCGCCTTGTCGAAGGCGATGGTGAGCTTGTTGCCATCGACGGCCACCACGTTGCCGTTGCCGAATTTCTGGTGAAATACGCGCTCGCCGACCGTGAACGATGACACGGTGCCGGTGGATTTGGCGATCAGCTCGCCTTCGATCGTCAGCGGCGTCTTGCGCCGCCGCGTGGCGCCAGCCCGTCCGACTTTGCCGGCCGCCTTGCCCTTGAAGGGAGGGATGTCCTCCGCATCGGCATCATCGTCGAACACGCCATCCGGCACGTAGCGCGGCTGGCCGTCGTCGGAGAAACCACCCTTTCCCTTGCGCGCCTGCGCGCGTTGCCAGCCGGGCGTGGTGTAGCTGGAGCCGAATGAATTCATCTCGTCGAAACGCGAGGCGCCATAGCCGGACATGCCGAAGCCGCCAGCGCCGCCCGCGGCCTCCTTCACCTCTACATGCGCTTCCGGCAGCTCGTCGAGGAAGCGCGAGGGCACCGTCGAGGTCCACAGGCCGTGGATGCGCCGGTTGGTGGCGAAATAAATCTTGGCGAGCTTGCGCGCGCGCGTGAGGCCGACATGCGCGAGGCGGCGCTCTTCCTCCAGCCCCGCGCGCCCGCTCTCGTCGAGCGAACGCTGATGCGGGAACAGGCCTTCCTCCCAGCCGGGCAGGAACACGCAATCGAATTCGAGACCCTTGGCCGAGTGCAGCGTCATGATGTTGATGGCCTGCTCGGCCTCGGCGCCTTCGCGGTCCATCACCAGCGAGATGTGTTCGAGGAAGCCTTGCAGATTCTCGAATTCCTCCATGGAGCGCACCAGCTCCTTGAGGTTTTCCAGTCGGCCGGCGGCGTCGGCGGAGCGGTCCTTCTGCCACATGTCGGTGTAACCCGATTCGTCGAGCACGATTTCGGCCAGTTCCATGTGCGGCATGGCATCTTTCCTGGCGCGCCAGCGCTCGAAGGCGGCCATCAGGTCGCGCAGCGCCAGGCGCGGTTTCGACTTCATCTCGTCGGTGGCCGCGAGGGCGGATGCGGCTTGGGTGAGCGGGATGCGTTTCTTGCGGGCGTAGTCGTGCAGCATTTGCAGCGTGGCATCGCCGAGGCCGCGCTTGGGCACGTTGACGATGCGCTCGAAGGCGAGATCGTCCGCCGGCTGCGCGATCACGCGCAAATAAGCCAGCGCGTCGCGGATTTCCATGCGCTCGTAGAAGCGGGGGCCCCCGATCACGCGATAGGGCAGGCCAAGCTGGATGAAGCGGTCTTCGAATTCGCGCATCTGGAACGAGGCGCGCACCAGAATGGCGATCTCGTCGAGCGGGTGATCCTCGCCGCGCTCGCGCGCCTCGCGCTGGAGCTGCTCGATTTCCTCGCCAATGGCGCGGGCTTCTTCCTCGCTGTCCCATGCGCCGGTGACCTGCACTTTCTCGCCCAACTCGTCCTCGGTACGCAGGGTCTTGCCAAGGCGCCCTTCGTTATGGGCGATGAGATGCGAGGCGGCGGCGAGGATGTGTCCGGTGCTGCGATAGTTGCGTTCGAGACGGATGACCCTGGCGCCGGGAAAGTCGTGGTCGAAGCGCAGGATGTTGTCGACCTCCGCGCCGCGCCAGCCATAGATCGACTGGTCGTCATCGCCCACGCAGCAGATGTTTTTTGGCTCTTTCTTTCCCTCTCCCTTGGGGGGAG